>ERZ650311.704-NODE-704-length-19336-cov-9.944038_pt1 | contig 19336 bp, 20 predicted proteins | sample MGYA00376247_ERZ650311 | MGnify/ENA primary metagenome ERZ650311 (study PRJEB26733, sample SAMN07839324) | wastewater metagenome | biome: small river; feature: stream; material: water | place: USA: North Carolina | collected 2016-07-28 ... | reverse complement strand
ACTACACACTGATATTTGAAGCTTGCAGACCCCCTGTTTATGGAGTTCAGCTCTGGGTTTCTGTTCTCATAATCCTTTGGTCCGCGGTTCAAGTCCGCGAGGGCCCACCAGTAGTAATAAACCCCCATCAGTAATGTTGGGGGTTTTTGTTTTTTTAAGCATTTCTTGAGCTTTAATACCTTATACTTATTTCACAATTTTCTAGTGATTGATTCGTTTAAAAAGATCGGAGCTCATAAATGAAACGCTTTCTTTGGGTATTAATTTCAGCAGTTCTAGCATTAGGCATCGCTGCCTGCTCCAAGGGTGATGATTCAAAGCAAATCAAAGTGGCGGTTTCACCAGCATCTCCTCCAATGTTGTTTGATGACAAGGGGCAAATTGTTGGCGTGGACATGGATTTATTCCAAGGTTATTGCCAGTCTCGTGGTTGTACCATCAAAGTTACACCATATGACTGGGCTGGTATGTTGGGTGCCGTTTCTAGTGGCCAAGCTGATGTGGCTTTTTCTGGTATCTCTATTACAGACAAGCGCAAAGAGGTGATGGATTTTTCTCAACCTTACTACGACAACGCTTGGCACTTGGTGAGTCTTAAAAATAAAAATATCAAAATCACTGATCTTAAACAGCTGAAGAAATACTCAATTGGTTACCCACGTGGCATGGCTTACGATGATCTCATTAAAAATGAGTTAGAACCTAAGGGTTATTACACATTAAGCAAAGTAAAGCTTTATCCATCATATGCGGAAGTGATCACTGATCTTCAAAATGGCAATCTAGATTTAGCATTTATCGAGGAGCCAGTATTCTTAAATTATCAAAATAAATTAAATCTACCTGTACAAAGTAGCTATGTCTTCACCGGCTTTGATCAGTTAGGTTTTGCTTTTGCTAAGGGTTCAAAATTACGTGATGATTTTGATAAATACCTAAAAGAGATTGGCCCTGAAAAAGTAAAGGCGACACTTGATAAGTGGATGAAATAAAACATTCACTCATAACGCTACAAGAAAGATCGGCTCGTGACTTTCTATGACATCCTTGCGCAGCTAGCGCAAGGAGTCTCATACACGGTGTTGGTAACACTGGTTTGTTCTGCTACTGGTTTAATTGTCGGACTTGTTTTATCTAGCCTGAGGCGCCTTAATTTTCCTGGAGTTAACCCTTTAATAGATGGGTACGCTTATGTTTTTCGTGGCGTGCCTGTATTAGTGCTGCTTTTCATTGTTTATTTTGGGTTACCCGGAATCGGATTTAAAGTGCCACCTTTATTAGCCATGGCTTTAAGTCTTGGTTTGGTGGCTTCTGCATATTTGGCTGAGGTATTTCGAGGGGCATTTAATTCGGTTGATCCTGCTGAAATTTTGGCAGCTGAGGCTGTGGGTATGACTCGATTACAAGTCTTAATTCATATTGAATTACCTCAAATGCTCAGGTTCTCCGTGCCAGGCATGGTTAATGAGTTCACGACAGTCTTAAAGTTTTCACCATTTGCTTATACGGTAGGCATTCCAGAAATCACCAAACAAGCTATGACTTTGACTGCGACCACATTGCGTGGCATTGAGATTTATTTGGCGGTGGGTGTTTTGTATTTTGTTATTTATAGAATTTGTTTGATTGGTGTTCAAGCCCTGAGTAAGCGTTATCAAATTCCTGGCATGGGCTCTGTGTGAGTTAATTGAATCAATACTTAAGTGAGATAAGCGAGTGGCATTAATTCAGGTAAGAGATCTTGTTAAAGAATTTGATGGTCAAAAAGTTCTATCAAACATCAATCTTGATCTTCATGAGGGTGAAGTAAAAGTGCTGATGGGGGCGTCAGGCTCTGGTAAATCCACTTTGTTGCGTTGCTTAAATCGCTTAGTAGAGCCGACATCTGGCTCAATTTTGTTTCGAGGCAAAGAAGTATTGAGTCCTAACACTGATGTTAGAGAGTTGAGACAGCAAATCGGTTTCGTTTTTCAGCAATTCGCTTTATATAGTCATTTATCTGTTTTGGATAACGTCACCTTGGGCCTTCGTAAATTGAAGGGCATGAGTCAAGAAGACGCTAAAGAAAAAGCCCTTCATGAGTTATCTCATTTTGAGATGGCATCTCATCAAGACAAATACCCATCCCAGTTATCTGGGGGGCAGAAACAACGAGTTGCCATCGCTCGCGCCCTAGCCATGGATCCAGCTGTGTTAGTGATGGATGAGCCGACATCAGCATTAGACCCTGTGATGTCTAGAGACGTGGCTGATTTGATTAACAAATTACATGATGAAGGCATCACCATGATTTGCGTTACTCATGATCTAAATTTGGCTAGCAATATCGCAGAAAAAGTGATGTTCTTGGATAAGGGTGTTATCAGGGCAGACGATTGTATTGATACATTAAGCCAACATTCAGATTCTGTGATCCAAAAATTCTTTGGAGAGGGGCGGTAGTAATGGGTTCATGGCCATCTTTTTGGCGTGATTTCTCTGAGCAGATGCCGTTGATATTGACGGGTCTGGTGAATACGATTGAGTTAGCGGGTCTGATTAGTATTTCTGGGTTACTGTTGGGCATCGTTGTTTTTTATTTGACGCTAAACAACAATCGCTATGTACGTTTTGTGATTAACGCGTACATATCTTTCTTTATTGGCATGCCGTTAATTGTTTTACTTTTCTTGATGTATTACGGCTTGCCTCAGTGGGGTGTGCGTTTATCACCCTACACGGTGGCATTTATTGGCTTTACATTTAATGTGGCTGCCTACAATGCGGCTTATTTAAAAACAGCTTATAACGGCTTGGATAAAACTCAAATTGAGGCAGCTAGTGCTCAAGGGTTTAATTCTAGGCAAATTTTTATTTTTATCACTTTGCCGCAAGTCATTCGATTATCGATTCCGGCGCTCACCAATCAGGTGATTGGTAATTTAAAGGATAGTTCGGTTGCTTTCTTAATTCAGTACACAGAGTTCTTTGCACGTGTTCAAGAATTGGCTGCTACTAATTTTCAATTCTTTAAGGCGTACATGTTGGCAGCGTTGGTTTACTTGGCTTTGGTTTCGATCATTGTTTTGTGTGCCAGAGCTCTTGAAAAGCGCTACGCTATACCAGCATGAACGTAAGTTAGCTAACTAATTAAATCTTCTGATTGGCTGCTTTCAACATCGATGCTGGTACGAAGCCACCGATGATCATGCCTGTTAAGCTTGCACACAGGCCAGCTAATTGAGGTGGCATAGCTGCATCAGGCCAAAGAATTTCACAAGTAATCCAAGTGACTAAACCGCCTAGGACTGCTAATAAGCCACCTAAAGTATTGGCTCTAGACCAATAGACACCAAAAGCCAATGGCACAAATGCTGCCACTAATGTCACTTTGTAGGCGTTTTCAACCATCTTGAAAATAGACAGCTCTGAATTGAGAGCAAACAGTGTCACGATACATGTGAAACACAGTACGGTGATGCGCATAATCTTTAGCAAATGTTTATCGCTCAAGTGTTTGAATAAACCTTTAACGATATTTTCAGCAAATGTGACTGATGGCGCTAATAGGGTGGCGCTGGCACAACTCTTAATCGCTGACAGCAGTGCTCCAAAGAACATGATTTGTGCAAACAATGGAGCGTGATTGAGAATCAAATTGGGCAAAATTAACTGAGAATCACTGTGCAAGTAATTGTCAATTAATTGTGGATTAATCAGCATGGCTGAATAAGCCAAGAAAATTGGAATGAAAGCGAAGATGAAATAAAGAACGCCACCCAAGATTGAGGCTCGTACCGCAATGGTGACATTTTTAGAAGACGTGATTCGTTGAAACACATCTTGTTGTGGAATCGAGCCCAGCATCATGGTGACGAGTGCAGCAATAAATCCCAAAATTGCTGGCAAATTAAAGTCCGGCAGGATACTAAGCTTTCCTGCCGCAGCTGCATGGTTAATCACAACATCAACACCGCCAGTGAGGGTGCCAACTTCAAAGCCAATGTAGAGCATGCCAATCACAATGATGATCATCTGAATAAAGTCGGTGATTGCTACAGACCACATGCCGCCGAATAAGGTGTAAATCAAAACGCTGGCTGCACCAATTAGCATGCCCATTTGTTGGGTCATACCATCGTTAGACACTACGTTAAAAACTAAACCAAGCGCTTTGATTTGTGCTGCCACCCAGCCTAAATAGGACGTCACAATACATAAAGTAATAATGATCTCTACCGTACGACCATACCTTTCGCGAAAGAAGTCGCCAATCGTTAGATATTTCTTGTTGTAGAGATGTTTAGCAAAAAAGATACCTACTAAGATTAGGCACATGGATGAGCCAAATGGGTCAGAAATAATTCCACCCATGCCTTCTTTTAGGAAGGTGGCGGGAACACCCAAAACAGTTTCTGAGCCAAACCAGGTAGCAAATACCGTGGCCGTCACTATATACATAGGAAGGCTATGGCCAGCGGCTGCAAAATCAGCCGTATTTTTGACTCGCATGGCTGCCCATAGGCCAATGCCAATAGAGATAACCCAGTAAATAATGACAAACCAGAGAAGCATCTCAACCTCATTGATAGGAATGGGCGAATTATAGGGCTAGGCATCAAATATGACAAAAATGCTAAAACCTGATTTATATCTGTTGGCAAGGCATTTTTTTAGGTATAGGATAGATAAATCTACAACCTGTTGGGAGAGAGAAATGGCGAATCAAAAAGAGTTCATGGAGTGGCAAAAAGATCGTGCAAAAGAGCTTTTCACGCTGTCACATAAATTGCTAGAAACTGCTAAGCAATTTAGCGAGCATCAAGCTGCGGAAATCAAAGCTAGCATGGAGCATGCTAAATCTTATGCTAAGCAAGCCGCAACTAATGACGTCAATAAGCTCAAAGCCCTACAGGAGCAATTTGCAGAAGAAGCTAGTGCCCGTATGGTGGCTTATCAGAAAAAAGTAAAAGCTCTATTGAAGGCAATGGAGACTGAAGCGGCTGATGAGGCAGAAAAGCATTTGAATAAGGCGCGTAATGCCATGGAAACATGGTTAAAAGAAGCTAGCAAAAACTTGCCAGCCGGTGCAGATAAGTTCACGGATGTGGTGAGAGATATTGCTGCTGCTGGCGATAAGGTGATGAAAGAGGGTCGCAAAATGGCTAAGCAAGCTGCTGAGGCTGCTGAGCAAGGTATGGAAAATTTAGAAAAAATGGTTAAACAGCCAGGCGCTAAAAAATCTGCACCCGCAGCTAAAAAAGCACCTGCAAAGAAGGCTGCTAGAAAAACAACGCGACGTCGTTAATTGGTGTAAAAAAGGGTATGTCTTTGACATGCCCTTTTTTATATCTTGTTCAATTGCTGCGCATCACTGATTAATCCATGAAGATGAAATATCTTTCGCTACTGATTCCCACGATTGTGGTGATAGGATGTGCTTCGCCTCAAGAAAAAGTGGCTGTGCAGCAAGGTGATACCCATTGGACCTTGGAGTTCACATGGCTAAAGAATAACAAGCCATCAGAAATCAGGACTTACCAGTTTGAGTCTCGCTCAGATTGCTTTAATACCATGTACAAAATGCAAGAAGATGCCAAAAAAGTCAGAAATCAAACTGGCGCTGGGCTGTGCTTTAAATTATTTGCAGATGGTCAAGAGCGAACCAGTAATGACACCCTGGCTCGCCAATAAATTTCACGATTGATTCTTATAACTGGTTGCTAGGTTTCACCAAATCTTTTCTTAGATAGCCTAATTTTTCAGCTTTGACTAAGAGAGACTCCTCTAACTCTGGGGATAACTTTTTATCTCTGGCCAAAATCCAAAAGTACTTACCTGCAGGCTCACCAATTAGTACCCATGAGTAATCGTTGGCTAGGTCTAAGATCCAATAGTCACCATAAAACGGTCTAAAGAAAGAGACTCTTAGTTTTGAGTTGTTAGATCCTTCAACAATTTTGGCAATTCCTTTTGCCTCTTCTTTTTTAGATATTTTGTGACATGTATTTAAAACACTGACGCCGCCATCGGAGCGCAAACCATACTCAGCCGTGACAGTTACACAATCATCATCTTCAAACCAATTAGGTAGGCGATAAATCTCATACCATTTACCTAGATATTTATTTAAATCAACCGATGTAACTGTTTGAAGGTGTGTTGTTGATTGCCTGTAGACAGGTTGATTAAGGCAGCCGCCGATTAAAAGGCTGCTTGTGGAAATGAGTAGGGTGGCTAGTAAACGTTTCATCTTAAAAAATTATCCGCAAAGGTATTAAAACTGTATCTAAAAACCAATAGGTGAGAGACATCATGGGATCCATCCACAAACTATTGATGGTGTGAGTAAGAACCAATGCTAAAACGATATAAAAACCCCATGGTTCAATTCTAGATACCATGGCGGCTTGCTTCCAGGGGAGTAAGCCCACCAGAATGCGTCCGCCATCCAGTGGTGGCAAGGGGAATAGATTGAAAACAAACATCACCACATTGGCTAAAACACCGGCTTGGCACATGCCAAGTAAAAACCGTTCAGTGGTGCCAAATTTGATCAGCAATAAATAAACAACTGCCCACCCAAGCGCTTGAACTAAATTCGATCCTGGGCCTGCAAGAGCTACCCAAACCATGTCCTTTTTCGGATGCCTTAAATTACCAAATCTAACGGGCACTGGTTTGGCGTAGCCAAAGAGAAAACTACCAGACGTTGCAAAGTACAACAGTAAAGGAACAACAATCGTGCCCATTGGGTCGATGTGTTTGATGGGGTTCAGTGTGACTCTGCCAAGTGCGTAGGCGGTGTTATCGCCAAATTGCTTGGCTGCATAACCATGTGCTGCCTCATGCAAGGTGATCGCGAATATGACTGGTATAGCGTAAATCGCTATGGTTTGAATAATTTGTGAAAAGTCCATTAACAATTAACCAATAGTAATCACATCGTAGCCAGCATCGCAAACTGCGGCACCAATTTTTTCATTGTCCAATTCACTGGATACTTTCACGGTTTTACTAGGTATGTCAGTTTCCACAGTTGCTTTTGGATCGATGGCCAAAATTGCCTTGGTAATGGTCTGTGTACAGTGCCCACAATTCATACCGTTAACAGTAAGAGTGATAGTCATTTTTTAGCTTTCAAAAGGATTAATGGCGCTATTAGTAGGACAATAAGATTAATATCAATCTGCTTTAATTATGAATTGTATGAGCCAATTAGTCACCCTAAAAATCGACGGCATGACATGCGCTTCTTGTGTTGCAAGAGTGGAGAAGTCATTGTTAAAAGTCGGTGGTGTGGATGCTGCAAGCGTCAATTTGGCGACTGAGAAAGCTCAAATCAGAATTAATCAACCAGCGGATTATTTGGTCTCCCATTTAATTGCAGCGATTGAAAAAGCTGGATTTGAAGCCAGCCCAATTAATCATCAAAATCATCAACAAAAACAAAAAAGCATTTTTGATTTGCACGGCCCATATGCGGTTGCATTGGCGATTGGCTTGTCGTTTCCCTTGGTGCTGCCGATGTTATTGATGCCATTCGGAGTTTATTGGATGTTGCCTGGGTGGCTACAGTTTTTATTGGCAACACCTGTCCAATTTATCTTGGGCTCCCGCTTTTACGTAGCTGGCTTTAAAGGGTTGCGCATGGGATCTGGCAACATGGATTTGCTGGTTGCGATTGGAACTACAGCTGCTTATGGTTTGAGTATTTATCAGTGGTATTTGTCCGGTTGGGGTCATGGTAATCACGACCTTTATTTTGAAAGCTCATCGGTTGTTATTTCATTGGTGATGTTGGGTAAATGGTTAGAAGCTCGTGCCAAAAAAGAAACAACAGAAGCTATTAGCGCACTGCAAGCTTTATGGCCTGACATAGCCAAATTACTCAATACAAAAGATCTTAAAAAATTAGACTACAAAGAATTGCCGATTGCGCAAATATTGCCTGGTGATTGGGTGGTTGTTCTTCCGGGCGAGCGTATGCCTGTAGACGGTGTGGTGCTAGATGGTGCGAGCGAGTTAGACGAGTCAATGTTGACGGGTGAGACCCATCTGATTGATAAGCAAGTGGGCGCCAAAGTAACAGGTGGTTCTATGAATGGATCTGGACGCCTAATTATTCAAGCAACCGATATTGGTGAAGAAAGTACGCTCGCAAAAATGATTCGGATGGTAGAGGATGCTCAAGCCCAAAAGGCTCCCATCCAACGCTTGGTGGATCAGGTGAGTTCTTGGTTTGTGCCAGCGGTGATTGTCATCGCACTCATTAATTTTGCTACGCAATACTTGGTTTTTCACCAATTTGAAAATGCTTTGCTCTATTCAGTAGCTATCTTAGTCATTGCGTGCCCTTGTGCATTAGGTTTAGCAACGCCGGCAGCGATCATGGCTGGAACAGGTGTCGCTGCTAAGCATGGTATCTTGATCAAGGACGCACAAGCTTTGGAGTTGGCCCATCAGTTAAACGTCATTGCATTTGATAAGACTGGTACGCTAACTGTAGGTAAACCTAGGCTCATGAGTTTTAATAATGTAACGGGCCATTCAGATGAGGATTTATATGCGCTTGCCTTGGGCTTGCAGCTAGGTAGTGAGCATCCTTTAGCCAAAGCAGTTATTAATTTTGTTCAAGAGAAGAATGTAACTCCCGCTCCCTTTGCAGGTATTACAGCCAAAGTTGGTCAAGGCATTGAGGGCCAGTGCATGTCTGGAGCCTATCAAAATAAGACAATTGCACTCATCAGTCATCACGCGTTAAAAGACATTTTGTCAGCCGATCAATTGAGCAAGATTCATTTGATTGCGTTGCATGAACTTAACCAAGGTCGCAGTGTTTCTTGTTTGGTCGATCAAACAGAAAAATTGGTTTTAGCAGTTATTTCATTTGGAGATGAGTTAAAGCCTGGCGTGGCAGAGGTGATTGCGCGGCTCAAAGCCATGAACATTAAAACAGTCATGATTTCTGGGGATAACCAATTGGTAGCAGATTTGATCGCTAAAAAAATTGGCATTGATGATGTTTATGCAGAAGTAATGCCAGCGGAAAAAGCGAATTTGATTAAATCTCTAAAGATGCAAACTAAGAATGGCTTCGTTGCAATGGTGGGCGATGGTGTCAATGATGCCCCAGCTTTGGCGGCAGCTGATGTAGGTATTGCTGTATCCACAGGTACAGATATTGCTATACATGCTGCTGGAATTACCTTAATGCGGGGTGATCCAGGTTTAATACCTGATGCAATTGAAATTTCAAAAAAGACTTGGCAGAAAATAAAACAAAATTTATTTTGGGCTTTTATTTATAACTTGATTGGTATCCCTATGGCTGCTTTAGGATATTTAACACCGATGTTGGCTGGTGCAGCGATGGCGGCATCTAGTGTGAGCGTAGTCACCAATGCTTTGCTACTAAAAAGATGGAGAAGATCTACTCATTGATCATCAGTGAGTAAATATCAATAAGTAGATCAGCTCCTAACTTTCTGGCTATTACCCAGTATATGTATTTAAGTTAATGCCTTCTTTTTGCATGATGCGATCCACAACAGGTAGCGCAGCTAGGCGGGTTGCATAGGCTTGATAATTTGGATAGTTGGCTGGATTGATGCCGGCAGCACCACCCCAACGTATAAATGCAATCGCATAAATATCGGCAGGCGTTAGTTGTGAGCCGCAAATATAAGTTTGACCGTTGGACACTAAACCATCAATTTCAGCTAGGTAACCTTTGAATGCCTCAAGCGCCATCGCTTTCACGCCTGCTTTACCAGCTTCATCACCAAAGCGCTCGGATCTAAAAACACGTGTGAAAGTTGGGTGAACAGTGTTGTTCATCCAAGCAAGTAATGACACTGCTTGTGCTTTTTGCATCACATCACTTGGGAAGATTTGTGCTTTTGGAAATGTCTCGTGTAAAAAAGTCGTGATTGCCATCACCTGGGTTACTAATTTGCCATCAACAATCAGAGCTGGCACTTGACCTCTTGGGTTAATTGCTTTGTATTCTGGCTTGAGTTGTTCGCCATTTTTAAGATTAATGACGGTGCCATCATAATTTTGACCAGAACTTTCTTTGACAAGTTCTAATGCAACATGTGGAACAAATGAGCATGTGCCTGGGCAGTAATACAGATGTAAATTCATTCGAGTCTCCTTTTTTGTTGTAACCTTGAGTATAGACTTTTTAGCCAATTTTCATGACAGCCCAAACACTCGATACATTCCACTTAATACCGCGTCTTCAAAGGCAAGCTCATGAACATAAGGGGCATGCTGGAAAGGTCTTGATTATTGGTGGTGCGCCAGGCATGGCGGGAGCCGCACTCTTGGCTGGAAGGGCTGCTTTACATGCTGGAGCTGGCTGGGTCATTCTGGATTTTATTGATGACCGTGCTATATCGGCTCTCTCTGATCAGCCGGAGTTGATGCTACGAACTGGACAAATAGGAGATGTGACCCAGATTCATCCCGATGTCATAGCAATTGGCCCAGGTTTAGGCCAAGGAAATTTGGCTGAACAATTGTTGTTAGAGTCTTTGCAGTCAACTGCATTCTTGGTGATTGATGCTGATGCGCTAAATCTTATTGCCGCAAATTCACAGTTACACAAAGAATTAAAAGCCAGACCATCATTAAGTACAGTCCTGACGCCACATCCAGGCGAAGCGGCTAATTTACTCAAACAAACAACGGAACAAATTCAGGCTGATCGTGAATTAGCAATTCAGAAGTTGGTTGAGTTAACGGGATCTATTGTTGTGCTGAAAGGGCATCACACCCTCGTGTATGCTCCGCAACAGTCAATGCAGGTATGCCTTAGAGGAAATCCAGGGATGGGTGTTGGCGGCATGGGCGACGTATTGACAGGTATCACTGCTGCAATTCTTGCTCAGGGCATCAGGCATAACCTGAACGCCTATGAAGCCACTTGTCTTGCTGTTGAGTTGCATTCTTGTGCTGCTGATAACCTTTTAAATCAAGGGGTTGGCCCCATTGGTATGACCCCCTCGGAAGTGCTTCTCGAGGTGCGAAATTTGATAAATATCAAATAATGCTCATTTTTCATGGATAATACGACTTATAGCCTAATTTTTGATGAGGGAGCTTGTAATGAACGAATGGCATAGCGAAAGTAAAGAAGAAATTAACAAGAAAATCATCACTATGATTGTGATGTTGGCAGGCGCTACTTGCTTGGCGATTTTGTTCGCATTAGCTGCCGCACATATTGGTTACGTTCTGTAATTAGTAAAAAAGTTTCAACAAAAAAGCTGCCTAGGCAGCTTTTTTTATTAGTCATTCAAAACAAATGGCTTCACTGCTAATTAACATTTAATCAAGATTTAATTTGCATTAGCAGTTCTGGCAAAAAGAATTCACTGATCAGAATTGGGTGACCTCTTAGTTGATAGAGGCTTCTTCTGCCCCAGCCCAAGCCAGGCACTTCTGTGATTTGGCGCAACAAAATCGGTGCTTTACCTTTTTTAAATAACACCTCACCTAGGGGTTTGCTACCTAACTGCAATACATCCCGATTAACCCCTGTGGAGCTACTGGTTGGTAAAACACTGCGAGCGAAAACAACTGGCACGTTATTCACGCATAAATACACTTCACGAATTCGACAATGATTGAGCGGCTTGTTAAATAACAAGGCTTCGTCTTTGAGAAGATTTTGATTGTGGTCGGTTAGGACTTCAACGCTGACTGATGATTTTGTTTTATTTGAAATCAGTTGGGTGAGCGATCCCGCATCACTTAACCAGTCTTGCCAGATCTGTGGCACTGCATGCAGTGCCACGTGATCAAGATTCACCCAAGACTGGCGAAGTTTTTTCATTTATGCAAATGAGCGCTTATGACCTGATGATTTGCCACCGCCAAATTTAGGACCTGAAGAAGGCTTACCAGAACCGGCAAACTTTGGACCACTTGGTTTAGCAAAGTGATTTTGTTTGAAAGTCTTGCCTTCACCTTGGCGGTTTGATGCATTGCTTGCACCTTTGCCACCAAATGATCGACCAGGGCGACCTGAACCAGGGCGGTGTGATGGTTTGCGTGATTTTTCTTGTGGCTCAAGACCAGGAATCACTTCAGCTTGTAATGGCTGTTGTGTGTATTGTTCAATAGCACGAATCTTAGAGCGATCACGGTGCTCAGCCAAAGTGATGGCTACGCCACTACGTCCCGCACGACCTGTACGACCGATGCGGTGAACATAGTCTTCAGCTTTCATTGGTAAGCCAAAGTTAATCACGTGAGTAATTGTTGGTACGTCAATACCACGGGCAGCTACATCTGTTGCCACCAAAATACGAGTTTGACCTTTACGCAAAGATTGCAAGCGACGGTTACGTACTGCTTGTGGCATAGCGCCATGCAGAGCTGTTGCTTCGTGGCCATCCGCGCGCAATGAGTCAGCAATTGTTTCGCTGTCTACTTGAGTGCTGGCAAATACAACGGCTTGTTCTAGTGTTGGATCTGATAACCAGTGGCTTAATAACTTGTGCTTGTGTGCAACGCTATCAGCCCAGTGCAATGTTTGAGCAATATTTTCATGTTTATCTTGAGCGCTTGCTAATTCAATGCGACCAGGATTGTTCATTAGGCTTGTAGCCAATTGCATGATGCGTGGAGCAAATGTTGCTGAGAACATCAACGTTTGATTACGTTGTGAGCTCAACTCATGAATTGCTTCGATATCGTCTTGGAAACCAAGATCTAACATACGGTCTGCTTCGTCAACGATCAAGCATTTCACTTTGTCTAAGCGAATTGCACGGCTATTGCTCAAGTCAAGTAAACGACCAGGTGTGGCAACTACTAGGTTGGCACCTTTGATTTGAGAAATTTGTTTGCCGTAAGGCATGCCACCCATGATGGTTGCAATGCGAATACCGCGAGAAAATTTAACTAAATTGATAGCGTCTGCACTTACTTGTTGCGCAAGTTCACGTGTTGGGCATAACACCAACACTTGTGGCTCTGCGCGACCTGGTACAGGTTTGCCATTTGGGTTGGCAGCCATCAATTGATTTAATAAAGGCAATAAGAAGGCAGCTGTTTTACCGCTACCTGTTTGGCTGCTAACCATCCAATCGCCACCGGATAGGGCAGCAGGAATTACTTTTTCTTGTACTGGAGTGGCGTGTGTATAGCCAAGCGCTTCAGTTGCTTGAAGTAGGGGTTGGGCTAAGCCCAGTTCTTTAAAACTAATAGTCATAGTCATGCACATCCCTTGGGAGGGATGTCCTTTCTGTGGTTTGGTCAATTAAGGCATCGACCAACAGACAAACAAAAAGGCATGCAGTTCTTAACTTCAGAACAATGGCTGGGGGCGATGTTTCATACTACAAGACGGATTATGCCATACTTTCATATTATTTGCTGCACCGCATAAATAAGCCGTCAGGGAACTGAGGGTTTGCTTTGCTAAGATTTGCCCCAATTCAAACGTATTGCATGGAGAGAAAATGAGCTTAAACAACGTTCAACCTGGTTCTAAGATCCCTGATCAGTTCAATGTGATCATTGAAATTCCTATGAATTCAGATCCTGTTAAGTATGAAGTTGACAAGGAATCTGGCGCTGTATTCGTGGATCGTTTTATGGGTACAGCAATGCACTACCCATGTAACTACGGTTACATCCCTCAAACATTGTCAGAAGATGGAGATCCTGCTGACGTATTAGTTTTGACACCGTTCCCAATTCCGCCAGGCGTTGTAATTACATGCCGCGCTTTGGGTGTTTTGCACATGGACGATGAGTCTGGTGGTGATGCTAAGTTGTTGGCTGTGCCAACAGAAAAAATCTTGCCAATGTATGCAAATATTCAAAAAATGGAAGATTTGAACCCATTGGTTACTCAACAAATTCAGCACTTCTTTGAGCACTACAAAGACCTAGAAAAAGGTAAGTGGGTCAAGGTTAAGGGTTGGGACGGTATTGAAGCTGCCAAGAAAGAAATTTTGGACAGCGTAGAGCGTTACAACAAGACTAAGTAATTAGTCTGCTGACTCCAAACGGAGGCAATGGGATAATGATTCCTATGCCTCCGTTTTTTATTGCCTTATCTCAATCAAATCCGGTTCTTGGTGATTTACCCAAGAATGCTGATTTCATTGCCAAAGCCGCTCAGCTAGCTAGTGCCAAGGGCGCTAAACTTTTGCTAACACCTGAGTTGTCCCTCACTGGATATCCTCCTGAAGACTTACTCTTGAGGGATGCATTTATTCAGGCGGTAGACCAGCAATTAGCACTTTTGACGAAAACCTTATCGGTATATCCTGATTTACGGGTCATTGTTGGGCATCCTAAGCGTACTGAATCTGGTTTGCAAAACATGGCGAGCGTTTTGTATCGAGGAGAGGTTATAGCTTCTTACGCCAAACAAAAACTACCCAATCATGAAGTATTTGATGAGGTCAGATACTTTGTTCCAGGTTCTGACCCATGTATTTTTGAAATAGATGGCACAAAAGTAGGTTTGATTATTTGTGAAGATGCATGGCATGCATCAGCTGCTGCTCAAGCTAAGCACCATGGCGCAGAATTATTAGTTATCCCTAATGCCTCTCCATATCATTTAGAAAAGCAATATCTGCGTGAAGATGTTGTGAAAGCAAGGGTGCTTGAAACAGGTTTGCCGCTGATTTACTTAAATGCAGTTGGTGGACAAGATGAGTTGGTATTTGATGGGGCTTCATTTGCATTTAGCAAAACTGCTGAACTTGTATTAGCAATGCCACATTTCCAAGAGGATTTGGCTTTTATTGAGTATAAAAATTCTGATCTTGTTAAAGGCGACATCACTGCGCCAAGTTCTATTGAGGCTCAAGTCTATGATGCTTTAGTTCTGGGCGTGAAAGATTACTTGGGCAAGAATGGTTTTCCAGGTGCCATTATTGGTTTGTCTGGCGGCGTTGATTCTGCTCTAGTATTAGCAATTGCTGTGGATGCTTTAGGTGCAGACAAGGTGCGTGCAGTGATGATGCCGTCGCGCTATACCGCTGATATTTCTTGGATTGATGCCAAACAAATGGCAGATAACTTGGGTGTTCAATATGATGAAATCACTATTGCCCCGATGGTCGATGCTTTTGATGGTGCCTTAGCAACTGAATTCAAAGGTTTGCCGGTGGATGCCACTGAGGAAAATATTCAGGCGCGTGTGCGAGGCACCTTATTGATGGCGATGTCGAATAAGTCGGGTCGCATAGTTCTAACCACTGGTAACAAGAGTGAGATGGCGGTGGGTTATTGCACCTTATACGGTGACATGGCAGGTGGTTTTGCTGTGATAAAAGATATTGCTAAAACTTTGGTCTATCGCTTGTGTAACTACAGAAATTCAATAGCGCCTGTAATACCTGAGCGTATTTTGACCAGAGCCCCTTCGGCAGAATTGAGGCCTGATCAAAAAGATCAAGATAGTTTGCCTGAATATGATGTGTTGGACGCTATTTTGGGGTTATACATGGAACAAGATGAATCCATTGAATCCATCATTGCAAAAGGCTACCGCCCTGAAGATGTGGAAAAGGTGACGCGTCTCATTAAGATTAATGAATACAAGCGTCGCCAAGCACCTATTGGGGTCAGAATTACTCAAAGAGCCTTTGGGCGAGATTGGCGTTATCCAATCACCAATAAGTTCCGAGCTTAATTTTTAGATAGATTGATTAATTTTAGGTATCATCAAATTTATTAGGAGATGAATATGAAACAAATTACAGCAATCATTAAGCCATTTAAGCTAGACGAAGTTCGTGAAGGTTTGGCTGAGTTAGGCGTTACAGGTTTAACAGTGACTGAAGTAAAAGGCTTCGGTCGTCAAAAAGGCCATACTGAGCTCTATCGTGGCGCTGAGTATGTGGTTGATTTTTTACCTAAGATCAAGGTTGAGGTAGTGGTTTCTGATGACCGCGTTGACGCAGTGATTGATGCAATAGTTAAAGCTGCTCATACAGGCAAGATTGGTGATGGCAAGATTTTTGTGACACCAATTGAGCAAGTGATTCGTATCAGAACTGGTGAAACAAACGAATCAGCTATCTAATAGCTACTTTTCAAAACAATAAAGCCCAGATATATCTGGGCTTTATTGTTTTATAGAACCTCTATGGGGTTACAGAGTTTCTAGATAGCGTTGTGCATCCAATGCCGCCATGCATCCTGTGCCAGCGCTAGTGATTGCTTGGCGATAGATGTGGTCTTGCACATCGCCTGCAGCAAATACGCCAGGGATATTCGTGGCTGTTGCGTTACCAACCAGGCCGGTTTTAGTTTTGAGATAACCGTTTTCCATATCAAGTTGGCCGACAAATAAATCTGTATTGGGTTTGTGACCAATCGCTACGAATACGCCTTTTAGAGCAATATCTTTTTTCTCACCGCTAGCATTGGCAACGCGTACACCGGTTACGCCAGTGTTGTCACCCAATACCTCGTCTAAATGGCTATTCCATTCAATGGCTACTTTGCCTTCAGCTACTTTGGCCATCAAGCGATCAATCAGAATCGGTTCTGCACGGAATTTATCGCGACGATGGATCACCGTCACTTTGTTGGCGATACCAGCTAGATAAAGAGCTTCTTCAACCGCAGTGTTACCACCGCCAATCACGCACACATCCTGATTTCTGTAGAAGAAGCCATCGCAAGTAGCGCATGCAGAAACACCTTTACCCATGAAGGCTTCTTCGCTTGGTAAGCCCAAGTATTGAGCTGACGCACCAGTGGCAATAATCAGTGAGTCGCAGGTATACGTGCCGGCATCACCTTCTAGGCGAATAGGTTTTTCTGTCAGAGCTGCTGTATGAATGTGGTCGAAAACAATCTCTGTTTTAAAGCGTTCAGCATGCTCTAAAAAGCGTTGCATTAATTCAGGGCCTTGAACACCATTAGGGTCTGCTGGCCAGTTTTCCACCTCTGTGGTGGTCATTAATTGGCCACCTTGGGCTATGCCAGTGATGAGAACTGGGTCTAAGTTGGCTCGGGCTGCATAAACAGCGGCTGTGTAGCCTGCAGGACCTGATCCTAGAATCAATACTTTTGCGTGTTTAGGGTTTTTTGTAGTCATTTTTCAATTATAAGACTTTGATTGTTTCTTGTTGATTACAATCAGGAGAACATGGCTAGAATTGCACCCTCTCAAAATCGCCCTCCAATTGTTGGGGGTCCTGATACCCGTTTGACTAGGCTTATGCGCGAAGTCAAGTGGATTGCCTTCATGGCTCTGACGTTGGCTTTATTTGCGGTCTTGGCTAGCTACAGTAAAAGCGATCCAGCATGGTCGCATGCCAATCAGGTGGCAAATATTTCAAATATTGGGGGTCGTTTAGGCGCTTGGCTAGCTGACATCCTGTTTTATGTTTTTGGCGCATCAGCCTACTGGTGGGTCATTCTGCTCTTAAAGCGCGCTGTTAGAGGTTGGCAAGAGCTCACTGCAGCAAAATTGCCAGGCAATGAGCTCGAACCAGAGCCTTTCTTACCAAGATTTTTGGGTTTTGCTTTGACCATGGTTTCAAGCATGGCTTTGGAATCAATCCGTATGCACAGCATGACCATGGATTTACCAAGACCTCCAGGCGGTGTGTTGGGAGAGCTGCTGGGCGATCCATTACAAATGGCAATCGGTTTTACAGGCGCCACTTTGGTGTTGTTGGTGGTTTTAGCGATTGGTATGTCTTTGTTCCTTAGATTTTCTTGGCTAACACTCGCAGAGCAAGTCGGTCGATTCTTGGAATTAAGTTTTATGCGCATTCGCGAGCGCCGCGAATCTGAAGAAGATCGCCGTATTGGTGAGCAGGCTGCAGAGGAGCGTGAAGAGATTGTTGAAGAAGAGCGCGTCAAGATCGAAGAGCTTCCTCCAGTGCCAATTATCAGGGCGCCTTTAACAGTTGTGAAGAGTGAGCGTGTTGAGCGTGAGAAGCAGCAACCTTTGTTTGCTGACATGTCAGATTCTGAGTTGCCACCTCTATCGCTGTTAGATCCTGTTCCTCCGGTTAAAGAGACGATTTCAGCCGATACGCTGGAGTTCACTTCTCGTTTGATTGAGAGAAAGTTAAAAGAATTCAATATTGAAGTGAAGGTTATCTCAGCGCACCCAGGTCCTGTGATCACTCGTTATGAGATTGAGCCAGCGATGGGGGTGAAGGGCAGTCAGATTGTTAATTTACAAAAAGACTTATCGCGTGCTTTAGGTGTCATGAGTGTGCGCGTGGTAGAAACCATACCGGGTAAAACTTGTATGGGTCTTGAGTTGCCTAACCCTAACCGTCAGGCGGTACATCTAACGGAAATCTTGAGTTCACGTGTATACAACGACAACACATCGTTGTTAACTATGTCTTTGGGCAAAGATATTGCTGGCGCACCGGTTGTTGCTGATTTAGCAAAAATGCCTCACTGCTTGGTAGCGGGTACCACGGGTTCTGGTAAATCAGTGGGTATTAACTCGATGATTTTGTCTTTACTCTACAAAGCTAAAGCTGATGAAGTGGCAAGACTTGCAGGTAGCATTGAAGGCGCTTCCGATATCAAAATTGAAAAAGTATCCGGCCAAGGCTATCTCAATATCAATTTAGACCGACAAGCGATTGCAAGACATGGCTTTAATGCATCAGATATCAATGACCTTATTGAAACGGCGATTGGTGGCAAAATTGCAACACGCATATTTGAAGGACAAAGAAGTTTTAGTGCGGCTGTCCGATTCCCAGAAGATCACAGAAGTGATATTGAAACGATCAGCAATACTTTACTGACGTCTCCGAATGGTTCAAAAATTGCTCTAAAAGATTTAGCACAAATTGAAATTAAAGACGGTCCTGCACAAATTAGTCGTGAGTATGCTAAACGAAGGATTGTCATTGCGATGAATGTTAAAGATCGAGATTTGGGTGGCTTTGTGACAGAGTTACAAAAGAAACTCGATGCGCAATTAAAGTTGCCTGATGGTTATTATTTTGTGTACGGCGGTCAATTTGAAAATATGCAGCGAGCTCTTAATCACTTAGCACTCATTGTGCCTGTGACTATTCTCGCTATCTTTTTCTTACTCTTTATATTATTTAATTCGGTACGTTACGCCACAATGATTATTACGGTACTTCCTTTTGCGGCGATTGGTGGTGTATTTGGTTTAGCTATTACTGGCGAATACCTCTCGGTTCCGGCTTCCGTTGGATTTATTGCTTTATGTGGTATTGCTGTCCTCAACGGCGTGGTGTTGATTACTTGTATTCAGCACTTAAGATCAGAGGGTTTATCTCAAATAGAAGCCATTCGTGAAGGATGTAAACAAAGATTAAGGCCAGTCCTTATGACGGCTACTGTAGCACTTTTA
>ERZ650311.703-NODE-703-length-19356-cov-7.552614_pt1 | contig 19356 bp, 19 predicted proteins | sample MGYA00376247_ERZ650311 | MGnify/ENA primary metagenome ERZ650311 (study PRJEB26733, sample SAMN07839324) | wastewater metagenome | biome: small river; feature: stream; material: water | place: USA: North Carolina | collected 2016-07-28 ... | reverse complement strand
TTTTTATTTAATCCATAAGCATAATTTCCTAAGTTGCCACCAGTCTTAACAATTCGGTGGCACGGCACTACTAAAACAATTGCATTCTTTGCACATGCGCTGCCTGCTGCACGTACCGCCGCCGGCGAACCTGCGCGATCGGCTAAATCTGAATAAGAAATTACACCTTTTACTTTACGCATCGCTTTCCAAGCAGCCTGTGAAAAAGCTGCGCCGGGTTGAGAGACTTTGATTCCGTTAATTGCCGAAATATCACCGTCAAAATAATCTTTAAGTAGATCAGTAATTACCGGAATTTTCTTTACCGATTCAAATTTAAAACCATCGTAATCTGAGTGAAGTGACTCTTTGGCTGCTTTAAAATTACTTAAATTTGCAGCTAAGAGAATTGAGCCATCTGCAATTAGGTTAATACCTCCGATTGGTGAATCGAAGGTGGAAGTTAGCAAAGGCACTTGCAAAAATTAGCGGTCGCGCAACATCTCCGCAACCAAGAAAGCTAATTCGAGTGATTGAGTATGGTTTAAGCGAGGATCGCATGCAGTTTCGTAGCGTGATGCTAAATCTTCGGCAGAAATCTTCGCGCCACCACCCAAGCACTCAGTCACATCATCGCCCGTCAGTTCGATATGAACTCCTCCAGGATGTGTGCCAAGCGCCTTATGAACTTCGAAGAAACCCTTAACTTCATCCATTACATCTTCGAATTGACGAGTCTTGTAACCAGTTGATGATTCAAAGGTATTGCCATGCATTGGATCGCAGACCCAGAGCACCTTTGCGCCTGATTTAGTTACGCCATCTACAAGAGCAGGTAGCGCTTCGCGAATCTTGCCTGCTCCCATGCGGGTAATGAAAGTTAGGCGACCTGGTTCGCGGTTTGGATCTAACTTATCGATGAGCGCAAGCGCATCATCAACTGTCGATTTTGGTCCAAGCTTCACGCCAATTGGGTTTTTAACTTTTGATGCAAATTCAACATGTGCACCATCTAATTGGCGGGTACGTTCTCCAATCCAGATGAAGTGTCCTGATACATCGTATGGATTTCCAGTACGAGAATCGATACGGGTAAGCGCCTTTTCATATTCAAGGATCAAAGCCTCATGGCTTGAGAAGAATTCAACAGTCTTAAATGCATCTGGATCTACGCCAGCTGATTTCATGAAATCTAGAGCACGGCCGATCTCGGTAGCCATCGCTTCATAGCGCGCAGCGTAAGCGTTATCTTTTACGAAACCCTTATTCCAATCATGAACTTTGCGAAGATCTGCAAAGCCACCTTGAGTAAATGCGCGAACTAAATTTAAGGTTGCAGCAGAGGTATTGTAAACACGTACTAAACGCTGCGGATCTGGGCGGCGCGCTTCTGGTGTGAAAGCTAAATCATTAACTGCATCGCCGCGATATGCCGGAAGCGTTACCTCACCACGCGTTTCGGTATCTGATGAACGAGGCTTTGCAAATTGGCCGGCCATGCGGCCAACTTTGATAACTGGCATTGATGAGTAGTACTGCAAGATTGCAGCCATTTGGAGAATTGTTTTGATGCGATCGCGAATCGAATCAGCAGTTGCCGATGCAAATGTCTCAGCGCAATCTCCGCCTTGAAGCCAGAATGCTTTTCCTTCAGCTGCTGCAGCAATGTGCGTACGTAAATCGTCGCACTCGCCAGCAAAAACTAAAGGTGGATAGCTCTTTAACTCCTGCACCGCCGATGCTAATTCTTCGGCTGGCCATTGTGGCTGCTGAGCAGCGACAAGGTTATTGTTAAAGAGGCTATCCACTGTAGTCATTAGATGATTCTAACTAACCGAAGAAGATCTCCGCTTCCTTATAAAGTTCGATAGGAACAGTCTTCAACTTCTCAGTTGCTGATGCCAGTGGAACGCGAACAATATTTGTTCCGTGAAGTGCGACCATCTTGCCCCAATCGCCTTCAGATGCCGCTGTAATCGCCTGTAGACCAAAGCGAGTAGCAAGAACTCGGTCAAATGCTGTTGGTGAGCCACCGCGCTGGATATGGCCAAGCACAGATGTGCGAGCTTCCTTACCGGTCTTAGCCTCAATCTGCTTTGCTAACCAATCGCCGATACCCGAAAGCTTTACGTGGCCAAAGGCATCAAGAGTCTGATCTTTTGTGACCATGTCGCCATCCTGAGGGATTGCACCTTCTGCAATAACGATGATTGGCGCATATGACTGCTTGAAACGGGACTCAACCCACTCGCAGACCTTATCTACCGAGAACTTAACTTCTGGAATCAAGATACATGCAGCGCCACCAGCAATACCTGAGTGAAGCGCGATCCAACCTGCATGTCGTCCCATCACTTCGACAATCAGCGCGCGGTGATGTGATTCCGCAGTTGTATGTAAACGATCAATCGCTTCAACTGCAATATTCACAGAGGTATCAAAACCAAATGTGTAATCGGTGTTATTTAAATCGTTATCGATGGTCTTTGGAACGCCGATAACTTTTACGCCAAGTGCGTCAAGCTTTGTTGCAACACCAAGTGTGTCTTCACCGCCGATGGCAATGAGAGCATCAATGCCCATCTTCTCTAAATTCTCTTTAATTCGTTCAACACCATTTTCGATTTTAAATGGGTTGGTACGTGATGAACCAAGAATGGTTCCGCCGCGTGGCAAAATTCCGCGAGTTGTTTGAATATTAAGTTCCATAGTTAGACCTTCAAGCGGTCCACGCCAACCATCACGGAAGCCAACAAACTCGTGGCCGTATTCTTTGACGCCTTTTCGAACTACTGCACGGATAACTGCATTTAAACCTGGGCAGTCGCCGCCGCCAGTGAGCACACCAATACGCATGAAAAACTCCAAATAATTTAAAAATTAATTTTGGCTATAAGCCGAATGGTCAACGCTGACGTGTTGGAATTCTAACCCGAACTGGCGGGTAAAACTACTAAGCAGTTACGCGTACGCCCTTGCCCACAACCACAATTCCGCTATCAGTTACCGTAAATCGCTGGCGGTCGCGCTCAAGATCTACGCCTATCTGCGCCCCTGGTTCGATGACAACACCTTTATCGATAATCGCACGGCGAATAACTGCGCGATCTCCGACTCGAACTGATGGCATTAAAACCGCATGATCTATAAACGCACCGCTTCCGACCATGACGTCATAACCGGTAACGCAGTGTCCTAAATGTCCGCCTGCAATGATTGAGCCCGCTGCAACGATTGAATCTTGCGCCAAGCCACCTTCTGAAAATTTCGCAGGTGGAAGTGATGGTGGATTGGTTAGTAGTGGCCAATCACGATTATATAAATTGAAAATTGGATGAACTGAAACTAGATCCATATGAGCATCAAAATATGCATCAATTGAACCTACGTCGCGCCAATAACCTTTATCGCGAGGGGTTTCACCAGGTACTTGGTTATTTGCAAAGTCATATACCTTTGCTTGTCCCTGCGCAGTTAACATCGGAATGATGTTGCCACCAATGTCATGGCGGGATTCCAAATTCTCTGAATCAAGAATTAGAGCTTCTTCCATCACATCGCGCTTGAAGATGTAGTTACCCATTGAAACAAGAGTTAAATCTGGATGTCCTGGCATGGCTGGTGGATTGGCAGGTTTTTCGTGGAATGCCTTAATTGTGATTCCATCTTCAGCTAATTCAATGCAGCCGAATTCAGAAGCCTCAGCGCGCGGAATACGAATCGCTGCAATTGTGATGCCTGCATTTGTTTCGCGATGTTGTTCGAACATCTGCATTGGATCCATACGATAAACGTGATCAGCACCGAAAACTAAAACATCTTTCGGATTTTCATCGTGAATCAAATTAAAGTTCTGCAAAATTGCATCGGCGCTACCGGTATACCAACGTGGTCCGAGTCTTTGTTGAGCTGGAACCGGAGTTACATAATTTCCGAGCAGAGTCGACATGCGCCAAGTTGTGGTGATGTGGCGGTCAAGCGAATGAGATTTATATTGAGTCAAAACTGCGATACGGCGCAAATCCGCATTAACGAGATTCGACAAGACGAAATCAATCAAGCGATATGAACCACCGAATGGAACAGCTGGTTTTGCACGATCTGCAGTTAATGGCATTAATCGCTTTCCTTCGCCACCTGCTAAAACTATTCCAAGTGGAACATCGCGAATTGCCATGCTGAATGTTAGCGAGCAAATCGCTAGCGGTATAGGGGTTTTATATTTAAAGTTCAGTCATGAGTTCTGAGTTAAGAATCGGTCTGGTAACAAAGGAATGGCCACCACAAGTTTATGGCGGTGCTGGTGTGCATGTAGTCCAACTTTCTCAAGCGCTCCGCAATCAACCCAATATCTCAGTTGATGTACATTGCTTTGGCGGAGCTCGAAAAGATGCATTTGGCTATGACACTCCAGCAGCTTTTGCCGATTCAAATGCCGCTTTACAGGCACTCGCGACCGATTTAGCTATCGCAGAAAATTTAAAGAATGTAGATGTGATCCATTCACATACTTGGTATGCCAACTTTGCCGGGTTCACGGCAAATCTATTAAATGGAACTCCTCATATTGTTAGTGCCCACTCCCTCGAACCGCTTCGTCCATGGAAAGCCGAACAACTTGGTGGCGGTTATCGAATCTCTTCTTGGGCCGAAAAGAGCGCTTATGAGGCAGCGAATGCAATCATCGCGGTTTCAGATGGCATGCGCGCCGATGTTTTAAAGTCATATCCAAATGTTGATCCAAGCAAGGTAGTAACAATTCGAAATGGCGTGGATGTTTCAAAGTTCGCACCAAATACTAAGAGCGATGTTTTAAATAAACATGGCATCGATGGTCGCTATGCGATCTTTGTTGGACGCATAACTCGCCAGAAAGGGCTGGCGCATCTACTTCGTGCTTGGAAGAACGTCTCACCTGAATATGGTCTGGTTCTTGCAGCAGGTTCTCCTGATGAACCAGGTATTGGACAAGAAGTTGCAGATTTAATCGCGGAACTTCAAAAGACTCGAAAAAATGTTTGGTGGATTAAAGAGATGGCGCCGCACGATGAGCTAACCGCGCTACTTACCCATGCAGATCTCTTCCTCTGCCCTTCCATCTACGAACCACTAGGTATTGTGAATTTGGAAGCGATGGGTTGCGAAACTGCAGTACTTGGTTCTCGCGTTGGCGGAATTCCTGAAGTTGTCGCACATAATGAAACTGGCCGTTTGGTTGATTACGATTTAAATAATCCATCGAAATTCGAAAGTGATTTCACTTCACAGATTGAAGATTTGATGGCAAATCCTTCATTATTAAAAGAGATGGGAAGAGCAGGGCGTATACGTGCTGAAAAACACTTTGGTTGGGATGCAGTAGCTAAAGAAACAATCAATCTATATAAATCAGTCTTAGATCAAATCAAGTAGACTCACGAGCCTTATGACTCGTAAACACCTAGGCCAATTTATTTTCGTTGGATTTTTATGGGGTGTTCCCTATCTATTTATGAGAGTCGCAGTCCGCGAATTCGATCCATCAGTTGTGGTCTTTGGCCGAGTAGTAATTGGAGCTGCCATCCTCTTCCCGATTGCAATTCGCCGCGGCGTGGTAAAAGAAACGTTGCGTGGCTTTAAATGGATTTTGGCTTATGCAATATTTGAGATGTGCGGTCCTTGGTACTTAATTACCCACGCCGAAACTAAAATTAACTCAGGCCTTGCAGGACTCCTAGTGGCAACTGTTCCGATTTGGTCAACCATTTACTCTTCATTAGCTGGCGATAAAACTGTTTGGCATGCAAAACGTTTAATGGGAATTATTATCGGATTTATTGGCTTGGTCCTGATTGTCGGAATTGAAACTATTTCAGGTAGCGCGGACGTTTTCTCGGTATTCCAGACTGTTTTAGCGGCAATTCTCTATTCAACTGCGATGGCGATTATTTTGAAAGGTATGCCTAACGGCGATGGCGTTGCAATTAATGCCATTGCGATGGCAATTACCGCAATTATCTTTGCACCAGCTGCCTTAACAAGCTTGCCAACTGAGATGCCTTCGCTAAATGCGACCGCTTCACTAATTGGACTTGGTGTACTTAGCACTGGCGTCGCGTTCATGATCTACTTCACGCTAATTAAAGAGATTGGCCAAGCCCGCGGATCTTTAGTGACTTATCTAAATACCGCGTTCGCAGTTGTGCTTGGTGTGATAATTTTGGGAGAACCACTAACAATAGGAATCCTGACTGGACTTCCGCTAGTTCTACTTGGTTCTTACTTTGCTTCTCGTAAACCAGTTACAGCTTAACTTTAATTATCCTTCATAAATCCCAAGCGCTCAAGGAGCTTAGGATCTCTCTGCCATTCCTTTGAAACTTTAATATGTAAACCTAAGAAGCATTTAGCACCAAGCAAGCGTTCAACATCTTTGCGCGCCGTCATGCCAATATTTTTTAAAGTCTCGCCACGATGGCCAAGCAAAATGCCGCGCTGCGAATCTCGTTCGACGTGAATAGTCGCGTGCACGTCGTAAAACTCTTTACCTTCGCGCTTTGTCATCTCATCAATAGTTACGGTAATTGAATGTGGAAGCTCTTCGCGAACACCTTGAATTGCAGCTTCGCGGATATGTTCGCAGATTAATTTTTCAACGCTCTGATCACTCTTTTGATCATCAGGATAAAGCTTCGGACCTTCTGGAAGGTGCTTTGAAAGTAGCCCTGAAAGTACATCTACCTGTAGAGATTTAACTGCTGAGACGGGAATAATTTCATCCCAATTAGTTAAATCTCCTACCTCCATTAGACGTATTGGAAGTGTCTCTTTTGCAACGGTATCGATTTTAGTAACCACTGCAATCTTCTTTGCCCGTGATTCTTTTACAATATTTAAAATATGTTCGTCACCAGCGCCAGTTTTTTCATTTGCCGGAAAAGTCATGATGACAATATCGACACCCTCAAGCGATTCATTTACCACTTCATTTAAACGGCGGCCAAGGAGCGTGCGTGGTTTATGCATACCGGGGGTATCTACTAGGACCGCTTGAAATCCATCTCCGTTAACAATGCCGCGAATTGCATGGCGAGTGGTATTCGGATGGTGCGAAGTAATGGCAACTTTTTGACCGACTAAAGAATTAATTAGGGTCGACTTACCGGTATTTGGTCTGCCAATAATGGCTACAAATCCCGATTTCATTAGGAGAATTATCGCATCAGTTCGATGGCATCACTTACACCAGTACAGATCATCGCTGCACCTTCGCCGATTAAACGATGGCATCCTTCTGATAGCGGTGAGTTAATTGGACCTGGAATCGCCAAAACCTTCTTCTGCATCAGCGCTGCCTCACGTGCGGTTCGAAGCGACCCTGACCTAAATGCAGCTTCCACCACCATAGTTCCGGTTCCAATTGCTGCAATTATGCGATTGCGATTTAAGAATCGATACGGAAGCGCTTTCATGCCCGGAACATATTCTGATACCAATAATCCGCTCTCGATAATCTCTGCAAATAACCTGGCATTACCTGCGGGATACAAAATATCTAAACCAGATGCCATCACTGCAATGGTTTCGCCTTCTGCAATTAGCGCTCCCTTATGTGCTGCTGCATCAATGCCATAAGCACCACCACTTACGACAACCCATTCCCTATCAACAAAATTAGCCGCCATTTCAGATGCAACTTTCACTCCATACTGTGTTGGATTTCGAGTTCCGACAATTGCAATTGATTTACGTTCCAGAAGATCTTTATTTCCTTTGACTGTTAATGCAATAGGAGGCGCCGCCAAATTATCAAACTGCTCGCCAGGAATTATCAGCTCTAAACCAAAGTGTGAAATTTTCTCAAGAACTTCTTCACCATTGGTCGCCAATATTGCCTTGGTATCTTCTTTGTATTCGCCCTCTTTGCAGAGCTCGATTACCTTTAAAGCGCCTTTTTCAAATACTTCGCGGGACCAGAAAGTTATGCCCGCTTCTACACTTGCCAATAGCTGCGCCCTGGCAATTAACTCCTTACTCAATTCCTTCTCGCAATCTGTAGCTCTCTTTTACCTCTTCTAAAGCTGGTCTCGCTCTACCCTTTAAATCAGCAATCGTCCAGCTTGTGCGGATGATTTTGTGTAGGCCTCGAGCAGTTATCCGCTCTTTATCTAGTTCGTCATGTAGGAAATTCATCGCGCTTCGATCTGGTTGGTATTTCTGCCGGAGCGCTCTTGCGGGAATCTCTGAATTTAATTTCCAAGATTCATCCTTAAATCGCTCTGCAGCAACTGCCCTGGCAGCGATTACACGATTACGCATAGTTTCGCTGGGCTCGTTATTCATCTCTGCAAGTTCAACACGGCTTACATTTTCAACCGGAACACGCAAATCAATGCGGTCAAGTAGCGGTCCCGATAATTTATTTAAATATCTACGTACTTGTAACGAGGTGCACGTACACCCCAAACCTTTACCAGCGAACTTTCCACACGGACAAGGATTAGCTGCTAATACCAAGATAAATTGCGCTGGGAAAGTTAAATTTCCATTTGCACGCGAAATTGTGATTGATCCAGATTCAAGTGGTTGTCGTAACGAATCCAAAACTCCACTTCCGCATTCAGGGGCTTCATCTATAAATAGAACTCCACGATGCGCCAGTGAACAGACGCCGGGCTTTATTACATGCGCTCCTCCACCGACCATCGCAATGCGTGTAGTGCTGTGGTGCGGAGAGATAAACGGTGCAATCGTAGAAAGTGGCGTGCGGTCACTATTTGTAATCGAATGAATCGCACTTACTTCAAGCGTCTCTTCCTTGGAAAGCGGCGGAAGAATTGTTGGTAGTCGCTCAGCAATCATCGTTTTTCCAACACCTGGTGGGCCAATCATTAAAAAGTTATGGCCTCCGGCAGCTGAAATTTCCGCGGCTCGTCTTGCAGCGCTCTGCCCTGCGACATCTGCAAAATCTAAGTACCTTTCATTTTTCTCAATCTCTAAATCAAAAGTACTTTGTTCGATGATTTCACCACTCTGCAGCCAATGGACAATCTCGCTCAACTTTTCAAAGGTAAAGATATCCATCTCTGGTAATAGCTTCGCTTCAGCAGCATTTGCGGTTGGGATGACTGCTTTACGAATTCCATTTCTAAATGCACAAATTAATGATGGCAATACACCTCGGGTTTGACGTAACTTTCCATCTAATGAGAGCTCTCCGACAAAGAGCAGTTCCTCAACGCCTTGAATAATTCCTTGCGCTCCAAGAATTCCCATCGCAATTGATAAATCAAAGCCGCTACCGGATTTTGGTAACCATGCCGGCAATAGTGCAATAGTGACTTTCTTATTCGGCCAATGTAATCCGGTATTTACAATTGCAGCCCTGACTCGATCACGAGATTCAGTTAGCGCCGCATCAGGTAAGCCAAGCAAGGTATATCCAGGTAAACCATCAGCAATATCTACTTCTACGGTTACCACTTCGCCATTTAGCCCTGAGAGCGCAATCGCCTTTGTGGTTGCGAGGGTCATAAAACACCTGCGCGATATTCAATAGTTGGGCGAAGCGATCTGCTTAAAGTTACTGCTGCGACATCTACTTGATAATCTGCTCCAAAATGTTGATTGGTAACTAACCAAGCCAATGATAGTTTTTGAAGGCGATGTGCTTTTTCACGATCAATAGCTTCTAGCGGATGGCCAAATGCAAGAGAGCTGCGAGTTTTGACTTCAACGAAATGAACTTTGCCAGCGGGGCTCTTGGCAACTAAATCTAATTCGCCGCCTTTGGTTCGCCAATTGCGATCTAAAATTGTGAAGCCAAGTTTTAAAAGATATTCAGCAGTCGCAATTTCGCCGATCTTTCCTACTACTTGTTTATTATTCATACGCGAAAGTTAATTTCGCGCACCTGTGGAGCGTTTACTTAATCCACAAGAAGCTTTGCCACATTGGCGTACGACTTACGGTGAATATCGGTTACTCCCAAAGTTTCTAGCGCTTTGGTATGTGCTGCGGTGATATACCCCTTATGTTTTGCAAGGCCATAACCTGGATAGCGCTCTTCTAGTTCAACCATGATTCGGTCGCGAGTTACCTTTGCAATTACTGATGCGGCGCTAATACTTGGTGCGACTTGATCGCCCTTCCAGATTGCAAGGCTTGGCGTAACCATTCCTTCGATCGCATAACCATCTGTTAAAACATAATTAGGGGCGGTATCTAAACCTTGCACCGCCCTACGCATACCATCCAGGTTAGCGGCATGCACACCGCGCTTATCAATATCTTCTGGCGAAACTTTAATTACTGAAATTGAAAGCGCTTCATCGTGAATTATCGGAAACAACTCTTCGCGCTGTCTTTCGGTCAACTCTTTTGAATCTCGTAACTTTGAAAGATTTGGAGAATTTAAATCTTTAAGTATCACACTTGCTATTACTAATGGCCCGGCACACGCACCACGTCCTGCTTCGTCTACTCCAGCAATCGGAGATAGACCCGCATCAATTAAAGATTGTTCAATTAAATGCATTAACGCGCTCGATTAGCTTCGCGTTTTTAAATGGCCAGATAACTGCTACAACACGACCGACGATTTCATCTTCTGGCACAAAACCTTTATTGATGTCATCTTGATGGTAACGAGAATCTGCAGAAGCGCCGCGATGATCTCCCATTACCCAGACCTTGCCCTTAGGTACAGTCACATTAAATTTCATATCGCTTGGCACATTTCCAGCGAATACATAAGGCTCGTTAGTCTCTTTGCCGTTAACAATTAATTTGCCACTTGTTGAGCAGCACTGCACATTGTCTCCGCCGACACCAATAACGCGCTTAACTAAAAATTGCTTAGCTGGGTTAGGCAAAATTCCAACTGTCACCAGAGCTTCTTTAGCTTTTAAAACATATTTATTGCCGACCTGGTTATCCCAGGTTGGAAGCCAATTTGCGGGATCATGAAAGACCACAACATCCCCTCGATGAATTTCGCGAGAAATGAACGGAACTTTATTTACCGCAACGCGATCCTTGATTTGAAGAGTGTTCTCCATGGACCCTGAAGGGATATAGAAAAATTGGACGATAAAGGTCTTGATAATTAAAGAGACGATTACCGCAACAATTAAGAGCGCGGGGATTTCGCGAAGGAATGAACCCTTGCGAAACAATTACTTAGCTTCTTCTGCTGTTTCTTCTGAATTCACAACTTCTGTAGTTGTATCTTCAGCTGGAACCTCTGCCACAGCAACGTCAGCTACTGGCTCGGACGCTTCAACTACCGCTGCAACTTCTGCAACAACTTCTGGAGCTAGATCAGGTGTTGATGTGATGCCATCACCGTAACCTTCGATGCCATCGCGCTTTTCCTTGATCTTTGCAGCCTTACCGCGAAGATCGCGTAGGTAGTAAAGCTTTGCACGACGTACGTCGCCCTTCTTAAGAAGTTCAATCTTTTCGATAACTGGAGTATGTACTGGGAAGGTACGTTCTACACCAACACCGTATGAAACTTTACGGATTGTGAAAGTCTCACGAAGACCATCACCTTGGCGACGAATTACGATGCCCTGGAAAACCTGAAGACGTGACTTGTTACCTTCGATAACGCGTACGTGAATCTTTAATTCATCGCCAGCGCGAAACTGTGGGATATCTTTGCGAAGGCTCGCAGCGTCCAATGCATCTAATACGTTCATTTTCTCTAACTCCTGATTACCGCTATTAGTGGGCCAGCGGTTCATATCGAATCCGCGAGCGCAGGGGTTTATCCTGCCATAGCCTCGAATTACGCCCAAATCGAGGTTTTATCCCAGCAGATAGCCGCTCAAAAGTCCGTGTAAATGTGGTCCTGCAGCAATTGTCAGTTCCCCATGAACTGTGACCTTCGCCCCTGCCTCTGTGGCTACCAATTCTGCAGCTGCCCGGTCCCATTCATATAGACCCATCTCGTAATAACCATCAACGATGCCCGCTGCCGCATGGCAGATATCAATTGCAGCAGATCCATTTCGACGATAATCGCGAATCTTCAAAATTAAATTATTGAATTGAGTGATCTGCTCTTCGCGAAGCTCTTGGCGATATGCAAAGCCAGTAGCAATCAACGCACGATTTAATTCGATTGGATCATTGCACTTTAACTTTCGTCCATTTAAAAATGAACCGCCCCCGCGTATTGCCGTAAACATCGAATCTATTGTCGGCGAGTAAACAACTCCGACCACAGTTCCTTCGCGGTCTTTGACCGCAATACTTACAGACCACCCGGCCATGTTGTAGAAATAATTTACAGTGCCATCGATTGGATCAATAACCCAGGTATATCCAGATTTACTAGGACGATCCGCGCCCTCTTCTCCGATAATTCCATCATCAGGTCTGGCAGCCAGAATAGATTCAACAATTAACTTTTCAGATGCGCGGTCCATCTGAGTGACGATGTCGATATCCGAGCTCTTGGTATCAATTGATAACTGGTCTGGTCTATTAAGAAGCAGCTCCCCAGCCTCTTTTGCAATCCGTACGGCTAAATCAAGCAGTTCGTTCATGGAATTAGCCTATCCCTTTAGGTAGGCTGACGGTCTATGAGCGAACTACGCGTAACTGGCAGAAGTGAAGATGGTTCACATCTGTTATTAACAGATGCAGAAGATAAAGAATTTACTCTACGTATCTCAGACAACCTGCGCGCAACCATCAACCAACCACGTTTAGCTTCTGTTCCAACCGAGAATCCAGAACCAACAATGAGCATCAAAGAGTTACAAGCTCGACTGCGCGCTGGTGCATCAATCGAAGATCTTGCTCGCGAAGCAGGTTGGTCGTATGACAAAGTCGAACGTTTCGCCGGCCCTATCTTGCAAGAGCGCGCTTATGTTCTTAGTTTGGCAAATGCAGTTGTAATAAAGAGCACCGGTTCATTAACTTTTATTGAAGTTGTAACTAATCGATTAGCCGCAAATGGCGTCTCTGCAGATTCTTTAGATTGGAATACACACCGCCGCGATGATGGACAATGGGTGATTCGACTTTCATATCCAAATCGTGATGGCCACGGCGATGCAGTCTGGTTCTTCGACATGGCAAAACGTGTAATTGTCTCTGAAGATGATGGCGCAATGTGGATAATGGGTGAAAGTGCTCCTTCTACACCGGTGCGCACTCCAGAACCTGAAATCAACCACGGACTGGTTTACTCAAATCCAGCGCCGACGGTTCAGATTAATACTGCGCCAACTCCTCGTTTATCTGTAATTCGTGAAAACGAAGATGCCGAGGATGGCGTTAAAAAACGCGCCTCTGTTCCATCATGGGATGAAATCATGTTTGGCACAAAAGCAAAAGAAGAAAATTCAGATAACTAATTGCTGAAGTGGAACATTTGATTCCACTTGCGTTAGCCCGCCGTGATGTCCAACCATCGCGCTCTCTAACTTCTCTCGAGCTGGATCAATCAAGATTGAATTGTCATTAACAATCGCAATTAAATCTCCGGCGCGATCTGCAAATTTCTCTGGCATAGGTAGCCCAAATAAACCGGCGTTTATCGCTTCACTTTTTGTATAAATATTTGCCATATCACCCAGTTCGCTCTTCCATAAATTAACTATTTCATTAGATATTTCCGGGCGAGCTAAATAAATATGTCTAGCGCGGGGCTCTCCAGCGATTGTGGCAACTTCGGTCATAAGTAAGTTATCGCGGCCAATTACGATCTTCTGCCCTACATTTAACATGCCGTGATCGCCGGTAATCCAAATACGGGTGCCTTTCGGCAATTTATTACGTAACTGGCCAACCAAGTTATCAATCATCCGTAGCGCTTCTAACCACTTCTCAGAACCATAACCTGCTACGTGGCCAGCCACATCTAGATCATTTACATAAAGGTAGACAAAAGATGGCGTCCTCTTTAACGCCTCGGCAGTTTCGGTAACTAAATCTGGATATAAATTAGCGCCGCGGTAATTTGCACCTCGAAATACTGCGCGAGTAAATCCGGTTCCTTCATAACGTTTTGCTGCAACGTGCGTGACATTTATTCCACTACGGGCACCAATTTCAAAGAAGGTCTCTTTTGGTTGCCAGATTACAGGATCTACTCGTTCGTCCCATTTCAGTGCATTTAATACCCGACCATCTGAATTAGGTACACGAACCGTGTAACCCAACATTCCATGTTCATTTGGCATTGCGCCAGTCAACAAAGTTGCAAGTGATGTTGATGTCGTTGAAGGAAATGCAGTTGTGACATCACCAAAGCTCTTTGCCGCCATAATGTTTGGCATCACATCTTCGTAATCATCCATTGCGTGTGCGCCAAAACCATCAATTAAGAAAAGTACTTCACGCCCTGCTGGTGATTGACCTAACCGAGATTCGTATTGAGATAGACCTAAACCTGCAAATATCGCAGGGGTAATCTCGCTCAATTTCATGGATTTATTCTTTCATTAAAAAGGCTCTAAACTTTCAATATGAAATTCTCACCGGAAGTAGAAAAAGCGCTTAAATCGGGCGGACCAGTAGTTGCCCTTGAATCTACAATCATTAGCCATGGATTGCCGCGACCAACAAACCTAGAAGTTGCTCGTGATGTCGAAACTATTGTCCGTGAAAATGGCGCGACTCCGGCAACTATCGCGTTGATTGATGGTGTAGCGCATATTGGTCTTACTGAAGAACAGTTAATTGCGATTGCTAATCGCGATGACGTCATTAAAGCCTCTACTCGTGATCTCGCAATCGCTGAAGCGAAGAAATTATCTGCTGCAACTACCGTTGCCGCCACTGCGCACTTGGCTGCAAAAGCTGGCATCAAGGTTTTCGCAACCGGTGGCCTAGGTGGCGTACACCGCGGCGCAAACGAATCATTTGATGAGTCCGCAGATCTAACAGCGCTATCTCAATTGGATATGACAGTTGTCGCGGCAGGCGTTAAGTCAATTCTTGACGTTGCGGCCACTTTGGAGCGACTCGAGACTTATGCAATTGGTGTACTTGGCTATAAGACCAAGCGCTTCCCTGGCTTCTACTTAACCGATTCAGGTTTTGAACTTGAGTACCAAGTGGATACCCCTGAAGAAATTGCCGCGGTGATGAAGGCGCGTTACAACATGGGAACTAATAAAAATGCACTTATCGTGGCAAATCCAGTTGTAAATCAAATGGATAAGGCGCTACATGATCGTTTACTCGATGGTGGCTTGAAAGCAGCTGCCGCAAATAACATCCATGGTAAAGAGACCACGCCTTTCTTACTTGAGTATTTCCATACCGAATCCAAAGGTGAATCACTCCGAGTTAATATTGACATTATTAAGGGCAATAGCGCGCTTGCAGCAAAGATTGCTGCTGCACTATGAAAATTCTCTGCATCGGTGACATCGTTCTAGATGTTATTGCTCAGTTAAAAGAGCAGATTAATTACGGCAATGACACAGCTAGCCGCATTTCCACCCACCCAGGTGGACAGGCAGCTAACGTGGCATGCTGGATTACTCGCACCGGTGTAGATTCACAATTAGTTGCAAGAGTCGGAAATGATCCTGTCGGATATGCACTTGTAAGTGATTTAGATAAATATGGCGTAAAGCATGAAGGTTTAATGCGATCTGGCCGCCCTTCAGGCGTGGTTGTGATTCTGGTTGATTCAAATGGCGAACGCACTATGTTTCCGGATAATGGGGCAAACGCAGATTTAGAAACCAGCGATCTTCCTGAGTTAGATGATATTGATGGCGTATTTATCTCTGGCTACGCACTACTTGATTTCCGTTCACGTGAAAGCGTAATAAAAATGGTGAACAAGATTCGAGCATCCAAGACTCCGATCTTCCTTGATCCAACCACAACTGGGGCAATGAAAGCAGTTCCTAAATCAGAGGTACTTGAATGGGTCGGTATGATGGATGGAATCTTGCTAAATAATGAAGAAGCTCGTTATCTAGGCGATTCAGATGATCTTGAAACTGCTGAAGAAAATATTCGAAAGCGCACTCCACTTGTCGTAATTAAATTAGGTTCTCGTGGAGCAACTGGAGTTTACAAAGATCAATTTGCGAAAGTTCCAGCGGTTACTACTAATGTGGTTGATACCACTGGGGCCGGAGATTCATTTGCGGCAGGATTTATTCCAAAGTGGCTTGAAACTGGTGATTTAGAACAAGCGCTATCTGCAGGTGCAGCACTTGCTGCAAAATGTGTTGCCACCGTTGGCGCGCGCCCTCCCTTAAATTAAATCTATCTTTGGCAGAATTTCGCACTATGGCTGCGAAGACAACAAAGGGAAAGAACGCCGGACCAAAACCAGGCGAACATCCAGGACGCATCGTTGATATTGATGTCTCATCTGAGATGTCAGAATCATTTTTAGAATATGCATACTCAGTTATTTATTCACGTGCACTTCCAGATGCACGTGATGGTCTAAAGCCAGTTCATCGCCGCATTCTTCATCAGATGTCAGAGATGGGTCTTCGCCCAGAACGCGGACATGTAAAGAGCGCACGTGTTGTCGGTGAAGTTATGGGTAAGTTGCACCCGCACGGTGACGTCGCAATTTATGACGCACTTGTTCGTATGGAGCAAGGCTTCTCAATGCGCCTGCCTCTTATTGATGGTCACGGAAACTTTGGTTCACTTGATGCTGGCCCTGCTGCGATGCGTTACACCGAAGCGCGCCTTGCTACCCCAGCTATGGCGATGGTTGCTGAAGCCGATGAGAACACAGTTGATTTTGGTCCAAACTATGACGGCCAATTAGCAGAGCCGCTAGTACTACCAGCGGCATTTCCAAACTTGCTAGTTAATGGTGCAACCGGAATCGCAGTTGGTATGGCAACAAATATGGCGCCACATAACTTGTCTGAAGTTGTTGCGGCAACTAAATATTTAATCGATAACCCAAAGGCCACAACTAAACAGCTTATGAAGTTTGTTCCTGGTCCAGATTTCCCAACTGGCGGCCAATTAGTTGATACCGAAGGAATTACCGATGCATACGAGACCGGTAAAGGTGCTTTCAAGATCCGCGCGACTGTTGAAATTGGCAAGGTAACTTCTCGTAAGCAAGGAATTATCGTTAAAGAGCTTCCATACAACGTTGGCCCAGAGAAGATTGTCGAAAAGATCGCTGAGGTTGTTAAGAACAAGAAGATTCAAGGTATCAGCGACATCGTCGATCTATCTGATGGCAAGACCGGCACCAACGTAGTTATTGAACTTAAGAATGGCTATGAACCAGAAGAGATTCTTGAAAAGTTATACAAGTTAACTCCGATGGAACAGCAGTTCTCAATCAACGCAGTTGCGCTTGTCGGTGGAAAGCCACAGCAACTTGGTCTTAAATCTCTACTTCAGGTATTTATCGATCACCGAATTGAAGTAGTTAAGCGCCGCTCAGAGTTCCGTAAGAACAAGGCTGAGGCTCGTTTACTGCTTGTTGATGGTCTGCTAAAGGCAATTATCGATATCGATAAGGTCATCAAGATTATCCGCGGCTCAGATGATGCAGCTGCTGCAAAAGAGGCGCTCATCAAGGGCTTTAAGCTCAATGAAGAGCAGGCCACCTACATCCTCGATATGCCACTTCGCCGTCTGACCAAGATGAGCAAACTTGAACTTGAGACCGAGTCAAAGGAGCTCAAGGCGACAATCGCTGCCCTGACTACTCTCCTTAAATCTGAGGAGGCGATGCGTAAGCAGGTCTCTGATGAACTCACTGCAGTCTCAAAGGCATATGCAGTTCCACGTCGTACTCGCATCGCAACTACTTAATCACAATCACTCTCACTTAACTGAGGATGTGAATCCTTCATTAAAGCGGACGTAGTAGCGCTGTGCCCTTTTCATGGTCGAGGTATTCAAGGCTATGTGTCGGAAGTCTGCGAGCAAACTCATCTGCCATCGCTCGCTCACCTTCTCTCCCCACATCATCGATCACGATAATTGCTCGAGGTGAGAGCTTTCCAATGCACTCATCGATTGCTGGATGGCGCGCTTGCGGATTTTTCGAACCTGGTGGGCCATCGATAAAGAGTAAGTCGATTGCAGTGATGTCGGCTAGTTTGCTCACCTCATACCAATCAACGCCACTGCTATGCGGCTTTAACGGTGCCACTCTCACCTCAACATTTTTCACACCATGGCTATCGAGCACCTGCTGAGTCTTTGCCGCATATTCAGCAGAGTTGTCGATGCTATAAATCTTTGCACCCGGCGCGCTCTTTGCCAGAACGAGAGTCGACATGCCTGAGCCGAGATCCACGATTGTCTTTGGCTGGCTTATCTCTCCCTGATGAAAGAGAGTGATCAAGAGATCAGGTGAGGCAGCCCAGCTGCGAGTTGCCGGGATAGGCGCTGTGAGGTTAAGGAGATTGAGGAGCTGGGCATAGAACTCACTTTGGCGATAGTTCTCACGGTTAGATACCTCAACGCCCTTGATCAACTTACGAACATCTCGCTCTGGTGCGACCAACTTAATCAACTTCTCATTGACTCGCTTGAGAATGCGAATCTGATAAAGAACAAGGGCCAATGTCAGAAGTGAGATGGCGATAGCGATAGCGCTGAGCATGGAGTGAGTTTAAGGCGATTGCAGCTTCAACGGAATACTGTGGGAAGATAGGCCAAATGATTTCAACATCTGCCCTAGAACTGCGCGCCGGCGCCCGCCTTCTTGTCAGTGGCGTCAATATCCGCGTCAATAGCGGAGACCGAGTCGGCTTTGTGGGGCGCAATGGCGCTGGAAAATCAACGCTCGCCAAGGTGCTTGCAGGAGAGACTCTGCCTGCAGGTGGCGGCGTTCAGCGCACCGGCAAGATTGGCTACCTCCCCCAGGATCCACGAACGGGAGAGGATCAGGGCACAGCAATCGATCGCATCCTCTCTGCTCGAAACCTCGATGAGATTGCTCGTCGAATGACCGCAGTTGAGCATGAGCTCTCCACCACCGAAGGTGAAGAATTAGAGAAAGCGCTCGAGCGTTACACGAGAGTCGATGCTGAGTTCAATGCAGCAGGCGGTTATGCCGCAACTTCTGAGGCTGAGGCAATCGCATCATCTCTTGGCGTCTCGGAAGATGTCTTCCATAATGAAATTGCAACTCTCTCCGGTGGTCAGCGACGCCGTATTGAACTCGCCCGCATCCTCTTTTCAGGAGCTGAAACTCTCCTGCTCGATGAGCCAACAAACCACCTTGATGCTGACTCAATTATATGGCTGCGTAACTACCTCACCAACTATGCCGGTGGCCTGGTCATCATCTCTCACGATGTTAATCTCATCGAAACTGTCGTCAATAAAGTCTTCTATATCGATGCCAATCGTAATGTGATCGATGTCTATAACATGGGGTGGAAGCAGTATCTGATTCAACGTGAAGCAGAT
>ERZ650311.702-NODE-702-length-19381-cov-16.103022_pt1 | contig 19381 bp, 19 predicted proteins | sample MGYA00376247_ERZ650311 | MGnify/ENA primary metagenome ERZ650311 (study PRJEB26733, sample SAMN07839324) | wastewater metagenome | biome: small river; feature: stream; material: water | place: USA: North Carolina | collected 2016-07-28 ... | reverse complement strand
AGACGTTCTCGAAAAGGGGCTTGGCCCCGAACTGCATGGTGATGTTGTTGGCGATGAGCACGACACGAATTCCTTAAATTCCGGCGGTCGCAGGCGGCGACACGGGCAAAACAAAGGCGCCGGCACGGGGCCGGCGCAGCTTGTCCGAAATTTATCATGTCTTTCAAGCACCTGAGAAATTTTCTCGGTGCTTGATGCAGCGCATCAGACCAGCGACGGCCCCGATACGATGGACGCCGCGTCGGACTCGGAGATCCGGATCGTCGCGGTGGAGATGACGTGGAGCGTCAGCCACTCGTGCAGACGGTCGGCCGCATCGCGGGAAAGGGTGACGAAACGGCAGCCCATCATCCCGCCGTCGGCCCCGAGCACGAAGTTGACGGTCTCGGCCATGCCGCGGATCACGTCGGGGATGCCCTCGAGCTGCATCACGAAAGGAAAGGCCTCCGGCTCGGCCAGCGGCGAGCCCCACGGCACGCTGAAACCTTCCAGGGACAGATCATTGACCGGCATGCGCTCGCCATCGATCACCACCCAGAAGCACACGTTCCCCCAACGCTTGGCCACGAAACGCTGGCGCTTGCGACGCTCACCGCGCGGAACGGCGGGAATGGCAGTCGCGGTCTGAAGCTCCATCACGGCAAACCCTTTCAAAATCTCTGATCCGACAGCCTTGCTCAAAATACAACAAATTCACAAGCAAAACGATATTTTTTACCTAAAAACTCAAATTCATCGGAGGGACGCGGAATTCGATTCGAATTTTCGTGGCACCCATCACGGATACACAGAAATTCACATCAACCTGTCGAGAATTTTTACAAACGAATTTCGGCAAACCAATTTATAAACTTAAGTGATTGATTTAACTAAAACGCCCCAAAGCGGGCACGCGTTTTGCTCAGATTGAGCCAGCAGTCGGGATCGCCCCCATTGCAAAATATTTTTGACGATTTTCAATCTGGAGTTTTCATATGAAAAAACTGCTCGCCTTCGCAGCAGGCTCGCTCATCTCCCTGAGCGTCGTTGCCGCCCCGCTGCTGACCACCCCTGAAACCCTCTCCACCGGCCTGAAGAACACCAACGGGCTCGACAACCCGCTGACCTTCGCCAAGTTCGACACCGCGCTCGGCACCCTGACCAGCGTTCATATCCAGCTGACCGGCTACGAAGAAACTGGCTACACCGCCACCGACCTGGGCGGCGCCAGCAACACCTTCGTGTTCACCAACGATGTGACCGTCAACCTGAAGACCCTGGCCGGCGACGCCCTGACCACGGTCCTGCCGACCGTCACCGACACCCAGACTGTTGGCGCGAACGGCACCTATTCGAGCGCCGGCTTCCCCGCCCGCGCCCTGACCAACACCGTCATCGGTCCTGAGGCTGTCTTCCTGGACGCCGCCACCCTGGCGCTGTTCGTTGGCCCAGGGTCCATCACCCTCAACACCTCCGCCACCTCCGCGAACTCGGTCATCGGCACGGGTGACATCACCTCGACCATCCTGACCCGCTACAACGCGACCGCCAGCGTCTGGTACGACTACGAAGTCCCGACCACCCCGGTTCCGGAACCCACCTCCATGGCCCTGGTTGGCCTTGGCGCTCTGGGCCTGGCCGCTGCCCGTCGCCGCAAGTAATTTGCCTTGCCTCCCGGCTTAGTCCGGGATGCGCTGCAAAGCAAAAAAGCCACCGCAAGGTGGCTTTTTTGTATCCGGCTTCCGCTTAGCGAAAGAACCGATCAGGCGTCGTCCATCGCGGCGGAGGTGTACACCGCCTGCACGTCGTCGAGGGATTCCAGCGCGTCGAGCAGCTTCTGCATGCGCACCGCGTCGTCGCCGGCGAGTTCGGTGTCGTTGAGCGGCTTCATGGTGACTTCGCCAAACTCCGCCACAAAACCGGCCTTCTCCAGCGCTTCCTTCACCTCGCCAAACTGGTACGGGTCGGTCAGCACTTCGATGGAGCCGTCGTCGTTGGGCACCACGTCGTCGGCACCGGCTTCGAGGGCCGCTTCCATCAGCGCGTCTTCCGACGTGCCCGGGGCGAACAGGATCTGGCCACAGTGCTTGAACTGGAAGGACACGCAGCCGTCGGTGCCCATGTTGCCGCCGTACTTGTTGAAGGCGTGACGCACGTCGGCCACCGTGCGGGTCTTGTTGTCGGTGAGGCAATCGACCATCACCGCCGCGCCGCCGATGCCGTAGCCCTCGTAGCGGGCTTCCTCGTAGGTGACGCCTTCCAGCTCGCCGGTGCCCTTCTTGACGGCCCGGTCGATGTTGTCGGCCGGCATGTTCACCGCCTTGGCGCGATCCACCGCCAGGCGCAGGCGCGGATTGAAGGCGGCGTCGCCCCCACCCATGCGTGCCGCAACCGTGATTTCCTTGGCCAGCCGGGAGAAGACCCGACCGCGCTTTTCATCCTGCCGGCCCTTGCGGTGCTGGATATTGGCCCACTTGGAATGACCCGCCATGATTCTGTGTCCTTGGATTGCAACTAAAAGCCGCGATTTTACCCCGCCGCCCGCCCTTCGCGCAGCCCGCGCTTGCCGCGGATCAATTTGCCAATCATTTTTTGGCGCGCCGGGGCAGATTTCAAGCCCGTTGCGGGCAGTTGGCCGATAATTGCCGACTGATCCCATTTCGCCCACCCGGAGGATTCCATGACCGAGCCCCTCATCATCGCCAAGTCCAAGGACAAGGAAATTGCCCTGCTGCCCCAGCTTGCCAACCGCCACGGCCTGATCACCGGTGCCACCGGCACCGGCAAGACGGTGAGCCTGCAGAAGATGGCCGAATCCTTTGCCAGCATCGGCGTGCCGGTGTTCATGGCCGACGTGAAGGGTGATCTGTCGGGCATCGGCGCCGCGGGCGTCGAGTCGCCCAAGCTCAAGGAGCGCCTGGCCGCGCTGGGCATCAACGAATTCACCCCGCGGGCCAACACCACGGTGTTCTGGGACGTGTTCGGCGAGGCCGGCCACCCGGTGCGCGCCACCGTCTCCGACATGGGCCCGATGCTGCTGGCGCGGCTGCTCAACCTCAACGACACCCAGGCCGGCGTGCTGCAGCTGGTCTTCAAGATCGCCGACGACCAGGGCCTGCTCATCATCGATCTCAAGGACCTGCGCGCCACCCTTCAATACGTGGGCGACAACGCCAAGGACTTCACCACCGAATACGGCAACATCTCCGCCGCGTCGATCGGCGCCATCCAGCGCGGCCTGATGGGCATCGAAGCCCAGGGCGGCGACAAATTCTTCGGCGAGCCGATGCTCGACATCGCCGACCTCATCCAGACCGACGCCGACGGCCGTGGCGTGATCAACATCCTCGCCGCCGACAAGCTCTACAACTCGCCCAAGCTCTACTCCACCTTCCTGCTGTGGATGCTGGCCGAGCTCTTCGAGCAGCTGCCGGAAGTGGGCGACGTGGACAAGCCCAAGCTGGTGTTCTTCTTCGACGAGGCCCACCTGCTCTTCAACGAGGCGCCCAAGGCCCTGCTCGAGAAGATCGAGCAGGTGGTGCGGCTGATCCGCTCCAAGGGCGTCGGTGTCTACTTCGTCACCCAGAACCCGCTGGACGTGCCCGAGACGGTGCTCGGCCAGCTCGGCAACCGCGTCCAGCACGCCCTGCGCGCCTTCACCCCGCGCGACCAGAAGGCCGTCAAGACCGCCGCCGAGACCATGCGTGCCAACCCCGAGTTCGACGCCGCCACGGTCATCACCGAGCTGGGCGTGGGCGAGGCGCTGATCTCCTTCCTCGACGAGAAGGGCCGCCCGCACATGGTGGAGCGCTGCTTCATCATCGCCCCCAACTCCCGCCTCGGGCCGCTCAGCGCCGCCGAGCGCAAGGCCGCCATCGAAGGCTCGGTGATCTACGGGCACTACGAGGAAATCGTCGACCGCGAATCGGCCTTCGAGAAGCTCCGCGGCGGCGCGGCCCCGGCCGGCAACGGCGGTGGCGCAGGTGCCGCCCCGGCCCCGCAGGAGGAGGAAGGCGGCGGGCTGCTGGGCGGGCTTTCCAGCATCCTGTTCGGCACCACCGGCCCCCGCGGCGGACGCCACCCGGGCCTCGCCGAACAGGCCGCCCGCAGCGCGGTACGCACGGTCGGCTCGGCCATCGGCCGCGAGATCGTCCGCGGCGTGCTGGGCTCGATCCTCGGCGGAGGCAGCCGCCGCCGCTGACGCCGCCCGCCCCGGTTCAGACCTTTTTGCTCCCGACCGGGGCAAACGCGCTCCCGACCGGGAGCAGAATCGTCCCGACTGGAAGCTTTTTGCTCCCGACCGGGAGCAAAGAACGCCGACCTCGCACTTTTCTGCTCCCATCAGGCCAGCCCCGCAAACCAGGCACATCCCCTTGGTGAGGCTCGAACTGTAGGTCGGACTTCAGTCCGACAAGATGCTGCACCCATGTCGTCGGACTGAAGTCCGACCTACAACCTGATCTACACGTCCCCCTGATCCCACACGCCAAGCGCGACGAGCTGTTTGGTCGCCGCCTCGCTCCAGCCCCGGTTGGCTGCCGGGCTGGCCGGGCTGGGGTGGAGCACGCGGCCGAACTTCACCGGCATTCCGCCCAGCGCCTCCCGCGCGCGCTGCTCGGCCCAGGCGCCCACGCCGACCACCCAGTCGGGCTCAAGCGCCTCGGCCACGCGGCGCAGATGCGCGTCGCAGGCCGCCAGCAGCGGGCCCTGCTCGGCGGCCGGGAGCTTGTCGGGCGTGAGGTTGCGGCCGTTGTCGAAGAAGGCCAGCGGGCAGTAGTTGGCCACGAAGTGATCGGCAAAGAAGGCCTCGGCGCTGCCGAAACGCTCGGCAAATAGCCCCCACAGGCGCCGCCCGCTCACCTCGGAGCGCGGGCAGGCGAAGCCCTCGATGGGGCGCTTGGGGTTCTCGACCGCGGGCTTCGTCACCGCCGCCTCGATGCCCATCCAGTCGCGCACCGCGGCGATCTCGCCGAAGGGCACGCCGGTCTGCACCATGCCGAAGGGGCCGGGGTTCATGCCCACGAAGATGACCTTCTTCTTGCCCTGGCCAAAGCGCTGCAGGTACAGCGCGCCCGGCGCCCAGGCGTAGTCGAGGGGGTTGTACACGTGGCTGACTGGCGCGGCGAAGCGCATCGGGGCTAGGGTGTCGCACAGGCTGCGGGCGGCGGATTCGAGGGGCGTCATGGCGGGCATCAGTGGAAAATCAGGTGACGGCCGCGGGCGTCTCGCGCCACGGCGCCACCTTGAACAGCAGCAGCATGCCGGGCACCGCCAGCACGCCGCACAGCAGGAAGAAATCGAACCAGCCGAAGTACTCCACCAGCCAGCCGGCCGAGGCGTTGATGAAGGTGCGCGGCACCGCCATCAGACTGGTGAACAGCGCCAGCTGGGTGGCCGTGTAGGCCGGGTGGGTGGTGCGCGCCATGTAGGCCACGAAGGCCGTGGTGCCCAGGCCCACGCCCAGCGCCTCCAGCCCGATCACCGCCGCCAGCACGCCCAGCCGGCCGGCGTCGGCCTCGGCCGGGCCGAGCCAGGCCAGCCACGCAAAACCGAAGATCGCCAGCCACTGCACCACGCCGAACACCCACAGGGCGCGGTTGATGCCCAGCTTCACCATCCACAGCCCGCCCAGGATGCCGCCGATCACGCTGGGCCACAGGCCGGCGTTCTTGGCGACGAGGCCGATCTCGGTCTTGGAAAAGCCCATGTCCAGGTAGAAGGGCGTGGCGAGCGCGGTGCACAGGGAGTCGCCCAGCTTGTAGAGGAAGATGAAGCCCAGCACCACCAGCGCCGAACGCATACCGTGGCGGCCGAAGAACTCGCGGAAGGGCTCGACCACCGCGTCGCGCAGGGTGCGCGGGGCGCCCCGGGCAGCGGCGGGCTCCTTCACCAGCAGCGTCATCACCAGCCCCGGCGCCATGAACAGCGCGGTGACCAGAAACACCTGCGACCACGGCAAGTGATCGGCCAGCACCAGCGACAGGCTACCCGGCACCAGCCCGGCGAGCTTGTAGGCATTCACGTGGATGGCGTTGCCGATGCCCAGCTCGATCTCGGGCAGCAGCTCGCGCCGGTAGGCGTCGAGGACGATGTCCAGGGTGGCCGACAGAAAGGCGATCAGCGCCGTGAGGCCGATCACCAGCCCGAGCTGATGGGTGGGCGACAGGGTGCCAAGCCACGCCACCGCCGCCAGCAGGAGCAGCATCGTCAGCGCCATCCAGCCCCGCCGCCGGCCGAGGAGCGGCAGCGCGAAGCGGTCGAGGAAGGGCGACCAGACGAACTTCCACGTGTAGGGAAACTGGATGAGCGCGAAGGCACCGATCGCCTTGAGGGACAGCCCCTCGGTCTTCAGCCACGCCGGAACCAGGTTGAGCAACAGGTACAGCGGCAGGCCCGACGAGAAACCGGTGAGCACGCAGATCAGCATGCGGCGGTTGGCGAGGGCGCGCCAGGGGGATTCGGTCATGGGCGGAACGGGGAAGCGGAGAGAAGGATGCAGGCCAGCGGGGGATGATAACAATCGGTTACTTGATCTTGCCGCCGGCCCACCGAAAAATGCGTCAATCAGGGTGGAAAAATAACGAGGAGACCCGAATGTACACCGTCACCGTCGTGTTCCGGGCAGACCGGGAATACGAATTTCATGTGCACGCCGCCGACGTGGCCAATCTCACCAAGGCCAGCGCCCAGGACTGGCTCCATGATGAGTTCGACGAGCTGGAATGCACCCCGAGCAACCCGGTGGGCAAGGTGCTGATGCTCGACGTGATCCTCAACGTGGCCAAATACGGTGGCGAGCAGCGCTTCGCCCAGGGCGGCGAATGGGCGCGGAGCTTCGCCAGCAGCGTCGCGGTGGTGCTCGACCGCCCTGCCGTGCGCATCGACGTGCCGGGCTTCGTGGTGGGCTGAAACGCCACCCCTGCACCGCGCCGCCCCGAGGCCTAGAATGGCGGCTGGCGACGGCATCCGGCCGTCGAACGGGGATGACACGCGGTGGCAGGCACACGGACAGGCAACACGGCCCACGGCTTTCGCCGACGGGCGGATCTGATTTCCGGGGCGCGGCCCCACGCCGGGAGCCGGCCATGACGCGCCGCGCGCCCTGGTGGAAGGGCCCACGGGGCGAATGGTATGTGGTCGCCCAGGGCGGCATCTTCGCGCTGATCGCCTTCGGGCCGTCGTCATTGCCGGGCCTGCCGGCCTGGCCGCGGGTGCTGGAATTTCCCGGCCGGGCGCTCGGCGCAATGCTGCTGGCCCTCGGCGTGACGATCTGCGCCGCCGCCGTGCTGCGTCTGGGCCGCAACCTCACGCCCCTGCCCCATCCGCGGGACGACTGCCGGCTGGTGGAAACCGGCCCCTACGGCTGGGTCCGTCACCCGATCTACTCCGGGCTGATTCTGGCGACCTTCGGCTGGGCGCTGATCGCCCAAGGCTGGCTCACCCTGCTGTGGGCCGCGCTGCTGCTGGTGTTCTTCGACATCAAGTCGCGGCGCGAGGAGGTCTGGCTGCTGGAGCGCTTTCCGGCCTACGCCGACTACCAGCGGCGCGTCCGCAAGCTGATCCCCTTGATCTACTGAGCCGCGTCAGCCCAGCTCGGCCCGGTTGCGGCCGTTCTGTTTGGCGCGGTAGAGGTTCGCGTCGGCGCGCCGGAACAACTGCGCCAGGGCACCTTCGGCGCGGCTCATGTGAACGCCGCCCACCGACAGCGTGCTCACCCCCCACTCTGCATTGCGCGCATGGGCGATCCCCTGCCGGCACACCGCATCCACCGCGACCCGGGCGATCTCGGCGAGCGCTTCGGGGGTGCAGCGGGGCAGCATCATCGCGAACTCCTCGCCGCCATAACGCGCCACGAAGGCATCGTGGGCAAGGCGCCGGGCATTGACCTCCTCGACCACCTTCTGCAGCGTCGCGGCGATCGCCCGCAGGCAGTCGTCGCCCGCCAGGTGGCCGTAGTGGTCGTTGAACAGCTTGAAGTTGTCCACGTCCATCATCAGCAGCCCGAAGGGCGCGCCGCAGCTGATCGCCTCGCCCCACTGGTGGTCGAGCCGCAGATCCATGTAGCGGCGGTTGAACAGGCCGGTCAGCCCGTCCTGGCTGGCCTGGGCCTCGAGCTTGCGGTTGGCGAGGGAGAGTTCGGCCCGCAGCCCGGCGATGCGCGCCATGGCCTTCATCTTGGCCTGGACCACGCCCTCGGGGGCCGACTTGGGGATGAAGTCGTCGCCGCCGGCCTCGATGGCCATGACGAGATTTTCCGGGGTGTCGGAGCCGGTGAGGAAGATGATCGGCGTCCACGCCCATTCCTGGGTGGCCTCGACGGCGCGGATCTGCTTGGCGGCCTCGAATCCGTTCATCACCGGCATCTCGATGTCCATCAGGACGAGATCGGGCGCCGACGCCTGAAAACGCTCGACTGCAATCTGCCCGTTCTCGGCGATGACCACCTCATGGCCAACCTCGACGAGCCGCGCGCCAAACACCGACGTGATGGTTCGGGAATCATCCACCACCAGAATCCGCATACCCCCTCCCCCAGCCCGTCTTTCTTATATCTAAAGTAATAATATCCCGAAATCTCCCGCCTATCCGGGTACACGCAGCAGCGCCGCCTCAAGCGCTGACACTTGGTTCAGATCAAGGCTGGCCGCCCGCCGCCCGCCGATACTCGCGGGCATGGACACCACCGCCCCACCCCAGCCAGCCCCCCACCCGGCCAGCGCGCCGCCCGGTGATCTGGCGATCTGGTTCTTCATCCTCGCCGAGCTGCTCGCCTTCGGGGTCTTCTTTGCGGCCTATGCCTTCGGGCGCGCCCACAACGTCGAACTCTTCAACACCATGCAGGAGACCCTCGATCGCAAGGCCGGCGCATTCAACACGGTGCTGCTGATCACCGGCAGCTGGTGCGTGGCCCGGGCGGTCGAGGCGGTCGGCCGGGCCCGCGCGCAGACCGGTGCACGCTGGCTCCTCGCCGGCATCGCCTGCGGCGGCGGCTTTCTGGTGGTGAAGGGCTTTGAATACGCGGCGAAGTTTGGTGCGGGCATCAACCTGTCCACCAACACCTTCTACATGTTCTATCTGTCGCTCACCTTCTTCCACTTCATGCACGTCATCCTCGGGCTGGTGATCCTCACCGCCCTGTGGTGGAAGACCCGCCAGGGCGACTACGGCCCGGACAACATGAACGGCATCGAAACCGGCGCGGCCTACTGGCACATGGTCGATCTGGTGTGGATCGTGCTGTTCCCGCTCGTATACGTGATGCGCTGAGGGATTGCGATGAACACCCGACACCTCAACATCGTGCTGGTCGTGCTGCTCGCCGCCACCGTCGCCACCTTCGAGATCGGCGAGCGCGGCGGTGGCGGAACGGCCGCAATGGCCATGCTCCTCTCCATCAGCTTCATCAAGGGCCGCCTCGTGGTGCTCGACTTCATGGGCCTGCGTGGGGTCAAATTCTTCTGGCGCGGCCTGCTGCTCGGCTGGCTGCTGCTCGTCTCGACGCTGATCGCCGTCGCCTACTGGATCTCCATCCCATGAATGCCCCGATGACCACCAACATCCCGTTCTACGAAGCCGCCGGCAACGAAGTGGAAGTCTTCGAGCAGGCCTGGAAAAACCGCCTGCCGCTGCTCATCAAGGGCCCCACCGGCGTGGGCAAGACCCGCTTCGTCGCCCACATGGCGGCGCGGCTGGGGCTGCCGCTGTACACCGTGGCCTGCCACGACGATCTCACCGCGGCCGATCTGGTCGGCCGCCACCTGCTGGGCGACGGTCAGACGGTGTGGTGCGACGGCCCGCTGACCCGCGCGGTACGCGAAGGTGGCATCTGTTACCTGGATGAAGTGGTCGAAGCCCGCCGCGACACCACCGTGGTGATCCACCCGCTCGCCGACGACCGCCGCGTGCTGCCCATCGAGCGCACGGGCGAGCTGCTGCACGCGCCCGACAACTTCATGCTGGTGATGTCCTACAACCCGGGCTACCAGAACTTCCTGAAGGGCCTCAAGCCCTCCACCCGCCAGCGCTTCATCAGCCTGCGCTTCGAGTTTCCGAGCGCCGCGCGGGAGGAGTCCATCCTGCTGGGCGAAGCCGCCTGCGACCCGATGCTGGCGAAGCAGCTCGTCTCCATCGCTGCCCGCCTGCGCAGCCTGAAAGATGTGGATCTGGAAGAAGTGGTGTCCACCCGCCTGCTGGTTTATGCGGCCAAGCTGGTGAAGGTCGGCCTCGACCCCATCGAAGCCTGCCGCTCGGCGCTGGTGGAAAGCCTCACTGACGACACCGACGTGGCCGACGCGCTGCTGGAGGTGGTGAGGGCAACGTTCGGGCGGTGACGGCGGGCGGCATCGCGAGCACTAACGCTGCGGCGGCGCAAGCACGAGACGAACACCTGCGGCCTCAGCGAGGGCTGCAAGACGGCTGCGCTGCGCCTCATCGTCCAGCACCACGAGCAAAGACACGTCGGACACAGCCTTACCCTTGACGTCCTCCAACGCCCGGGCAACTGTTGCTGCAGTCAGGGCGTCATCGTCGCCGACAACCCCCAAGACCTTCACTTTAAATTTGCCCTCAAAAAACTGCCGCACGACACCGGAATTCCCTGAGGGAACGCCGGAATTGAGGGCGCCGACCATCAGCATCGTGGCGAGCGCATTATTGGCCTCCTCAATGCTGACCACAGTCACCGAGTTCTGACCCTGCTCGGCCGCCAGCCCCATGATCCGCTGGTGCTTGGTTTGAGACAGCGGATCAGCAAGTGCGACAACCGAAATCAGGCTGGCAACCAGAACAACCAGCAAGTTACGCAAGCAAAACATATATAAATAACACCAGCAATGAATTAAGCCATTCATCATACCCGATGTTATTTACGACGATCAAATACAGCAGCGATCAGCGCAGAGGTGGAAACCCACTCAATCCACTTTCGCTATGTGCTTGCGACCCGTTTGCGTGCGCGCCAGCTTGCCGTCGCGCATCAGCAGCCCGATCACGCTGTACGACAGATAGTCCTTCGACCCGCCGCCATAGTCGCTGCGCAGCCCCAGCAGGCTGGCGGCGTCGGAATTGGAGATGCCCTGCGGGTTGGCCTTGGCCAGTTCGAGCACGGCATCCTTGAGCAGCGCCAGTCCGATCTGCGCCTTCTCCCGGACACCCGCGGGCACAACGACGGCCGGCCGGCTCTTGCGAGCAAGCCCGGTTGGCATGACGGCATTGGTGAGCAGCCCGCCGGTTTCAAGCGTTCCGAACGCGGCGATCAGCTCGGCCTCGATCTTGAGCGCCTGCGCCTCTGTGAGCGCATCCACCAGCCGGGCCACCAGCACCTTGCCGCCCGCAGCTTCGATCTCCCGGATCCGCCGGCCCTTGGGCGAATCGTCGGGATTGACCAGATGGTCGTAGGAGCGCGTGCCGGTGCCCTTGCCGATGTAAAACGGCATGGCCGGCGATTGCCGGGGATCCTTCAGTGCATAGACGTAGTACGACGTAGCGGTGCTCATGCTCGCCCCCAGGCAAAGGCGGTCTGTTACAGCAACGGCGCCAGCCACCTTTCCGCCTCGGCCACCGTCATCCCGGTGCGCTGCGCCCAATCCTCCAGCTGATCCCGCCCGATCTTGCTGACGGCGAAGTAGTGGCTGTCCGGGTGGGCGAAGTAGAAGCCGGAGACGGCTGCCGCGGGCGTCATCGCGAAGCTCTCGGTGAGGCCCATGCCGGTGTTGGCTGGCACGTCCAGCAGCTTGAAGAGGTCGCCCTTGACGGTGTGATCCGGGCAGGCCGGGTAGCCGGGCGCCGGGCGGATGCCCTGGTAGGCTTCCTTGATGAGCTCTTCGGTGCTGAAGGTCTCGGCCGCCGAATAGCCCCAGAACTCCTTGCGCACGCGGGTGTGCAGCCATTCGGCGGCGGCTTCGGCGAAGCGGTCGGCGAGGGCCTTGAGCATGATCGCGTGGTAGTCGTCGTGGGTGCGCTCGTAGGCGGCGAGACGGCCCTCGATGCCGAGACCGGCCGTTACCGCGAAGGCGCCCACGTAGTCGGCCACGCCGGATTCCTTGCCGGCGACGAAATCCGCCAGGCAGTAGTTGGGCTTGCCGGCGGGGCGTTCGTGCTGCTGGCGCAGGCCGTGCCAGGTCATCAGCACGTTGCTGCGGGATTCGTCGGCGTAGATCTCGATGTCGTCGCCCACCGCGTTGGCGGGGAACAGGCCGATCACGCCGCGGGCCTTGATCCACGGGTTGGTGTCCTGCTCGGCGACCATCCGGGCGAGCATCACCTCGGCGTCGGATTTGAGCTCGCGGGCGGTCTCGCCGACGATCTCGTCGTCGAGGATCTTCGGGTAGCTGCCGGCCAGATCCCAGGTCTGGAAGAACGGGCCCCAGTCGATGAAATCCACCAGCTCGGCGAGGTCGATGTCGAAGGCGTGCACACCCAGCTGGGCGGGCTTGGCCGGCGTGTAGGCCGGGTCGAGGTTCCACCGGAAGGCATTGGCGCGGGCGGCGTCGAGCTTGACCATCGCGACGCCCTTCTTGCCGGCGTGCTGGGCGCGGATCTTCTCGTAGTCGGCGGCCACGTCGGCGGTGTAGCCCTCGCGCTGACCTTCGGAGAGCAGGCTGGTGACCACACCCACCGCACGGCTGGCATCCGGCACGTAGATCACCGGCCCGCTGTAATGCGGGGCAATCTTGATCGCGGTGTGGGCGCGGCTGGTGGTGGCGCCGCCGATGAGCAGCGGAATCGACTGGCCGTCGGCAAAGCCCTGGCGCTGCATCTCGGCCGCCACGTGGCTCATCTCTTCGAGCGACGGGGTGATGAGGCCGGACAGGCCGATGGCCTGGGCGCCGTGTTCGCGGGCGGCGTTGAGGATCTTGTCGCAGGGCACCATCACGCCCAGGTCGACCACGTCGTAGCCGTTGCAGCCGAGCACCACGCCGACGATGTTCTTGCCGATGTCGTGCACGTCGCCCTTCACGGTGGCGATGACGATCTTGCCCTTGCTGGTGGCGCCGGTGCGCAGCTTCTCGGCCTCGATGTAGGGGATGAGGTGGGCCACAGCCTGCTTCATCACCCGGGCCGACTTGACCACCTGCGGGAGGAACATCTTGCCGGCGCCGAAAAGATCGCCCACCACGTTCATGCCGGCCATCAGCGGGCCTTCGATCACGGAAAGCGGCGGCTTGCCTTCGGCTTCGAGCTTGGCGCGCACTTCCTCGGTGTCGGCGACGACGAAATCGGTGATGCCCTTGACCAGCGCGTGGCTGAGGCGCGCCTCGACGGGCTGCTCGCGCCAGGACAGATCCGGCCCGGAATCCTTGGCCTTGCCTTCCTTCACCGTTTGCGCGAACTCCACCAGCGCCTCGCCGGCGCCCGGGTGGCGGTTGAGCACCACGTCCTCGACCTTGGCGCGCAGCTCGGGCTCCAGGTCGTCGTAGACGCCCAGCATGCCGGCGTTGACGATGCCCATGCTCATGCCGGCCTTGATGGCGTGGTACAGGAACACGGTGTGGATCGCCTCGCGCACCGGGTCGTTGCCGCGGAAGCTGAAGCTGACGTTGGAGACACCGCCGCTGATCTTGGCGTAGGGCAGGTTGGCCTTGATCCACGCCACCGCGTTGATGAAGTCCACGGCGTAGTTGTCGTGCTCCTCGATGCCGGTGGCGATGGCGAAGATGTTCGGGTCGAAGATGATGTCTTCGGGCGGGAAGCCGATGCCGGTGAGGAGTTCGTACGCCTTGGCGCAGATCTCGGTCTTGCGGGCGAAGGTGTCGGCCTGGCCCTTCTCGTCGAAGGCCATCACGATCACCGCGGCACCGTACTGGCGGCACAGGCGCGCCTGGCGCAGGAACTCGGCCTCGCCTTCCTTCATCGAGATGGAGTTGACCACGCCCTTGCCCTGGATGCACTTCAGGCCGGCCTCGATCACGCTCCACTTGGACGAATCGAGCATGATGGGCACGCGGGAGATGTCCGGCTCGGAGGCGATGAGCTTGAGGAACTTCTCCATCGCCGCGAGGGAGTCGAGCATCGCCTCGTCCATGTTGATGTCGATGACCTGGGCGCCGTTTTCCACCTGCTGACGGGCCACCGCCAGGGCGTCGTCGAAGCGGCCTTCGAGGATCATCCGCGCAAAGGCGCGGGAGCCGGTGACGTTGGTGCGCTCGCCCACATTGACGAACAGCGAATCGGCGCCCACGTTGAAAGGCTCGAGGCCCGACAGGCGCAGCTTCTTCTCGACATCCGGCACGGTGCGCGGGGTGACGAGGCTGACCGCCTCGGCGATCGCCTTGATGTGCGCCGGCGAGGTGCCGCAGCAGCCGCCGACGATGTTCACCAGGCCGGAGCGCGCCCATTCGTCGATCTCGGCGGCCAGTTGCTCGGGGGTTTCGTCGTAGCCGGTGGGCGACAGCGGGTTGGGCAGGCCGGCGTTGGGGTGGGCCGAGACGAAGGTGTTGCAGACGTTGGAGAGTTCCTCCACGTACTGGCGGAGTTCCTTCGCGCCCAGCGCGCAGTTGAGGCCGAAGCTGATCGGCTGGGCGTGGGAGAGTGAATTCCAGAAAGCCTCGGCGGTCTGGCCCGACAGGGTGCGGCCGGAGGCGTCGGTGATGGTGCCGGAGATCATCACCGGCACGCGCTTGCCCAGATCCGCGAACAGCTTTTCGACTGCGAACACCGCGGCCTTGGCGTTGAGGGTGTCGAAGATGGTCTCGATCAGCAGGATGTCGGCGCCGCCTTCCAGCAGCCCCTTGGCGGAGTCGTAGTAGTCGTCCACCAGCGCGTCGAAGCTCACGTTGCGGAAGCCCGGATCGTTCACGTCCGGCGAGATCGACAGGGTGCGCGAGGTGGGGCCGAGCACGCCAGCGCAGTAGCGCGGCTTGGCCGGGTTGGCGGCGGTGAACTCGTCGCACAGCTCGCGCACCAGGCGGGCGCCCTCGACGTTGAGTTCGTAAGCCACGTCGGCCAGGCCGTATTCGGCCTGGGAGATGCGCGTGGCGTTGAAGGTGCAGGTCTCGATGATGTCGGCGCCGGCCTCGAGGTAGGCCCGGTGGATGCCGCCCACCACATCCGGCCGGGTGAGCACCAGCAGGTCGTTGTTGCCCTTGAGATCCTTGCCGTGTTCGGCGAAACGCGTGCCCCGGTAGTCGGCTTCACCCAGCTTGTGCTGCTGGATCATCGTGCCCATCGCCCCGTCGAGGATCAGGATGCGGTGGGTCAGTTGATTGTGGAGTTCGGCGGTACGGTCGGGCTGCATGGCGGTTCCTAAAAAAATCGGCCGGGGCGCGCAAAGAAAAACGGCGCAACAAACCTGGCAAGGTTTGTGAGCGCCGTTGATCGGTTGCCGAGCCTGGCCTGCTGGATGGCTTCATCAGCAGGTCGCAACGCTCCTCGGCAAGCGGCGGATTTTACAAGGGTTTTGGCGTATCCGCCAGCAGTGCGCGGGCGTCGTCGCGCCACCAGCCGAGGGCCGCGTAGAAGCCCTCCCACACGCAGCCGTTGCAGCCGCGGCCGCAGCAGGCGGTGGGCGGCGGTGGTGGATTGCGGTGGGCCAGCCCGCGCCCCGCCAGACGCTCGCGGATGGCGGCGATCTGCGCTTCGGCCTCGGCCAGGCTGGCGGGCCGGAAATCAAAAGGGTCGGCGGCGGCGTTCATCGGCAGCTGGGGCAGAAAAGGGGGCGAACATATCACCGGCGGCCAGCCGACGAAAGCGCCCGCCCGCCGCCCGTTCATCTGCCCGTCATTGCCCGACAGCCGGTGGGGCCGTAGAATCCCGCCCGACACGCCATCGGGAAAGCACCTTGGAACCCGTCCATAACATCGTCTTCTTTGGCGAAACCCTGCCGGGCTACGACCGCAGCGTCGCCCGCATGCAGCTCCAGACCCTGCTCGGCTGCTCCCACGAGACCATCCGTCAGGTGTTCTCGGGCCAGCGCGTGCGCCTGCGCAAGGGCCTCTCCGCCGTCGAGGCCCAGCGCTACGAGCTGCGCCTGAAGGGGATCGGGCTGAAGGTGGCCATCGACCCGCCCCTGCCGCCCGACATGCTGGACAAGCGCCTCAGCGCTGCCCGCGATGACACCACCCGCAGCAGCGCCTCGGGCCTGCCCCAGGTGGTCTGCCCGGCCTGTGGCGAGACCCAGCCCCTGCGCACCGTGTGCCGGGCGTGCTCGATCAACATGCCGGGGTTTCTGGCCGCCCAGGCGGCCAAGAGCGCCAACGCCGCCCAGCCCCCGGGCGCGATGGACAAGACGGTGCCGGTTGCCAGCGACTTCCTCGGCGTCGGACTCAACGGGCGCTTCGGTCGCGGCCTGATGTTCCAGAGCTTCCTCGCGGGTCTGACCGCCATCAACCTGGGCCTCATCGCGCTCTTCACGCTCGGCTCCATGCCCCTGTGCGTGCTGGCCGGAGTCGCCGGCGGGTTCTTCAAGGTCCGCGCCCTCATCCGCCGCAGCCACGATCTGGACTGGCGTGGATGGGTGTGGCTGGCCCAGCTGGTGCCTGTGCTCGGGCTGTATTTCACCTTCAAGCTGGCCTTCTGGCCCGGCCGCGCGGATGCCAACGAATGGGGCCCGCACCGACGCACCAGCCTACCGGCCTTCCTGCTGGCGCTGGCGCTATACCTGGGCAGCCTCGGCTATCTCGCCCACGTCGCGCCGGCCGATTCGCCGCTGCTGCCGGGCGACGACGCGGGCGCCGTGTTCACCCGCGGGGCTGCACCGTCCGCCCCGGGCCGGGCGGCCGGCTGAACAACATCGGCCTGACGGGACGATAATCCGCTCATGACTGCCCCCCTGCCCCCCTGGCTGGAAGACTTCCGGGCGCGCCACGACGCGACGGTGATCGAGACCCACATCTCGTGGCTGCTGCTGGCCGGCGCGCTGGCCTGGAAGATCAAGAAGCCGATCAGCCTGCCCTTTCTCGATTACGGCAACGCCGCGCGCCGGCGCTGCTGCTGCGAGGCGGAGCTGCGTCTCAACCGGCAGTTCGCGCCGGATCTATACCTGGGCACGGAGGCCATCGGCCACAGCGACGACGGCGAGGAATGGGCCGTGCGGATGCGCCGCTTCCCCGAAGCCCAGCGCCTCGACCACGTGTGCGCCCACGGCCACCTGCGGCTCGACCAGCTGTCGGCCCTGGCGAGCACCCTGCACCGCTTTCACACCCGCACCGCGGTGGCCGGCCCCGAGAGCCCCTTCGGCGAGCCAGCGCAGGTGTTCGCTCAGGCCATCGAGAACTTCACCGAGCTCATCGAGCTCGCGCCAGCGCACGCCGACCGCCTCGCCGCCCTCGAAGCCTGGACCCGCGACGAGTTCGCGCGCATCCGCCCAACCCTCGCCGCCCGCAAGGCGGCTGGCCGGGTACGTGAATGCCACGGCGACCTGCACCTGGGCAATCTGGTGCTGCTGGACGACCGGATCACGCCCTTCGACTGCATCGAGTTCAACGACAGCCTGCGCTGGATCGACGTGGCTTCCGAGATCGCCTTCACCTACATCGACCTCCTCGACCACCAGCGCCCCGATCTGGCCACCTGGCTGCTCAACGAATGGCTGACCGTCTCGGGGGATTTCGAGGCCATGAAGGTGCTGCGCTTCTATGCGGTGTATCGGGCGATGGTGCGGGCCAAGGTGGCCGGGCTGGGCGGCGAGCGCGAAGGCGTGGACGCCTATCTGCGCCTTGCCGGCGAGATCGCATCCCCGCCGCCACCGCGGCTCACCATCACCTTCGGGGTGTCCGGCTCGGGCAAGACCACCGCCAGTGCCGATCTGCTCCTCGCCGATGCAAGCGCCACCACCCTGCGCCTGCGCTCGGATGTGGAGCGCAAAAGGCTGTTCGGCCTCGGCCCCCTGGACGACAGCCGCGCCGTGCCCGGCGGCATCTACACCCCGGACAGCACCCTGCGCACCTACGCCATGCTCCATGACACAGCCGGACTGCTGCTGTCCGCCGGCTGGTCGGTGGTGGTGGATGCGGCCTTCCTGCGGCGCGACGAGCGGGCGCGCTTCCTCGCCCTCGCCAGCGCCCACTGTGCCCCGATGGGCATCCTGGCCTGCTCGGCACCTGCTGGCGAACTCCGCCGCCGCCTGCTGGCGCGCCACGGAGACGCGTCGGAAGCCACCGTCGATGTGCTCGACCGGCAGCTTCGCTGGATGGAACCGCTGGACGCCGACGAACAGGCCCGGGCGGTCGGGCCGGCGTGACTGGCTAGCGCAGGGTACCCACGTAGCGATCCACCGGATGGGTTGCCGCCGGCCGGCCGGCGCGCAGCCGCTCCAGCAGACTGGCGCGGGCCGGGGTATCGCTTTCCGGGGGCGGATCGAGCTCCATGGCCGCCCGCAGGCGGTCGCACAGCTCGATGAGTTCGGCGTGGCCGGTTTCACCGGCGAGCCGCACGATCTCCCGGGCGTATTCCTTGTTGGTACGCATGTACTCCACATCGGTGATGCGGTTGGTCACCCGACGCATGAGCACATGAATTCGGCCAAGCAGGCCGAGGATGACGGAATCCGATTCCATGACGGCGCTCTCTGATGTAGGTTTTTAACAAATCAAGAGCAAATGCCGTGCCGGCTGAAAACCACGAAAATACACGCACCCACAGGCCGGGAATGCCCCATATCGAGGCGCGCGAAGTAGCCGTTGCACTACCGAGGTGCATGAAAGCACTTCGCCACCCCAAGCAACGCAGCCAGCGCAATGCCGTGACGACAATTGCACCCGGAATGGGCATGGCTTACGCATCTGCCACCGCCTGAAAAACGAAAAGCCCGGCTTGCGCCGGGCTCGTCGTACCAACTTACCACCTGAAACAGCTTAGGCTGCGCGGCTCTTGGTCTCGCCGCCCACGAAGAAGCTGGCGATGTAGACCAGCAGGCCGACCAGGAACATCACGCCGGTGCCTTCACGCAGCCAGTAGAAGATGGCCAGTTGGTCCTGCGCGGCCATGAACGGGATCGGCGTGGCGCTGTAGCGCTGCAGCCAGACCTGCAGGATGCCGGCGGCGGTCAGGAACAGGGTGATGAACACCATCGCGACGGTCATCAGCCAGAACGACCACATTTCCATGATCTGCGCCTTCTCGCTGTTGGCGGCACGGCCGCGCAGGATCGGCATTGCGTAGCTGATGATGGTGATGACCACCATCGCGTAGGCGCCGTAGAAGGCCATGTGACCGTGGGCCGCGGTGATCTGCGTGCCGTGGGTGTAGTAGTTCACCGGAGCCAGGGTGTGCAGGAAGCCCCACACGCCGGCGCCGAGGAAGGACATCACGCCAGTACCGAGGGCCCACAGGGTGGCGGCCTTGTTCGGGTGCTCGCGGCGGCGGCGGTTCACCATGTTGAAGGCGAACACGGTCATCGCGAAGAACGGGATCGGCTCCAGCGCGGAAAACACGGAACCCCACCACTGCCAGTATTCCGGCGCAC
>ERZ650311.701-NODE-701-length-19384-cov-9.708159_pt1 | contig 19384 bp, 12 predicted proteins | sample MGYA00376247_ERZ650311 | MGnify/ENA primary metagenome ERZ650311 (study PRJEB26733, sample SAMN07839324) | wastewater metagenome | biome: small river; feature: stream; material: water | place: USA: North Carolina | collected 2016-07-28 ... | reverse complement strand
AGTTGGTTAGAATACCGGCCTGTCACGCCGGGGGTCGCGGGTTCGAGTCCCGTCCGCTCCGCCAACAAAAAGCCCTTGTCAAACGACAAGGGCTTTTTTCATGAATCTCAATATTTATTCATTTGCTCTTAGGCAAGATCTTTCATGACTTCGGGCTCAATTTCTGCCCATTCTTCATCTGTAAATAGACGAGAACGCGTTAGAAATGCTTTACCTGTGTTTCCTTCGAGCGAAAACGTACCACCGCTGCCTTCAGTGACATCAATGATGAGTTGGGTATGTTTCCAGTAGTCGTACTGCAGTTTGCCGATGTAAAAGGGTACACCGCCAATCTCCCCCAATTTAACGTCATAAGCTCCTATGGTTAAATCGGTTGGGAGGTAACAGTTTGCAGCGCTGTTATCACAGCAGCCACCGGATTGATGAAACATTAGTTCTTGACCATATTGAGCTTGAAGTTCTTTGATCAGCTCAAGTGCTTCAGGAGTTGCAACTACTCGTTCAACCATGATGATCTCCTTAATATGTGATTACTCTATGGTAATTTTTCTTGAATAAAAAGGGGCGGATAAATCCGCCCCATGCTTTACTGAACAATACTTGGATTAGAAGAATCCTAGTTTGCTTTCGCTGTAGCTTACCAACAAGTTCTTTGTTTGTTGGTAGTGGTCAAGCATCACTTTGTGAGTTTCGCGACCGATACCAGACTCTTTGTAGCCACCAAACGCTGCGTGAGCAGGGTATGCGTGGTAGCAGTTAGTCCATACGCGACCTGCTTTGATTGCACGACCCATGCGGTAAGCAACGTTACCATTACGGCTCCATACACCAGCGCCTAGACCGTATAGTGTGTCGTTAGCGATTTCCAAAGCTTCAGCTTCATCTTTGAATGTTGTAACAGCCAATACTGGTCCAAAAATTTCTTCTTGGAAAATACGCATCTTGTTGTGGCCTTTAAACAATGTAGGTTGTACATAGTAACCACCGTCAAGATCGCCACCCAAGCTAGCTTGTGCGCCACCAGCCAATAGTTGAGCACCTTCTTGTTTACCCACGTCTAGGTATGACAAGATCTTAGTCAATTGCTCTTTAGAAGCTTGAGCACCCATCATGCTGTCTGTGTCTAATGGGTTACCGTGTTTGATTGCTGCAACACGCTTAAGAACGCGCTCCATGAACTTGTCATAGATGCTTTCTTGAATCAATGCACGTGAAGGGCATGTACATACTTCACCTTGGTTGAAGGCAAACAATACTAGACCTTCAATCGCTTTATCCAAGAAGCCGTCATCTTTATCCATTACGTCAGCAAAGAATACGTTAGGTGATTTGCCACCTAATTCAAGAGTTGCTGGAATCAAGTTGTTTGCAGCAGCTTGAGCAATCACGCGACCAGTTGATGTTGAGCCTGTGAACGCGATCTTAGCAATACGCTTGCTTGTTGCCAAAGGCATACCAGCTTCACGACCGAAACCGTTAACTACGTTTAAAACGCCAGGAGGTAACAAGTCAGCAATTAACTCTACCAAAATCAAGATTGAAATTGGTGTTGATTCTGCTGGTTTTAGAACTACACAGTTACCTGCACCCAAAGCTGGAGCTAATTTCCAAGCAGCCATCAAAATAGGGAAGTTCCAAGGAATAATTTGACCAACAACACCCAATGGCTCATGGAAGTGATAAGCAACTGTATTTTCGTCGATATCTGACAATGCGCCTTCTTGTGAGCGTAAGCAGCCTGCGAAATAGCGGAAGTGATCTGATGAAAGAGGGATGTCAGCGTTTAGAGTTTCGCGAATTGCTTTACCGTTATCAACAGTTTCAGCGTACGCAAGAAGTTCTAAATTGGCATCAATACGGTCAGCAATCTTTAACAAAATGTTAGAGCGTTCTGTTACAGAAGTTTTACCCCATGCATCAGCTGCTTTGTGAGCAGCGTCTAATGCTAATTCAATATCTTCTGCGCCTGAACGAGCAGCTTTTGTGTAAACCTTACCGCTGATCGGTGTAATAACGTCAAAATATTCACCTTTAACTGGTGCTGTCCATTTGCCACCAATGAAGTTGTCATATTTGGCTTTATATTGAATCTTTGCGCCTGCTGCGCCTGGTGCTGCGTAAATAGCCACGTTTCTCTCCTTTGAGTTTCATTAACCAATAATCTGCTCATTACATCCTGTGTAATGTAGTCAACGGAACTTTGATGGAGTTGTGATTCTTATTCAATCAGATGCATCGCAGCATTTTTTTATTCGAGCATCAAAGGAGGTAAAACAAGGGTATTTCCTGATAATCGTGACTCTAAACTGTTCACATATGTAACATCCCGAAAGCCTTATTTTATATATGTTTATTTGGTATATAAAAAATAAAATTACCTGGTTTTGCTAATTTGTAAATGCATGCATGCACTTATGATGATTGGTGGGATTTTTAAGTCAACTCACATAGAATTCGTGCATTCAATAACCCCATTCCATTCCATGAACAACACTGATTTAAAGCAGTTAAGACGCAGCTGGCTGATGCAGGGAAGTATTCCTGAGAGCACTCGTTTGGCTGATCTCAGTAAGCCTGTTTTAAATTCATGGCAGCGTTGTTTACAGTTTGGCTTGGAGGCTAATCAGAAGTCACTACCAGAAAATATTCTGACTGGTTCTAATTTGACCGCTCGAGTTGAACAGCGACAGGAGTTGATTAGGTTGGTTCAGCCAAATATGACCTATTTACATTCGTTGATTGCCGGTAGTGGTGGCATGGTTCTATTGGCAGACCAGCATGGTGTCATTGTTCATGCGATTGGTGATTCTGAGTTTGTCCCTAAAGCGGATCGTGTTTTGCTGACCAAGGGTGCATCTTGGTTAGAGCAACATAGAGGCACGAATGCCATTGGCACAGCGATTGTTGAGGGTGGTCCAGTGGTAGTCAATGGCGCTGAACATTTTTTTGAAACCAATTCTTTTTTAAGTTGTGCTGCGGCACCCATTTTCCAGCCCGATGGAAAAGTTGTTGGCGTATTAGATATATCTTCAGATGCTAGAGTTTTTCACCCGCATACATTGGGGCTAGTCAAAACCACAGTGCATTCCATAGAGCGCCAATTATTTTCTCAATCACAAAATCGTTATGCCATGGTGATATCGGTGGCTCCATCACCTGAAGGAATTTCATCAGTTATCAATGGCTTGATTGGCGTATCTGAGGATGGTTTGATTCTTGGTATTGATCGATTTGCAATGGGTTACTTAGGTATCAGTGATATTGATATTGGTAGTTTGAAAATTCAGCAAATCGTGGATCATTCTTTGGGCCGTATGATGGATTATGGCAAAGGAAAAACAGCTGGCACTATTCATCAATTAAATACCTATACAGGTAGACCACTATTTTTCAGTTTTCAGTACACAAAAATAAGTCAATTTGATGCTCCTAGCCCGTCAGTGCATGAGCCCGTTGCTAATAAGAGTGTCCTTGATCCGGTGATTGAAGGAATTGAGGAAAATGTCACATTACGCGGGGTTTCTAAGAAAGTAATTGACAAGACAATTGCTCAAAATAAAGGCAATATTTCTAAGGCGGCACGTATTTTGGGTGTTTCTAGAACGACACTCTATCGTTATCTAAAATCTTCTACAGATTAGTTAATTTTATTTAGTCTAAATAGCCTATTGAAGCCAGATCTTATAAGGTTTGGTTGATTCTGTTTGTCAGTTAAAATCTTGGGTTACATAATCTTTCTGCGTTATGTGGGGTGTTTGATAACGCAGAAATAACCCAGCAGTGGCTGGTATGACTGCTCATAATGATTACCTTAAATAACGTTTCTCTTCGCCGCGGTGCCAAATTATTACTGGATAAGGCGACTGTTACCCTCAATCCTGGTGAGAAGGTTGGCTTGGTTGGTCGTAATGGCGCAGGTAAATCAACACTATTTGCATTGCTAAATGGCTCGTTGCACGAAGATGGTGGTGATTTTTCAATTCCGAAAATTTGGCGCATGGCGCAAGTTGCGCAAAATATGCCAGAAACAGAAGAAACGGCGACTGACTTTGTTATTGCCGGCGATACACGTTTAATCGAATTAAGGCAGATGCTAGCAGCAGCTGAGTTAGCAGAAGATGGCATGGCTATGGCGCATGCTCATGCTGATCTGGCTGATGCTGGTGAGCATGACGCAATTTCTCGGGCGCAATCATTAATTTTAGGTTTGGGCTTTAAGGTCAGTGAGTTAGATCAGCCAGTTAATAGTTTCTCTGGTGGTTGGCGGATGCGTTTGCAATTGGCGCGTGCGTTGATGTGTCCATCTGATTTATTACTCCTTGATGAGCCAACCAACCACTTAGATTTAGATGCGTTGGTCTGGTTAGAAGCTTGGCTGAAGCGCTATTCTGGAACCATGATTGTGATTTCTCACGATCGAGAGTTTTTAGATGCTGTTACAAATGTCACTCTTCATATTGAGCATGCCAAATTAAATCGCTATGGTGGCAACTATAGTTCTTTTGAAACTATGCGTGCTCAACAGCTTGAGCTCCAACAAGCATCATTTGCTAAGCAGCAAGAGAAAATCGCTCATTTACAAAAATTCATTACAAGATTCAAAGCAAAGGCAAGTAAGGCAAAACAAGCTCAGAGTAGGGTGAAGGCTCTTGAGCGTATGGAGAAAATTGCTCCTGTTTTGGCTGATGCTGAATTTACTTTCGAGTTTAAAGAGCCACAAAATCTGCCCAATCCCATGTTGGCAATTAGTGATGCAAGTTTTGGCTATCAAGTCGATGGCGGAAATAAGATCATTATTAAAGACGTTAATAAGTCAGTATTGGCCGGACAGCGTATTGGTATCCTGGGAGCGAATGGTCAAGGTAAGTCTACGTTGGTTAAAACGATTGCCAGAACCATGCCGCAATTAGCTGGTGTTGTTACAGAGGGTAAGGGCTTGAATGTTGGGTATTTTGCTCAACAAGAGTTAGATGTATTGAGGTCAGAAGACAACCCTCTTGAACATATGATTCGACTTGCAAAGGATTTAGGGCCTAATGCCGCGGAGTCAGGTAAAGAGCAAGATTTAAGAAATTTTCTGGGAACCTTCAATTTTGCCGGTGACATGGTTAAGCAAGCTGTTGGCACCATGAGTGGTGGCGAGAAGGCTCGCTTGGTGTTGGCTATGATTGTTTGGCAGCGTCCTAATTTGCTATTGCTAGATGAGCCAACTAATCACTTAGATCTTGCAACTCGAGAAGCACTCTCGATGGCTCTAAATGAATTTGAAGGAACTGTGATGTTGGTCAGTCATGATCGTGCGCTGTTAAGGGCGGTCTGTGATGAATTTTGGCTTGTGGGGCGTGGTGAGATTAAACCTTTTGATGGTGACTTAGATGACTATCAACAGTACTTATTAGATGAGTCAAAGCGCTTACGCGAAGAAGCAAAGATGACATCTGAAGTTATAAATGTGGCACCCATTGAAATAGATAAAGCTAAGCCAGTGGTTAAGTCCAATGAGCAAAAAAAGTTAGAAGCTGCTCGTCGTCAAGAGATGAATGCTTTAACTAAGCCTATTAAAAAGAAGATAGAAAAAGCTGAAAAAGATATGGCTGATCTTAACCGTCAGAAATTGGATATTGAAACTCAATTATCTCAACCAATATCGCCAGCTGAAATTGCTCAATTAGGTAAAAATCTTAAGTTAATTAATGACAATCTAGCAGCGATTGAAGAGGAGTGGTTAGGGTGGGCTGCAAGCATTGAAGAAATTGAAGGCAGCTTTAATTAAAATACTTAGGCTGTCATCCCCAAAGGCTTTGGCACGTTATAGGTATATATAGGATATCTGTACGTTTAAGATAGTGGAAGTTAACTGAAATCATTTGATAAATTGGGATAGTGAATTATGACGAACGGCAACATTAAACAACTTGGTCAAATCAGTGCATTAGCAATCGCAACCATTCTGATGGTTGGTTGTGCTACGACTCCAGTTGGTCCAAGCTTAACTGTGATGCCGGCACCTGGTAAGCCATTTGATGTCTTTAAAAATGATGACAAAGAATGTCGCGAATATGCACAAAACTCCTTAAATACAACCGCTGATGAAATCGCTGCAAAAAATACAGCAAAAACGGCTGTAGTTGGAGCTGTGTTGGGTGCAGTTGCTGGAGCTGTTGCTGATGGTGGTAGCTCAAGAAATGTTGGTACAGGCGCCGCTGTTGGTCTATTGGGTGGTGCTGCAATGGGTGCTGCTGGTGGTGGAGATGCATCTAAAGAAGTGCAACGTCGTTATGACATTGCGTATCAGCAATGCATGTATTCAAAAGGCAACCAGGTTCCTGGTTATGCAATCCAAAAACCAGCGGATCCAGCACCTCCTGCACCTAAGAAATAATTGTTTCATATGAATAAAAAAAGGCTTCTTCGGAAGCCTTTTTTATATCCACGATCTAAGTTATATCCACTGGTTCTTATATTTAAACTTCAACAGGTGGGTGCTCTTTTTCAAAGCGTTTAGCGGTATGCTTGAACAGAGCCATTAGCAACGCTGCTGCGATTGCTAAGCTCATGCTATTAGCAAACCAGAAGCCTTGTGCTCCCTGAAGAAACTCTGGGATGTTGCCTGTTAAATTAAAACCCAACATATAGCCACCACCTAATCCAACTCCCCACAGAGAAATGGCGTAGATCCACATAGGTAAAAATGCCACCCTATATCCACGCAAAATAAATGCAGAGGTCACTTGCAGTGCATCAAATATTTGATAGAAGGCGATGAATAAGAAAAGCGGAATTGCCGCTAATCTGACTTCATCAGGCGGGGCATACAAGTCTAGCAATGGGTACTTAAATTGCCAGACTAGCAAGCCTACTAATACACATATACTGGTTGTAAAAATTAAAGATGACCAACCAATTTCTTTAGCCAAGCTTGGTTTATCTGCTCCGATTGATTGGGCCACTAAAGTTGAGGTGGCAATCGAAAGAGATAAGGGCAGCATGTACAAAACAGTGCCCAAGTTGGCGACAATTTGATGGCCGGCAAGTGGTAATGTGCCCAAGCGTGCGATAAATAATGCCATGAAAGCAAACGAAGTTACTTCTATCAAATAGCTCAGACCAATGGGCAAACCTAGTTTTAATAGTGTGCCAATTTTGTGTTTATCAGGCCAACTGAAACGTTGGTAAACGGCAAAGATTTGATAGAACTTGCCTTGATAGACTATCCACAATGCCGCAATTAACCATAGCCAGTTAATCACCACAGTGGCTAGCGCACATCCCGGACCGCCCATGGGGTCAACGCCAAAACCACCATAAATCAGCCATGCATTCAAGGGGATCTTGAGGAGCAAACCGATAATTTGTAACCAAGTAATGACTGTAGGTTTTGAAACTGCATTATGAAAAGCCACTAAGACTCTCATGGCCATACTTGCTGGTAATCCCCATGCCACAATTTGTAAATACAAAACAGCTTTTGTTTCAACCTCAGGACTGGCGTTGGCTATTGATAACAGTATTTCTGGATTGGCTAATATTAGAATGCCAAATAAGCTTAGACCAGCTGATAGCCACCATCCTTGACGAACCTCTTCACCGATTTCATCAAAGCGCTTAGCGCCAAATAATTGACCGGCAATGGGCGCTAGTGCGGATACAACGCCAGTTAATCCAACATAGATGCTGATAAACACAGAACTTGCCATGGCTAGTGCCGCAAGGTCATCGGCAGAGTAGCGTGCAACCATGGCTGTATCCATCACGCCAAACGCGATGACTGCTAACTGGCCTACAAGAAGTGGGCCAGCTAATCCAATAAGTTTTGGTATGTCTCTTTGAAGTTTAGCGAGCATTGCCTGTGACTTTGTATAAGCGTAGTCTCTCGTTTCTGTCACTTACACGGCGATCTTCCCAAATTAATTCTAAGTTGATTCCGATTTGTTCCGCAGTTTTTCGTGCCATGCCTGGCTGGTTACTGATCCACAAATCACATTTTGGATCGTCTCTAAATTTTAAGGATGTGAAATACACAAATGAGCCAAGCTGACCATCCCCCAAGTGAGTTGAGTTGATACATTTGGCATCTTTAGGTGTTGCGGCAACTAATCTTGCTGCAACGGCTTGATAAGTTTTTGCATAGTTAATAGTTGGCAACCACAATGTCATTAGCAAGACCCAAGTGAGAGTCGTGCCTGATGCTGAAATCACAACGGCACGCCAAATAACTTTCGGAGCGCGAGATGTTCTCCATTTAACAACCATGACCCACAACGTGGTCGCTGCAATTGCCGCCAACAGGGCTAGCCAATTGATTTCATGAATAAAGCCAGGGACCTTTCTGGCAACGTTTCTAGCCAGGCTGGCAGGAAAGTTGGTCGTCATAGCAAACCACATCACCCAGATAAAGGCGCCAATGATCGTGAAGCTTAATAAAGCCAGCCAATCAATGAAGCTAATTACGCTGCGCTTAATAATGGGTAAGCTAAAGCATGCCCAAATGACCATGGGTGGGATGATGATCAATAATGATTGTTCATTTAGTGCGGTTAGGTGCGTTAAATAAATCAATCCAGCAATAACGAGACCAAGAGGTAATGCCATATTTGGGTTGCGAATGCCACCTAATGGATAATTACTTCCTTTGCGCCAGAACCAAATACTCCACAAAGCTAAAGGCCAAATTGGCCAAGCGTAAAGCGGTAAATTGCGTGCCAAAAAACCAATTGATTTGCTTGAGGCAATCAATTGAATACTATCGTTAGACCACCATTCATGCCAGGCTTGCTGGACCAGTGGTGCAGGCAAATCAAATAACCACCATAAAGTAGGCCACAAGCCAATACCAAGTGCGGATCCAAGCCAGGTCATGCCTAACCATTTTGCACTTGGTTTAACTTCACAAATGGCTAATGAAATTAATAAGCCAGCAAACATGATTACAAACAACCAAAGTGATGCTGATAAAGCAATCACGGCTAAACCAATCCCAGTCCAAAAGCCGCCTTGTATAGGCTTATCTAGGCCTCGCACTAAACCATAGAGAAGGGTGGTGACACCCAGTAATTGAGCCAGTGCTGGTGTTGTTTCGTGCGCACGTGTTGCCAAACCAATGCATGCTAAAAAAATCATCAGTGCACTATCAGCTAATGTGCGACCATAATCTCTCGGTTCGGGTTGACCACCTAGAGCAAATGCAGTGGGTTGAACTTCTGGTCTTCGACCCAATAAATAAGATGCATGCCAAATGGCTGCACAACTTAAGAAAAAGCATCCCGCTGAATATATTCCAGCGGCATTGGTTGCGCCTAGTAATGGAGAGAGTGTCTTGATGAGTGCACCACCAATCCAATAAGGTAGCGGTCCAGCCAAGATATCAGCTCGACCATCGATATGAGGTAGTAGCCAATCTTGAAGTGAACCATTAGCCAAAGTCCACATAGCACCAAAGCCGGCGGCATCATCAGTTTTCCATGGATCCCTGCCAAAAATACCAATCAAGCCATAAATAGCTGTGATTAGAACCAGTACATACCGAGGTAAGGTAGTTGTAGCGGCGGCAGTTAATTTAATGGGTCTCATGTGACTTAAATTGTGACCTGATTTTTAAATGATGAAAAGCATCTAAGTAAAAAAGGCAGCGTTAGCTGCCTTTTTATTGTCCATATGGAGCAGGGGTATAGCTTAGGCTGATTTTTTGCCTGTTGCTTTTGCGCCAAACTTTTGACGGAATTTCTCAACACGACCAGCTGTGTCCATAATCTTTTGAGTACCTGTGTAGAACGGGTGTGACTCAGAAGAAGTTTCGATCTTAGCCAATGGGTACTCTTGACCATCTTCCCACTTGATTGTTTCTTTAGTAACAATAGTAGAACGTGTCTTAAAGCTGAAGTTGTTTGATACGTCTAAGAAAACAACTTCTTTGTAATCTGGGTGAATGCCTTGTTTCATTTGAAAGTCCTTAAGCTTGGTAGCCGCCTATTTAATAAATAGGTACTTGCCTGAATTAAAACGAGAATTGTAGCAAAAAATACTAGATATGGGCTTAATTTGGCTAAAACTGACTGGAAAACCACGTTTTTCAGCCAGTTTTGATTAAAAATTAACCGCCACGGCGCATCAGTTCGAAGAATTCCGCATTATTTTTAGTGGATTTGAGCTTATCAACGATAAAGTTCATCGCCTCGATGTCATCCATGTCAGAAATAAGCTTGCGCAGTACCCAGATCTTCTGAAGAAGTTCTGGCTTGATGAGTAACTCTTCACGACGGGTGCCAGACTTATTCAAGTTAATAGCTGGGTAAACGCGACGCTCGGCGAGGCGACGTTCTAAATGAACTTCCATATTGCCAGTGCCTTTGAATTCTTCATAGATCAAATCATCCATGCGGCTACCAGTCTCAATCAGAGCTGTTGCGATGATGGTGAGTGATCCACCTTCTTCAATATTACGTGCGGCACCAAAGAAACGCTTAGGTCTTTGTAATGCGTTGGCATCAACACCACCTGATAACACTTTGCCTGATGAAGGTACAACTGTGTTGTAGGCACGAGCTAAACGAGTGATAGAGTCGAGCAAGATGATGACATCGCGTTTCATCTCCACTAAACGTTTTGCTTTTTCAATCACCATTTCTGCTACTTGGACGTGACGAACTGCTGGCTCATCAAATGTTGATGCAACTACTTCGCCTTTGACTGAGCGTTGCATTTCTGTAACTTCTTCTGGACGTTCGTCTACTAGAAGAACAATTAATACTGCATCTGGGTGATTGGCAGAAATCGCATGAGCGATGTGCTGCATCATCACAGTTTTACCTGATTTTGGTGAAGCCACTAAAAGAGCGCGTTGACCAAAACCAATTGGAGAAATCATATCGATGATTCGACCAGTTAAATTCTCTTCAGCTTTGATGTCGCGCTCTAAATGCATAGGGCGATCAGGGTGAAGAGGCGTTAAGTTTTCGAACATGATGCGGTTTTTAAGCGCTTCAGGTGCAAGACCGTTGATTTTGTCGACCTTCACAAGCGCGAAGTAACGTTCACCTTCTTTAGGTGTTCTTACTTCACCTTCAATAGCATCACCTGTGTGAAGATTAAAGCGACGAATCTGAGCTGGGGAAATATAGATGTCGTCTGTCGACGCCATGTATGAAGCTTCTGGAGAGCGCAAAAAACCAAAACCGTCAGGGAGCACTTCTAGTACACCATCACCGAAGATGGTTTCGCCACCTTTGGCACGTTTTTTAAGAATGGCAAACATCAACTCTTGCTTACGCATACGTTGAGTGTTTTCAATCTCTAGGCCTGCGGCCATTTCTAGTAGGGCAGATACGTGTAGTGCTTTAAGTTCTGTGAGGTGCATGTGTATGGAATTAGGCTTAAGCCTTAAGAAAGAACAAGATTTTTGGAATTATTGACCTGAACAGGACGTTTGGTCATTGGTTGGGTGAATTCTACACCCTAAATTAAAAAAAGAGCAAATATCGTATTTTTTGTAAAGCTATTAGAAAAGGGGCTCAGTTAATGAGCCCCTGTGTGATTACTATTTAGATATGGCTATCCAAGAATGCAGTCAACTGAGACTTAGACAAAGCACCAACTTTTTGAGCTGCTACCGCACCATTTTTAAACAAAATCAATGTTGGGATACCGCGGATACCAAATTGAGCAGGAATACCTTGGTTTTCGTCAACATTCATTTTTGCAATTTGAACCTTGTCACCGTACTCTTTGGCTACTTCTTCAAGGATAGGGCCAATCATTTTGCAAGGACCGCACCACTCAGCCCAGAAGTCGAGCAATACTGGTTTGTCAGATTTCAAAACATCTTGATCAAAAGATGCATCGCTTACGTATTTAATGGCGTCGCTCATAGGAGTCCTTTAGTTAATTCTTTTAAATATTATTTAGTTTTTATGATTATTCATCACTTACAAGCAATATATTATCAATAAGCGCTTATTTGTGCATACTCTCTGATCCATGTCATATCGTCAACAACACCTTTTAGCCCCTAACCGCCTCGTAATTGAGGGTTTGGCTAATCTTATATGGAAAATCACCCTTGCTGAAGGAGCGAGTCCATTGGTGTTGCTAAGCACTTCAGGGCCAGCATATGGCTTAAGGCAAGCCCTTGAGATTGCACGTCCTAAGAGCGTCCCTAATCACTTGGTTTTTTTGCCGCGTGTATTAGGGGTGGCTCAGTGGTTGAAAGAAACCCCAGGTCTTAGAAAAGAAGGTTCAATTAAGTCAGACTTGGAGCGATGGTTTGAGGTTTATAAGACTTTGTCTGATAGAGATCAGTTAAGCGAGATGTTGTTAGGTAGTTCTGATGCCTCTAAATGGGCGTTGTCTAAAAATATTATTGAAGTATGCGATCTTTTATCTGATGCTACTTTGGGTGTTTTTGACAAAGTAGCTGAGTCAGCGTTGAGGGATTCAGTTAATAAGGCATATCAGGGTGCCTCACAACAAATTGTGGAGTTTGAAACTCGTATTGTTTTGGCTTTTTGGGAATACTTGAGTACAGCCCAAGATCCTGTGGCTCGTCAAAGAAGGGCGATCGGGTTGCGACTGAATGAGATCAAGTCGACATCATCTAGTCAGCCACTCATTTATATTGAAACAGCCAAAGGCACGCCTGGTTTTGAAAAATCAATAGCTCAACTGTGGGATGCGTATTCTGAAAAGTCATCATTTCATCATTGCGTGATGGATCAATCATCTGTTGCTCTGTGGCCAGAATGTATTACTGATGAACTGTCATCTAAAGATGATGCGGTGCAATCAAACCGACAGCAATATTTCAAAGAGTTGGCTCAAAATAATCGACAGATATACAAAGCTGCAAGTTTTGAAGACGCTGCCTGGCAAGGAGCGGGAGCTGTTCATGAATTCTTGCAAGAGGGGCATCAACATATTGCCTTGATTGCACAAGATCGCTTGGTTGCTAGGCGAATCAGAGCTCTTTTAGCTCGCTTTGGTGATGGCTTATCTGTTCACGATGAAACTGGTTGGAAACTTTCTACTACCAGGGCTGCAGCATCCGTGATGTCTTGGATAGATATTGTTCGTCAAGCAAATGGACCGACATCTATTCAGTTGATGGATTTTTTAAAAAATCCCTACATCAACTGGTCTACTTGGGGATTTTCTGATGAGCAGGCGTCTAATTATCTGAGTCATTTGGAAAAACGTTTGATAGACGCGGATGTGCGAGCTTCTTGGGGTGGTGTTGTATTGGCACTTCAATCTCAAGGTGCAGAAGTAGATGCCATCACTAATTTGATTAAAAAGCTCAAAGAACTGAGTGCTCAATGGCAGTTACCCCAACAAGCTTGTAATGAGTGGTTAGATTTGCTGCAGGCAAACCTAAAAGAGTTGGGTATGTTGGATGCTTTAACTAAAGATGTGGCAGGTCAACAGTTACTGCAATCTTTGGAGCCCATGCAACTCTTGAAGGAATACTCATTAAAGCAGTCTGAATGGATGTCGTTGTTGTCCTCAATCTTTGAGGATGCTAGTTATATCGAAAGTAACCCGCGCGCAAAAGCGAGCGTGACTATTTTGCCTTTAAGTGCCACACGCTTGAGAAGATTTGATGCTTGGGTAATGGTTGGTTGTGATGATGGTCAATTGCCATCAATTTCTGAGAGTCCGATGTTTTTGTCGGGTGAGTTGAAAAAGTTCTTGGGTTGTAAGACGCAAGCCATGGAATTTGAACAGCAAGCCATGGACTTATCTCAGTTGATGATGTCTCATTCGCACTGGCGAATGGTGTGGCAGTCTAGTGGTTCGGCGGGTGAGCCCAGACAGCCCTCACCATGGTTGCAGCGCTTATATATCAATCATCCTAATTTCTTAAAGCAAAGTATTGCAGCTAGCGCTACGGCGTATATGCCAGTTCCTGTGACTCAGCCAGCGCCGTCATTGCCAAGCGATTATGTCAAGCCAGCATCCATCAGTCCTAGTGCATATCGTGCTTTGCGAGAGTGCCCTTATCGCTACTATGTGACACGCTTGCTTGGTTTGAGAGAGCAAAACACTTTGGATGTTGAGGTTGATTTGAGTCTTGTAGGCCAAACATTGCATGCGGCCTTGCGTGATTTTTATCATGGCTTAAAGACGCAAGCCATTGTTTCAGATAACCGGTATGAGAGAGCGAAGCTGCTCAAGCAACGTTTGTACGCAATCTCTAACAAACATTTCAAACCGCTTTTAGATGTTGACGGTCGTTGGTTGGCTGCTTGGATTGAATGGGAAACATTAATACCTGATTGGATTAACTGGCATATAGAGCGCGAAGAGGCTGGTTGGATTTTTCATGATGGTGAGAAGCCGGTGGGCTTTGACTTAGAAACTAATTTTGGGTCAATCAGGGTTTCTGGATTTGTGGATCGATTAGATATTCACCCTGAGCAGGGTGTTGAAGTAATTGATTACAAATACAGTAGTAAAAACTCCATCAATAAAAAGAAAAACAATATTGAAGATGACCCACAGTTAGTGATTTATGCAAAAGCAGTTAATGGGGATGATATCGTCAACCGTCAACCAGTTACCAGTGCTTCTTGGGTGTCTATCAAGGAGGCTGATACATCAATTCAGGTTGAGGATCTATCCGAGCACATGAAAAATTTACCAGCACAAATGATTGCCGACATAGAGGCTTTGTGGGCTGGTTCACCAGTTATTGCAAGCGCACCCGATAGCATTTGTCAGTATTGCCAAGCTCGAGGCATTTGTCGCAAAGGAATGTGGTCATGACCGATCAACTCACTCATGATTCATGTAACCCTCATTTATCAGTGGTGATTGAGGCATGTGCTGGCAGTGGTAAGACCTGGCTGTTGGTGTCTCGAATTATTCGTCTTTTATTAAGTGGCGCGAAACCACGAGAAATTCTAGCAATTACATTTACCAGAAAAGCTGCCCAAGAAATGCGTGGGCGCTTGGATGAAGTCTTGTTAAAGTTAGCCAATTGCCCCGAAACTGAGTTAATCGATGAGTTGGTTGCAAGAGGGTTGTTAGAGTCTGAAGCTAAAGCCTTGGTACCTCGAGCACGAGTTTTATTTGAAGAGGTGCTATCTGATCCATATCCTTTATGTGTTGAAACTTTCCACGGTTGGTTTAGTCATTTATTAAAGGGAGCACCTTTAAATTCTGGGGTGCCACAAGGCCTTAAATTAAGAGATGACTTTAAGCGATTGCAAGATGAGTGCTTAGAGGATTGGTGGACTAGTTTGCCAACGAGAGATAAGACGCCAGTAAGGGCTGCTTATGAGTTACTGGTTAAAGAGTTAAAAGCAAAAAATGCTAATGATTTACTTGTGGGGTCTAAAGGCTTTTTAACAGTCAAAGCGGAGTGGCTAAGTTATATCAGTGAGTGTCAAAAGAGGGGCGTTGATCCATTGCGTTCTGTGATGGATCAATCAAACTGGTTGGATGTTCAGGATCCATTGAAAGTTGCGTTAGATGACTCAAACAATTTGGGTAATTTAATGAGCCTTGCTAGCCACCTAGAAAACGGTGGCAAAAAAGATGTTGGGTACTCTAGAGCAATTAATGATGGTTTAAAAAAGCATGCTCACCAGTATGACTTGATAGAAGTTGCTGATACTTTAAAGCCTGCATTTTTAACTCGTGATTATGAGTTTTTATCTCAACTATTAGCTTCTGGTGAGCTAAAAAAATCACTCAAGAAGCTGCCCAATCCAGAACAGCTAGAACTGCAGATTAATAAAACACGTCAGTATTGGGCGCAAGTGTTATTTGATCATTATCGTTGGGTTGCCGATCATCGGGCACACGCAATTCATCAGGCTTGGGTCACTATCGGTGTGGATATGCTGTCGCATTACCAGGCTAAGAAAGAATTACTGCGAGTGCAGGACTTTTCTGATTTAGAGGCTTATACAGCTAAGTTGATGTTGAACTCTGACGTAGCCAATTATCTACAGGCTAGGCTTGATGCTAAATATAAGCATCTCTTGATCGATGAGTTTCAAGATACCAACCCACAACAATGGCAAATTTTATTATCTTGGTTAAATGCCTATGGTGAGGGCGAGGATAAGCCATCTGTGTTCTTAGTAGGTGATCCAAAGCAGTCAATTTATCGTTTTAGAAGAGCCGACGTTCGTTTATTCAATGAGGCTAAGACATATTTGGAGAATCATTTCAAGGCGAAGTTTCATCGATTCAATGCCACTCGAAGAAATAGTCCTGCAGTGTTGGCAGCTGTGAATGCTGTCTTTCAGTTGCCTGATGTTCCTGAAGCCTATCCATTTGAAGAGCAAACACGCAATCCCCACGCAAAAAATATTTATGGTGATGGTGAAGTCTTTTGTTTACCACTGATTGAAGCTCCAGCAATTACGCAGCATACAAATAGAAATGCGTTAATTAATCCGTACATTGACTCTACTAAAGAGTCTAAGGCAAAGCAGAGTTATGCTGAGGCGTTACAGGTCGCGCAACACATTCATAAGATTAAATCTGAGAAAAATGCTTCTTGGGGTGATTTCTTAATATTACTGAGATCTAGAACGCATCTTTCTAACATTGAGAAGGCATTCCGTGACTGTGGCATTCCATGTGATAGCCCAAGGCAGGGTGGCTTACTTAAAACTCTTGAGGCAGAGGATATGGTTGCCTTATTGTCAGTATTAATCACACCTACTGATGATTTATCTTTGGCTCAAGTGTTGCGTTCACCTATCTATGCACTTTCTGATGAACAGTTGATGCAGTTAACGCTTGCAAAACTGTCTGAACAACATCAGTCGTATTGGCATTTAATTAGTCATGCTGAAAATCAGTATCACCATATATACAAGGATATATGGAGTTGGGTTGATTTGGCCAAACGTTTACCGGTGCATGATTTGTTGGATCATATTTACGCAGACACTCAGTTACGTTTAAGGTACGCTCAATTTGCGCCACCATTACAAAAAGATCAAGTTCTGTCTAACTTGGATGCGTTTTTAGCTTTGGCGTTAGATCTTGATGGCGGTCGTTATCCAAGTTTGCCCAGATTTATTGCTGAACTAAAAAAAATCAAACGTGGTGCTGAAGAGGAGAGTCCTGATGAAGGTGACTCAGCTGTTGAAGAAGATTCTGATGATGATTCAACCTCCTCAGATGCTCGCGTAAGAGTTCTAACCATACATGCTGCTAAAGGTTTGGAGTCACGTTTTGTGATTTTGATGAATACCAACACTAACCGCAGTGGTCGTGACAACGTTGGTGTGCTGATGAGTTGGTTGCCTGGTGATCAGGGACCTTTACACATGTCTCCAATTTTTTCTGGTAAGCCTAAAGATCCTGCTCGCCAAGAGCTAAGGGATCAAGAAGAAGCAATTGCTGAGATTGAAAATTGGAATCTTTTGTATGTTGCGCTCACAAGAGCAAAAGAGGCTGTTTACATTTCTGGCTTGGCGAACAAAGCTGATCAGCCAATTGCACCCAACAGTTGGTATGACAGACTAGATCGAGCCGGAGTTAAGCCATTAAATGAGTTTAATGATGTTGTTGTACACAAGGCTAAATCAATTAGCGATGCTATTAATAGCCATGAATTCTTCGATTTCGAGGTAACTTGGCAGGGTGAGTCTAGTTCGTTGGCTCCATTTGATGAGGAGTTAATCAGCCCCGAGCAACAGAAGGTAATTGATTTGGGGGTGGCGTTTCACGCCATCATGGAACATGTCATGCGAATGGGTATCCAGAATGCCCGGGAGTTGCCATCTAACGATGAACTCGTTTCTTGGCTAAATATTGATTCTGAGTTGGTGAATGATGCAAGGCGATGTGCGATGAATGTTTTATCTTCAGATTTTGGTAAAGACTTTTTCTTTAGTGCTGAGATAGAAAATTCATGGGAAGAGTTGGATATAGCCAGTTCTGATGGTCGCTTATTGAGGATTGACCGTTTGGTTGAATTACCAAATCAACTATTGATATTGGATTACAAACTATCTATCCCTGATATCACTCATGATTTGTATCAGAAGTATCAATTGCAAATGGCAACTTACAGGGAATGTGTATCAAAGCTACGACCTGATAAACAGGTTAAATCGTATTTATTAAGTGGTAAAGGTGAGCTTTTAGAGATGAATGGCCCTAATTAGGGAAAATCCTAAAGGAAATATGTGGGTAAAAATAGACTAAAAAATGGGGGTGGTAGGTGGACGAGCCTGACCCTCGGCACTGGTAGTAATTGGGTTTGGCTGCTTCGTTCCCGACCTGACCAGGTTACCAAGCCACCATGCGAGGAGGCCCGTCCTCTGACATTCTACTGCCTTCTACTTGTAGAATGACAATATGACTGCATTAGCATTAGCCCGAAAGTGGCGCCCGAGAGATTTTTCAACCCTAGTTGGCCAAGAGCATGTGGTCAAAGCATTGACTCATGCCTTAGATCAGCAGCGTTTGCACCATGCTTGGTTGTTCACTGGCACTAGAGGTGTTGGTAAGACAACCATTTCACGTATTTTGGCCAAAGCGCTCAATTGCACTGGAGTAGATGGTCAAGGACAGATGACTTCTCAACCATGTGGCAAATGTCCAGCTTGCACTGAAATTGATGCCGGCAGATATGTTGATTACATTGAGATGGATGCGGCAAGTAATCGTGGTGTTGATGACATGGCTCAGTTGTTAGAGAAAGCTATGTATGCGCCAAGTAGTGCGCGCTTTAAGGTTTATATGATTGACGAGGTGCATATGCTGACTGGGCATGCATTTAATGCGATGCTCAAAACGCTAGAAGAACCACCACCTCACGTTAAATTCATTCTTGCAACAACTGATCCACAAAAGATTCCAGTAACAGTTTTATCTCGTTGTTTGCAATTCAATCTGAAACAAATGCCGGTTCCATCAATTGTTGAACACTTGCAAAAAGTTCTTGAGGCGGAGTCGGTTCCATTTGAAATTGGGGCATTACGTATTTTGGCTAAAGCTGCGCAAGGTTCTATGCGTGACGCTTTATCTTTGACTGATCAAGCAATTGCCTATGCAGCAGGCCCAGTGAGTGAGTCAGCTATCAGAGCAATGTTGGGTACGTTGGATGAAACATATTTAATTAGAGTCTTGGATGCTTTGCAGTCAAGAGATGGTGAGGCTTTAGTGAAGATTTCCGATGAGATGGCGGAGAGAAGTCTTTCATTTTCATTGGCTTTGCAAGATTTGGCATCGTTGTTGCAAAAGATCGCCTTGGCTCAAACAGTCCTGTCTGCAGTCTTGGATGATTGGCCTGAGGCGAATGAGGTACGTCGTTTAGCCACATTATTTGGTAAGGAAGAAGTTCAGTTGTATTACCAAATTGCGATTACTAGTAGACCAGATTTGTCCTTAGCAGATCGGAAGAGCACACGTCTGAACT
>ERZ650311.700-NODE-700-length-19404-cov-11.000827_pt1 | contig 19404 bp, 20 predicted proteins | sample MGYA00376247_ERZ650311 | MGnify/ENA primary metagenome ERZ650311 (study PRJEB26733, sample SAMN07839324) | wastewater metagenome | biome: small river; feature: stream; material: water | place: USA: North Carolina | collected 2016-07-28 ... | reverse complement strand
GTGGCTATACCTGGCTGCACTTTAATCATTGGGCGTATTTTTCATGCAATAGGCATTAATGAACCGCCACCCAATTTTGCTAAACGTGTTAGTGGTATGAAATTTACTTTAAATACTCTCATAGCACTCATTGTTTTGAATTTAGTTTGGTCAATCTATAGCTGGCTGTATTGATGAATAAACCAAGAAACGTAAAAAATATTTAACTATGAATTTATATAAATCTATTTTTGTCTTAGCGGCGCTAGCCCTTGCCGGCTGCGCAACTAAAAATTATGGGGATGAAAAATTCCACTTGCAAATGGCCACGCACGGCAAAGATGTGATGTGGGTGCCCACTAAAGTAGAGATGGCTCATGAAATGCTGTCGGTGGCTAAGGTTAAGCCTGGCGACATAGTCTATGACTTAGGTTCAGGTGACGGCGTTATTCCAATTGAAGCAGCTAAAAAATATAAGGTGCGTTCAGTAGGTATTGAATACAACAAAGACCTTGTAGCGCTTTCTAAGCGCAATGCCGAACGCGCCAAAGTGTCAGATATTGTCGAGTTTAAGCATGGGGATATCTTTGTAGAAGATTTTTCTCAAGCAACCGTTTTAACTTTGTATCTAGGCGACAACTTAAATTTCAAGTTGATGCCTAAGATTCTGAAAATGAAACCAGGTACACGTGTTGTTTCAAATACTTTCCGTATGGAGTCATGGGTGCCTGATCAGGAAATTCGGATCTCGAATGGTGAGGTCGCCTATTTATGGATTGTTCCCGCACAGATAGATGGCCTATGGCGCTTTACTGGATTACCCGGTATGGAAAGTATCCAGTTACAAGTTGTGCAAAAGAAACAATTCTTTGATGGCAGTTTAAGTCAGGGTACACGCAGAACAATCCATTTTGAAGATGGCCGCATCAGAGGTAATCAAATTCAATTTGAGTTTGTGCACAAGTCAAAGAAATATTCATTTAAAGGCGAGCTTAAAAACTCAGAGATCGTGGGCTACGTTAATGATGACCCTAACTTAAGGGTTGTGGCAAAGAGATAACTGCCAGACCGCCTATTCTGATGGCTTCCTTGTGCGAAGCCATTTTCTTTTAAACTCCTTGAATAATGGATGGTAAAGCTACTTCACGCATATATATATTAGGCGCCGGAGCTGTAGGTTGCTTCTATGGTGGCCTTTTGTCTAGCGCGGGGCATGAGGTTAATTTTGTGGTTAAACCCCAACATCTAGAGAGTTTCCAAGGCTATTTGAATCTAGAGTGGGCGTCACACCAGACCCAGGTGAAGGTTCGTGCAACTACTGAGCTAAAAGATTTAGTTCACGCAGACATTCTTATTGTTGCAGTTAAATCAGCCGATACATTGCCAGCCATTCAGAGCTTAAAAGAATATCTTCCTGAAAATATTCCTGTATTAAGCTTTCAGAACGGTGTGACTAATGCGAAAACAATCGCCGCTGAAATTAACAATCCAGTTTATCCAGTCGTGGTTTACGTTGCTACAGCCATGCAAAAACCATGGCACGTGAAGCATTTTGGTCGTGGCGACTTATTAATTGGCCAGCCTGAATTAGGCAGGAGCAATGCTGTTTCAGTATTAGTTCAACTATTCAACCAAGCACAAATAAAGACAGAATTTTCTGAGTCGATAGAAATCAAAATGTGGGAGAAGTTTCTAGTCAACTGTACTTACAATGCGGTTTCAGCGATGGGTCAAATATCTTATGGTGAGATGGTCAAAAACCCACAGACATTGAACTTATTGAATGATCTTCGTGATGAGTGTTTATTGGTGGCACATGCATTAGCAATTCCCTTGAGTCAGGAGCGAGCAGCTGAGCTTAATCAACAAATTGCACAGGGCATGGCGCAACAAAAGTCATCAATGGCACAAGATTTAATGAAGGGGCGTCAGACTGAAATTGATTATTTGAATGGCTATCTGGTGCGCGAGGCACAACGCTTGGGTTTGAGCTTGCCCAAAAATGAAGTCGTGTGTGCTTTAATCAAAATGCTAGAGCATAAAAATAATGCTAGCTAGCCAACTTATTCTTTACTCATATCGCCGTTGCCCATATGCCATGCGTGCACGGATGGCTTTAGATCGTTCAGGCATAGTAGTCGAAATCAGAGAAATTTCATTAAGAGAAAAACCCAGTTCGATGCTGGCGGTTTCACCTAAAGGCACTGTGCCTGTTTTGCTAATGAAAGATAGTGATAGTGTTCAAGTCATCGAAGAGAGCCTAGAAATCATGCTGTGGGCACTCAAGCTCAAACAGGATTATTTGCTAGCTACCTCATTGGATGACTCACTTCAGTGGATTGAACGCAATGACACTCGTTTTAAATATCTATTAGACCGGTTTAAGTACCCGGAGCGTTATGAAGTGAATCAGGTAGAGATTGCTAAATTAGCGGGTGAAGAGTTTTTAGACATTTATGAGAGTGGCTTAAGCCAGCATTCATATCTTCTGAGTGATCAAGAAACTCTTGCAGATCTGGCCATTTTTCCATTTGTTCGTCAGTACGCAAAAGTCCGAGATGATGCCTTGGAGTCCTACCCACATTTAAAAGCATGGTTGGCAAAGTATCAAAACTCGGATGCCTTTGAGCGTATTATGCGTAAGTATCCTACGTGGACAGACTAATATGCTTAAAAAATTTATTACATTCTTGATTCTCGCGCTAATACTTTTTGCGCTGTACACATGGGCCGTTTTAACTTGGAGTTATTCGCAGGGTGAGCGAGCAGGTTTTGTACAGAAAATATCTTATCGAGGTTGGATCTGCAAGACATGGGAAGGTGAATTAGCCATGATTAATATCCCTGGAACGCTTACTGAGAAATTTAACTTTACAGTTAAAGATGAGGCGGTCGTCAAAAAAATTAATGCTAGCTTAGGCAAAAAGGTGACTCTCATTTATGAAGAGCACGTCGGGATACCGAGTAGCTGTTTTGGAGATACGGGCTATTTTATTAAGGACGTTATCACTTTAGATTAGGTCAGTGAACGCTTTAGGTACAGATCAGTCTCTTAAGCCTAATTTTTTAGCTTGGCTAATTTAATCAGTAGTTTTACAAGATAGATGATGGCGAATGTCCCTAGTAAGTCACCGATTAGCATCACGCCCAAAGTTTCAATAAAGTGCTCGGTATAGCCCGTCATATAGAAAAGAATTTGGTGCAAGAAAGAGCTAATCAATGCATAAATAAATATACAGTTGAGCAACTTGCCGCCATCTAGATGAAATAAATCCTGATCAAGGGCCATATTCTTAAATACTAATTTAAGAGCTATATATGGAGCGAGACCGCCTAGCGTCCCTGCCAAAATGGCAGTGAGTAGATCGTCACTAAAAAAGAAAAATACCCCCAGTAGGATTGAGCTTAGAGAAATTCCAATAGCACCATTAAGGCCAAGCAAGAGAGTTAGAACCAAGCGAAAGCCTGCTGGCAAAAAAATCCAAGAAACCCCATCTGAAAAGCTCAAATTAGAAAAAAGGAGTTCATTAATGCCAAATAAAAGAGCATAAAGAAGTGCGCTAATGGCAATTTGAATTAAGTTTGAGCCAATAATAGCCATCCCTCAATAGTACATAAATAAAAGCATTAAAACCTTGTCTATTTTTCATAATTTGTGGTTACAATTCAACGCGGGGCTCAGGAGGAGTCCGGTTTTTATTATTTAGCTTATTTCCAAAGGAGCAAAACTTGAATAAAGCAGAATTGATTGCGGTTATCGCAGAAGATGCAGAGATTTCTAAAGCTAAAGCAGAGTTCGCATTGAACTCAGTGATGGACACCATCAAGAAAGCTGTTACTAAGGGCGATAGCGTTCAGTTAATCGGTTTTGGTACATTCAGCTCAGGTAAGCGCGCTGCTCGTACAGGCCGTAACCCTAAGACTGGCGAAGCGATCAAGATCGCTGCTGCTAAGACAGTTAAGTTCTCAGCTGGTAAAGCATTTAAAGATGCTGTGAACAAGCGTAAGAAGTAATTCAACTGAATTACCTAATCAGCCTGGCGCGTTAAGCGACCAGGCTTTTTTATTGGTATTTTTATGGGTTAGCTAGAACGCTTCTTTATGATTGAACTAAGCGTCTATGACGATGAATGCTCATTAGCATCCCAATACCAACACCTAAGGTCACTAATGCTGTGCCGCCGTATGTAATAAATGGGAGCGGTACACCCACCACAGGCAGTATGCCGCTGACCATGCCCATATTCACAAAGGCATAGGTAAAGAAAATCATCGTAATTGAACCGGCTAATAGTCTAGAAAAAAGAGTTGGCGCATTGGAGGCGATTTCTAGGCCGCGTTTGACCAGTAAGAAGAATAAGCCGAGCAGGATGATATTGCCTAGCAAACCAAATTCTTCTGAATAAACAGCGAAGACAAAATCAGTGTGTTTTTCTGGAATAAATTCAAGATGAGACTGGGTGCCTTTTAGCCAGCCTTTCCCAAATAGGCCGCCAGAGCCAATTGCAATCACGGACTGAATAGTATGAAAGCCTTTGCCTAAAGGGTCAGAGCTTGGGTCTAAAAGAGTACAGACCCGATTTTTTTGATACTCATGAAGAATGGGCCATTTGACTTGTGGTTCACAAATATAGCCACCAAAGATGATGATAAGAAGAATAAAAAAGACGCCTATACCGACAATGGGTACGAGGATTTTCCAGGGGAAGCCCGCCAAAATGATGACATACATACCTGCTGCAAAAACAAGCAAAGCAGTACCTAAGTCAGGTTGTCTGGCAATGAGTGCAACAGGTAGAGCTAACAGAATGAGAGCAACTGCATAATCCCAATTTTTTAATATGCCCTCTCGTCTTTGAAAGTACCAGGCAAGCATCATGGGCATGGCAATTTTCATTAATTCAGATGGCTGAATCACTACCCCCACATTGACCCAGCGCCTGGCCCCCTTCTTAATCAAGCCAAATAGAGCAACTGCGATCAAAAGCCCAACACCTAACAGAAAAACCCATATCGCAAGCTTTTCAAACCACTTGGGGGGAACATGGGATACGGTCCACATCACTACAAAAAACAATAGTAGATTGCGCACTTGATCGATCATCTTCACGTGTGCGCCACTGGAAGATGAAACAAAGGTGACGATGCTTATAAAGACCAGGGCAAGTACAGTCAGGCCTAAGCTTTTATCAAAGCCAGACCAAAGAAAATCGAGTCTTTGGATTAAGGGGCGTTTTTCCACTCGGGGACCTCCTTCGGCCAACGACCTTCTAGGTAATAATCAAGTGCCCTTCTAGCGATGGGAGCCGCATGCGCGGCACCAAAACCGGCATTTTCAACAATCATGCCAATGGCGATTTTCGGCTTATCTGCCGGAGCAAAGACGATATATAGGGCATGGTCACGTAAAAATTCAGGGGTAGCGCCATGGTTATAGTTTTTTGAGTTCAGACTAAATACCTGAGCAGTACCAGTCTTGCCGGCCGCTACATATTTTGCGTCGGTAAAGACACGTGAGGATGTGCCAAAACGGTTAACGTCGACCATGGCATTTTTGATGACCTCTAAGTTTTCTGGTTTGAGATCAATTCGATAACTTTCTTTAGGCGTGGTCAGTTTTTTGTCTTTAGTAATCGGGTTTTCAATGGACTTGACGATGTGGGGCTTCATCACAATGCCACGATTAGCCAATGTAGCAGTTGCATGCGCTAATTGCAGAATCGTAAAGCTGTTATAGCCCTGACCAATACCTAAAGAGATTGTTTCGCCTTCGTACCATCTTTGTTGCTCAGGTTTTTTAAAGGCCTTTTGTTTCCAGTCTGTGGAGGGTAGTATGCCGCGCACCTCACCTTGTAAATCAATGCCTGTAATCTGTCCGAAACCAAAAGGTTTCATAAAGTCATGCATTAGATTGACACCCATATCGCGTGCGAGATGATAGTAATACGTGTTACAAGAATCAATAATTGACTTAGCCATATCCACTACCCCGTGGCCGCCAACTTTATCGTCACGGAAGGTGTGGTTACCAAAATTAAAATAGCCTGGGTCAACGATTGATTGATTAGGTGTACGTTTGCCAGTTTCTAGGGCCGCTAAAGCCATAAAGGGCTTATACGTTGAACCTGGCGGATGAATATCTTTGAGTGGGCGGTTATATAAAGGTTTTTCTGCAGACTCATTGAGCTGTTTCCAAATCTGAGGATCAATCCCTTCAACGAAATCATTAGGATTAAAGTTAGGCTTAGATACAAAAGCTAGAACATCGCCAGTTTCTGGTTCAATGGCAACAAATGCACCACGTCTTTTGCCATAGAGTTCTTCAACCAAATATTGCAGTTTGATGTCCACAGACAAATGCAGATTATTGCCGGGGCTAGAGGAGCTCACTGCCAGCGTTCTAATAGCTCGCCCACCCGCTGTGATTTCCACTTGTTCAAAGCCAGGTTTGCCACGTAAAACACCCTCATAGCTTTGTTCAACCCCTACTTTGCCGATGTAAGGCATGCCTTGCAAGCTAATATTTTTTCTTGCATTCGCGTTTTCATCACCGACCGTGCTATCAAGTTCAGCAATTAATTTTTCACGATCACGTTGAGAAACTCGGCCGATATAGCCAATTAAGTGAGAGCCCAACTCACCATAAGGATATTGTCTAAATAGGCGCGCCTTGATTTCTACCCCGGGAAATCTAAAGCGTTGCGCAGTAAAGCGGGCCACCTCTACATCGCTTAAGAGTGTGCGAATTGGAAATGAGTCAAAGGTTTTTGATTCATTAACCATTTTCATGAAGTTGCGACGATCTTTCGGTTGAATATCGATCACTTCAGATAATTCATCCAACAGATCTGAGAGTTTGCCTTGGGTTTGAGAGGGGTTGATTTCAAGCGTATAGGCAGAATAGTTTCTGGCAATCACAATGCCATTGCGATCAACAATCAAACCTCGGCTAGCTGGAACAGGAACTAAGGCAATACGATTATTTTCTGCCGCCGAATAGTGTTTGTGATGAGTGAAAATTTGGAGCCAAACAAAACGTAACAACAGCAAACCAAAACATATCATCACAAAGACAAGCGCAACACTCAGCCTGTCCTGAAAAGACTTGACGGAGGGTTGGTTGTTCTTAAAAGAATCCATACTACAAAGGACGATTTAAATCGACATCTGTGGGCCTACGTTGCGGTGCCAGTAAAAGAAATACTGCCACTGGCCAAAGCCCCGCCTCTATGAATGCAGAAAATAGACTAGTCCAAGCCCACAGGGGAATGTCCCCGCTGGTTACCCAATTAACGGCCAAAGGCCAAATCGAAGCCGCGATAAATAATGGTAATAAATGTAAGGCTTGCTGAATACGTGTAAAGCCAAGAACCCGCCTTTGCCAGTTAATGCCGAAGAAGGCAACTACAGGGTACATAAAGGCATGCTGTCCCAAAAGACTTGCGCTATGGATATCCATAATCAAGCCTAAGAAAAAGGCCCATACAACTCCCACGCGTCTTGGTTGATAGATCGTCCAAAAAACTAAACAAATGAGCAGCCAATCGGGTACCCATGGCGCATTACCAAAGGGTAAAAAATTCAGAAGCAAGGCTACAAAAATACTAAAGCCAATAAACAGTGGGTTAGCTGGGCGCAGAATATAACCTTGCTCAATCATGGCTTGCCTCGATATAAGCGTGAAGGTTTATTAGGAGCATTATTAACGCTAGGGGTATTCGCAGTGGGGCGTGGCCCATAGTTGGCGTCATAAAACAGAATCATCACGTGTCTAAAACGGTTCACGCCGCCGATGGGTGAGCAGTAAACACTCGCAAAGTTTTTGTCGACATTACGATCAATCTTGTCAATCGTTGCCACAGCAAATCCGGGTGGGTAAATACCATCGATACCGGAGGTCATGAGAATGTCGCCGACTTGTAAATCACTAATCGCTGCCATGTGGCGGAGTTCTAAAGGTCTACCACGACCATTGCCATATAGTGCGCCACGTAAACCATTACGAGCGACTTGAATGGGAATGACCATATCACGGTCATCGAGTAAGGCAACTTCAGATCGGTTTTCCATGACTCGAACGACTTGGCCAACAATACCTTGGTGATCAGCAACACCCTGCCCTAGGCTGATATTGTCATTGGCGCCACGATCGATGATGATTCTTTGAGAGAGTGGGTTGGGTGGGCTAAATAAGATTTCAGAAATCAGAATCTTGAATCTAGATTGTTGTGCAATCCCAATTAAATTACGTAGTTGAGCGTTCTCGCTTAGCAGTAACTCAGATTGGTTGGCTAATAGAGTTAATTCAGCAACACGCTTGTTGAGATTTTCATTTTCCACTTCCAGAGAACCTTTAGTGGTCAGATAATCATAACTAGCACGCAAAAAATTTCGAGGCGCCTGCATCACTGCTTGAATAGGTGAAATCAAGACATTAGCGATAGAGCGAATTTGTTCTAAAGCTTTGAATTGCGAATCAGCAATCATCAAAGCTAAACTGATCAATAAGCAAAGCGCCAGCTTGAGTAAAGCTGGCGTGCCATGTTTGAAAAGTGGTGGAGGACTAAGCTGCACTTTGCATTTCGATGCTGCTCAGTAAGGATTACTCCTGTGAGAAGACACCGCCTAGTTTGTCCATTCTTTCGAGGGCGATGCCGGAACCGCGCACCACACACGTTAGAGGATCTTCAGCAACGTGAACAGGTAATCCTGTTTCCTCAAGCAAGAGGCGATCTAGATCTCTTAGCAATGCACCACCACCGGTGAGCATCATGCCGCGATCAGCGATATCAGAAGCGAGCTCTGGAGGAGTTTGCTCGAGCGCCACTTTGACTGCAGTCACAATTTGATTCAGTGGGTCTGTCAGGGCTTCCAGGATTTCATTGCTGGTGACAGTAAAGCTACGAGGAATACCTTCAGACAAGTTGCGTCCACGAATTTCCATATCGCGTACTTCAGCGCCTGGGAAAGCAGAGCCGATAGTCTTTTTGATCGATTCAGCGGTTTGTTCACCAATGAGCATGCCGTAGTTACGGCGAATGTAATTGATGATGGCTTCATCAAACTTGTCGCCACCAACACGAACAGAGCCTTTGTAAACCATGCCACCCAAAGACATCACCCCGACTTCAGTGGTGCCACCACCAATATCAACGACCATGGAGCCCGAGGCCTCAGAGACTGGTAGGCCTGCACCAATAGCAGCAGCCATTGGTTCTTCAATCAAATACACTTGAGAGGCGCCTGCTCCTAAAGCAGATTCACGAATCGCGCGACGCTCTACTTGAGTCGAGCCACAGGGTACGCAAATGATGATGCGTGGGCTAGGCTTGAGCAGTTTGGTTTCGTGAACCATTTTGATAAACTGCTTGAGCATTTGTTCTGTGATTGTGAAGTCAGCAATCACACCATCTTTCATGGGGCGAATGGCTTCAATATTGCCAGGTACGCGACCTAACATTTGTTTGGCTTCTTTACCTACGGCCAAAATTGTTTTTTTACCGTTAGGACCGCCTTCTTGACGGATTGCAACTACAGAGGGTTCGTCGAGTACGATACCTTTGTCGCGCATGTAAATGAGAGTGTTGGCAGTGCCAAGGTCGATAGCTAAATCGTTAGAAAAATAGTTGCGAAAGAGACCAAACATAGTGAAAGTAGGAAAATAGGTAAATTAATTAGTTTTAAAACCCTTAAATGATACCGTAGCGGACCAAATGAATCTCGAAGAAGTTAAGCAAATTGCACATTTATCTCGCCTAGCCATCACTGATAATGAGGCCTCGGCTAGCCTAGAACAATTGAATAAGGTTTTTCAGTTGGTGGAGAAGATGCAGGCAGTCGATACCGAGGGCGTTATCCCTATGGCACACCCGATTGAAATGGTTATGGCGGTTGCCCAACCTCTAAGAGAGGATGCGGTGACTGAGCCTGATATGCGTGAAGCTAACTTAAAGAACGCGCCAGCCAGTTTTGAAGGTCTCTTTTTAGTGCCCAAGGTGATCGAATGACCTGGCATCTGAAAACATTGGCGGATCTTAAAAAATCCATTAAAAACAAAGAGGTAAGCTCATTTGAATTGGCTCAATATTTCTTGGGCCGGATCAAAAATAACCAAAAGTTGAATGCTGTCATTGACTTGGATGAGGCGCTTAGTCTGGCTCAAGCCAAAGCTGCCGATGAGGCTCTGGCGAATGGCAAAGCCGCTGCCCTGACGGGCTTACCCTTGGTGCATAAAGACGTATTCGTGACACAAGGTTGGCATTCAACGGCCTGTTCGAAGATTTTGCAGGGATATCAAAGCCCATTTGATGCCCACATTGTGGAGCGCTTGGGCCATCGGGGGGCTGGGATGGTCTGTCTCGGTAAAGCCAATATGGATGAATTTGCCATGGGCTCCACCAATGAAAACTCTTATTTCGGGCCAGCGAAGAACCCATGGAATCTAGAAAAGGTCCCGGGTGGCTCTTCTGGGGGCTCAGCTGCTGCAGTAGCTGCGGGCTTAATTCCAGCTGCCACAGGTTCAGATACTGGGGGCTCTATTCGCCAACCAGCTTCTTTTTGCGGCATCACGGGTATTAAGCCCACTTATGGACGTGTATCTCGCTATGGGATGATTGCTTATGCATCCTCTTTGGACCAAGCGGGCCCTATGGCAAAAACAGCTGAAGATTGCGCTTTATTACTCGCGCATATGGCTGGTCATGATGCACGTGATTCAACTTGTTTGGCGAAAGACGTGGATGATTATGTGTTGGGAATTACTCAAGTTACCGAGAGTTCGAATAGTCAGCCCCTCAAGGGTATTCGAGTCGGTTTACCTAAAGAGTACTTTGGGCCAGGTTTGGCTGCAGATGTCAGAGCGGCCATAGAAGCAGGCCTAAAGGTCTACGAATCCTTGGGCGCCACACTGGTAGAAGTGAGTTTGCCAAAAACCGAATTATCGATACCCGTGTATTACGTGATTGCTCCTGCAGAAGCTTCGAGCAATTTGAGTCGTTTTGACGGTGTACGTTATGGTCATCGTGCGAAGGCATACAAAGATCTACTGGATATGTATAAGACTAGTCGTGCAGAAGGCTTTGGGGCTGAGGTAAAGCGACGCATCTTGATTGGTACCTATGTTCTGTCCCACGGTTACTACGATGCTTATTACTTGAAAGCACAAAAGTTACGCAGAATTATTGCGCAAGATTTTCAGAATGCTTTTCAAGTTTGCGATGTGATTGCGGGACCTGTCGCGCCGAGTGTTGCGCCAACAATCGGTTCTAAAACCGCAGATCCTACACAAATGTATTTAGAGGATATCTTTACCTTATCGCCAAATTTGGCAGGCTTGCCTGCGATGAGTCATCCTTGTGGATTTGGTGCAGATCATATGCCTGTAGGTATGCAATTGATTGGTAATTATTTTGATGAAACCAGAATGTTACAAATGGCACATGCTTTCCAGCAAGTCACAGAGTGGCATAAAAAAATGCCAGAAGGATTTAGTGGGGTGGCGCAATGAAGTGGGAAGTCGTCATCGGCATGGAAACCCATGCCCAATTGAGAACTCAATCAAAAATTTTTAGTGGCGCTTCAATTGAGTTTGGAGCACAAGCCAACCGTCAAGCGTGTGCCGTGGATTTGGCTTTGCCAGGCGTGTTGCCAGTATTAAACAAGCAAGCCGTAGCGCACGCGATTCGTTTTGGTTTAGCCGTGGGTGCCAAGATTGCGCCCGTGAGTATCTTTGCTCGTAAAAACTATTTTTACCCAGATCTACCGAAGGGCTATCAGATTAGCCAATATGAAATCCCGGTTGTTCAGGGGGGTCAAATCAAAATCGTGGTGGATGGTCAAACAAAAATCATTCAACTAACACGCGCACATCTAGAAGAAGATGCAGGTAAATCTTTACATGAGGATTTTCAGGGGCCGCATGGTGAGCCTTCAAGTGGTATCGATTTAAATCGTGCCGGCACACCTTTATTGGAAATTGTTTCAGAGCCTGAGATGAGGAGTGCAGCAGAAGCGGTTGCCTACGCTAAAGCTTTGCATAGCCTAGTCGTATGGTTGGGCGTCTGTGATGGCAATATGCAAGAAGGCTCTTTCCGCTGCGATGCTAACGTGTCAGTCAGACCTTTAGGTCAGGCGGAGTTCGGAACGCGTTGCGAAATAAAAAATTTGAACTCATTTAAGTTTTTGGAAGAAGCCATTCAGTACGAAGTCAGACGTCAGATTGAGCTGATTGAAGACGGTGGCAAGGTGGTTCAGGAAACCAGACTTTACGATCCAGATCGTAAAGAGACGCGCAGCATGCGAACTAAAGAGGATGCCAACGACTACCGTTATTTCCCAGACCCTGATTTGTTGCCTTTGGTGATTTCCGATGCTTGGGTCGAAAAAGAAAAGAATGAGATGGGTGAGTTGCCATCCGAGCTCGCCAAGCGCTGGCAAACAGAGTATGCCCTGACAGAATATGACACCCAGGTGTTAACCCAAGAGAAGAGCTTTGCGCATTACTATCAAGAGCTCGTGGCGAGATTAAGTAAGGATCAGGCAAAAACGGCAGCCAATTTTTTAATTGGCGACTTTGCTTCTGCACTTAATAAAGCTGATTTAGTGGCGGCCGATGCGCCAGTGAATGCAGAGCAATTAGCTTTGCTAATTCAGAGAATTTCTGATGGCACGATCTCTAACAAGATTGCTAAAGATATTTTTACGATCTTATGGGATGAGAAAGCCAGCGATGCTAACGCGGTCGATCGTATTATTGAAGCCAAAGGCCTTAAACAAATTAGTGATAGTGGAGCGCTCGCAGCTATTGTTGATGAAGTTTTGGCTAAGAATCAAAAATCAATTGACGAATTTAAAGCGGGTAAAGAAAAAGCGTTTAATGCCTTGGTGGGTCAAATCATGAAGGCCACGCAGGGCAAAGCAAATCCGCAACAAGTTAACAAAATATTGACTGAAAAACTGGGAGCCTTATGAGCGAGATCTCAACAGAACAACAAGAGCGTGAAGCATTGGTCGCGGAGTGGTTGAAAGCAACCCCAGGCTTCTTTGAAAGACATGCTGATTTGCTGGCGAGTATCCAATTAAAAAGCACACATGATTCGCGCGCAATTTCTTTACAAGAAAAGCAGTTAAAGGTTTTACGTGATCAGAATGAAGCTTTAAATCGTCGTTTGTCTGAGATGCTGCATTTTGGTAATCAAAATGACCGCACGCAGGGGCTCATGGTGGAGTGGTTGAAGTCATTGTTACAAGCGCACAATCAGACTGAGATAGAGCATGCGGTCATAGAAGGTCTTAAAGAAATTTTTGGTATTGAGCAAATCTTATTGACGCACCAGGCTGATGCGAAAGATTATTGCGGCACTATCAATCACGCCCCTGATTCCGTGAAAGCCCTTTTGGCTGAGGGCGTTAAAAGTCTTGCAATCGTAGCTTTGCCCACACAGGCAAAAGAGTTGGTTTTGGCCAGTCATGCGGAGGCTAAATTTACTGCAGATATGGGACGTCATTATCTGAATCAAATCGCCTCTTTAGTCGATGCGGCTTTGTCACGAGTGTCTGAATAAAACATGATGCAAGATCTTGTCCATGAGTACTTGGCTGAACTCCAAGTAGTCAGGCAAGTATCGCCTCATACACTGGCGGCCTATGGTCGAGACCTTAAGCTTTTAACTGAGCGCACGAGTGAGGCAGAGCGAGAGCTAACTCAGTTAAGTTCAGAAGACATTCGATCATGGTCTGCCCGAATGCACGCTTCAGGTTTATCGGCTAAGTCAATCGCTAGAATTTTGTCGGCCTGGCGAGGGTTTTTTGAATGGTTAGCCAGTCATAAAAAACTCATCTCTAAAAATCCTGTTGATGGCGTTAAAGCGCCCAAGAAAAAAACGGCTTTGCCGAAAGCCTTGTCTGTTGAACAAACCTTAACCTTGTTAGATGGGGCCAGTCGCTTATCTGATTCAGAGGACAGGTTTAATCAGACTAGAGACTTAGCGATACTGGAGCTTTTATATTCTTCTGGCCTGCGTTTATCGGAATTATTGGGTATCGACTGCTTTCCGGTAGAGACAAAAACTTATACCTCGGTGGGCTGGATAGATGCTGATGCAAAAGAGGTCAACGTACTCGGCAAAGGTAAAAAACGTCGTACAGTGCCTGTCGGTTCGCAAGCATTGCTAGCCATTCAGCGTTGGCTAGAGTTGCGCAATGAGGTCAAGTTAGATGGTGAGTTTGGTGAAAAACCCATGTTCATTAATAAAAAAGGACAGCGCTTAAGCGCTCGAACTGTACAAAAGAAATTGGCAGAGTTAGCCTTGCGCTTGGGCATACCCACACATATTCATCCGCATATGCTCAGGCATAGTTTTGCTAGCCATGTATTACAGTCATCCGGCGATTTGAGGGCTGTACAAGAGATGTTGGGCCATGCGAGTATTGCAAGTACACAAATTTATACTGCACTCGATTTTCAGCACTTAGCTCGCGCCTATGATCAGGCGCATCCACGGGCCAAACAGAAGAAATAATATGTCAACAGTTATTCAATTGAAGTCAGGTAAAGAGAGAGCTGCGCTTAAGCGCCACCCTTGGATTTACAGCAACGCCATTGAGAGTGTTTATGGCAAAGCCTATCCAGGTGCTACGGTGACCGTTCAGGATCATCGAGGGGCATTTATTGCTAAAGGGTCGTTTAGCCCTAGTTCACAAATTAGGGTGCGCCTTTTAACTTGGAATGAGAGCGAGCCGATTGACCATGTCTTTTTTAAAAACCGCATACGCGCAGCTTTAGCCCATCGCCAAGCTTGGGTAAAAAATACCAATGCGGTGCGTTTAATTTTTGGTGAAAGTGATGGTTTGCCAGGATTGGTTGTAGATCAATATGATCAGGTTTTGGTCTGCCAGTTCTTATTTGCTGGCATGGACTATTGGAAAAAAACAATCGTTGAGGTTTTGGTTGAACTCACTCAATGCAAAACCATTGTTGAGCGCTCAGATGCTGCTGTGAGGCAGCGTGAGGGTTTGGAGCCGACGACTGGCATATTGTTTGGCGAACTAAAAGAACCGTTGGTAAAAATTAATGAAGGTGGCGTCTTATATACCGTAGATGTCTTGCAAGGGCATAAAACAGGTTTTTATATTGATCAACGAGATAACCGTGCGATGGTGTCAGGGCTTGCTCGAGATAAAACGGTACTGAATATGTTTTGTTACACCGGCGGGTTTTCATTAGCGGCGCTTTATGGCGGTGCTAGTCATGTCACTTCCGTAGACTCTTCCGGCGAGGCTTTAAATCTTGCTAAAAGCCAACAAAAGCTGAACCAATTTGCCGATACTCGCGCAGACTGGATTGATGCAGATGCTTTTAAGATGCTCACAGAGTTTCGTAAGGATGGCCGCCAATTTGACATTGTCGTACTAGACCCACCTAAGTTTGCCCCTTCGGCGCATCATTTAGATAAGGCGCTTAGAGCCTATAAAGAAATTAATCGCGCTGGTATGCAATTGGTCAAGCCAGGGGGTTATTTGTTAACGTTCTCCTGCTCAGGCGCTGTGGATGTGCCCCTCTTTGAAAAAACAATTGCCCAAGCCTCTTATGAGGCGATGAGCCATGTAGAAGAGAAAACCTTAGATTTTCGCTTGATTAAGAGATTGTCTTCTGGAGCTGACCACCCTCTTTTGATGAGTTTTCCGGAGGGGGATTACCTCAAAGGTTTGTTACTCGAGCGTATCTGAGCCACAAAGGCATAGAATATTTGTTTAGTTGGTTAAATTAGAAATGTGAAAAAGCTATGGCATTGATTCCGGTAACGATATTGAGTGGTTTTTTAGGTAGCGGTAAAACCACATTACTCAAGCATATTTTGTCTGAGCATCATGGTAAAAAAATCGCTGTGATTGAAAATGAATTTGGCGAAGAAAATATTGATAACGAGATCCTGATTCAGGACTCTAATGAGCAAATCGTACAAATGAGCAATGGTTGTGTCTGTTGCACTATTCGTGGTGATTTGGTGGAGGCGCTCAATCAGTTGTGGGAGCAAAAGAAAGATAAGAAGATTGACTTTGACAGGGTTGTTATTGAGACAACGGGGGTCGCCAACCCTGGGCCAGTGGCACAAACATTCTTTATGGATGATGAAGTAGCCACGCGCTATATTTTGGATGCCGTGGTGACTTTGGTTGATGCCAAGCACGGGCATCAGCAGTTAGACCAGCAAGTGGAAGCTCAGCAACAGGTCGGTTTTGCAGATCGCATCTTCATCACCAAAACGGATTTAGTCACAGAGCCAGAGGTGGCTAAATTAAAGCACCGTCTGATGCATATGAACCCCAGGGCGCCTATTTCTGCGATCAGTAAAGGGGTCGTACCATTAGACCAAGTGCTTGATTTGCGTGGCTTTAATCTCAATGACAAGTTGGAGATTGACCCTCATTTCTTGGAGCAAGATGATCATGATCATAGTGAGTGCGGTCACGACCATCATGAACATGGCCCTGATTGTGGCCATCACCACCATGGTGAACAGACCCAAACTGTGCAATTCATGCAAAAACCTAAATCACATACCGACAGAATTCAGTCATTTGTATTCAGAAGTGACCGACCTTTTGATTCAAAGAAATTAGAGGATTTCCTAGGTGGCGTTTTGTCTGTATTTGGGTCTAAGATGATGCGTTACAAGGGTGTTTTGTATATTAAAGGCTCGGCGCGCAAAGTAATTATTCAGGGCGTGCATGAGATGATGGGGTCTGACCTTGGGGCACCATGGGGTAAAGATAAGAAAGAAAGCAAGATGGTATTTATTGGTACAGATTTACCTAAGGACTTGCTTCTAGGAGGCTTGGAGACCTGTTTGGTGTAGTGTTATTTGAATCATGTAGAATCCAACACCCTAGTTACTTATACTTTTTAGTAAGCTGGTGTAATGTACAGAAAAGGTCGCCATGGAGATTGGCGTAATAAATAAAGTCCCGAAAGGACAATGAGATGAGCAAAAAACCACTAACAGAAGCTGATTTGCTGAAGATGTCTGAAAAAGACTATATGAACGCCGGACAATTGGAGTTCTTTAAGACGAAGCTATTGGCCCTGAAAGAGGATCTCTTGCAACATGCTAATGAAACGACTGAGCATTTGCGTGAAAACGTGCTCGTGCCTGATCCAGCTGATCGCGCCACGATTGAAGAAGAACATGCCTTAGAACTGCGCACACGCGATCGTGAGCGCAAGTTGTTGAAAAAAGTTGAGCAATCATTGGCTCGTATTGAGTCTGGTGATTATGGTTGGTGTGAAGAGACTGGTGAGCCGATTGGTATCCCTCGTCTATTAGCAAGACCAACTGCCACATTGTCTTTAGAGGCTCAAGAGCGCCGCGAACTCCGTCAGAAACTATTTGGCGATTAATTTTGTTTTCTAGAAGTGCCGTCCTCGTTTGTTTATGCTTTGCCTTGCTCAGTGCGCAGTGGCAAGGCTTTGCGCACGCAATCGGCCATGTTGACGGTTTGCAAACCGCGCAGCAAGAACTTATAGCTAAAGTTAGTCAAAAAGCTCATGATGACTGCGAGGGTAGCCAACAGCACGGCCATCATCATTGTGCTGCTTACGATGCAGTCACCTTAGCCGCATTACATGGTTTACCGAATTTTTTGACCGTATTACTTGATCTCGAACAGGTCAAGATACGATTCTATGAAACCTATCAGGTTTCATTACCACCACAGCACCCTTTTGAAGCGCGTGCGCCACCGACTCTCAATAGTTAAACCATTTTGTTGCTCGAATGAGCAAGTTTTAACTTTTTAGAGGAATACATATGAAGTTCAATCAAACCGCTTTGGTGGCGGCTGTTACTTTTTTATTTACTACAACTGCACAAGCTCATCAAACTTTATCGCCTGTCGTTGTGACGGCCAATCCTTTGGGTAATGATATCAACGATATAGTTGCGCCCGTCAGCGTTCTTGGGGGCGATCAACTAACGCAAAAGCAAAGCAGTACTTTGGGAGAAACGCTGAACGATTTACCCGGCATTAGCTCTAGTAACTTTGGACCTAATTCAAGTCGCCCTGTGATTCGTGGTTTAGATGGTGATCGTGTTCGCATCATGACCAATGGCGGAGCTAATCTTGACGTTTCATCATTCTCTGCAGACCACGCAGTTGCGATAGAGCCTCTCTTGGTGGAGCAGATTGAGGTGGTCAGAGGCCCCGCAGCTCTTCAATATGGGGGTAGTGCGATTGGTGGCGCAGTGAATATCATCGACAACCGTATCCCAAAAGCGGCTCAGAAAGGCACAGATGGTCGTGCTGAAGTGAGATTGGGTGGTGCCGAGATGGAAAGAGCCGGTGCAGCAGTTCTCAACACAGGTAACGGCAAGTTGGCTATCCACGCTGATGCAGCTTATAGACAGACTGATGATTTGAGAATTCCGGGAAATCCTTTGAGATCTTCTGCAATTAAGTCTGGTTCACGATTACAAAACACCAACGCAGATCAACAATCTGGCTCGGTGGGTATGTCAGCGACATCAGATCATGGCTATGCAGGCTTATCTATCGATAGCTACAAAAATGACTATGGTACTGGTTTGTTTGAATCAGGTTCTGCAAAACGAATCAATATGAATCAAGATCGCTTTACTTTTGCAGGTGAGCAAAGGAATCTAGATGGCAAGTTAGGATTCTTGAGCACCTTGCATGGTTCTATGTCATACACCGATTACAAGCATGACGAAACTAAAGGTTCAGAAGTTGAATCTACATTTAAAAACAAGGGCTGGGAAGCCCATATCGGAGGTACGCATATTCCAGTAAGCACTGCCTTGGGACAGCTCAAAGGCGCATGGGGCATACAAGCTTCTGAGAGTCGTTTGAGAATGACTTCTGATCATCCCTTGTTGCCTAATTCCAATACCAACACAAAAGCTTTCTTTGTTTTCGAAGAATTAGCCTTTGCCAAAGATAAAGCAGTTAATTTTGGTGCGCGTATCGAAGATGTAAAAGTATCAGCCTTAGAGGGTAACGATAATCACAATGATGGTGAGGGGGCTAAGAAATTCAAGCCATTTTCTAGTTCGTTGGGTTACCGTCAAAACTTAAATAAAGTGTGGACGGCAACGAGCAATCTTTCTTACACAGAGCGCGCCCCCACCTTCTATGAGTTGTTTGCAGATGGTGAGCATCATGCAACTGGAACTTACGAGGAAGGCAATCCAAATCAGAAGAAAGAAAAAGGCAGAACACTCGATGTGGCTCTGAACTATAAGACAGAAAGCTCAAGAGCACGATTGGGGGCTTTCGTAAGTGATTTTTCAAACTTTATTGGATTAAAGTATGAGGGCCCACTAGACCACGATGGTGATAGTGGTTGCTCATCAGACTGTATTTCAAAATATGCCTTCACCGGCATCAAAGCCCGCCTCTATGGTTTAG
>ERZ650311.698-NODE-698-length-19430-cov-14.138426_pt1 | contig 19430 bp, 18 predicted proteins | sample MGYA00376247_ERZ650311 | MGnify/ENA primary metagenome ERZ650311 (study PRJEB26733, sample SAMN07839324) | wastewater metagenome | biome: small river; feature: stream; material: water | place: USA: North Carolina | collected 2016-07-28 ... | reverse complement strand
TCTACATGATCGACGAAGTGCACATGCTCACCGGGCATGCCTTCAACGCGATGCTCAAGACCCTGGAAGAGCCGCCGGAGCACGTCAAGTTCATCATCGCGACCACCGATCCGCAGAAGATCCCGGTCACGGTGCTGTCGCGCTGCCTGCAGTTCAACCTCAAGCAGATGCCGCCGGGCCATATCGTTACCCATCTCACGCGTCTGCTCGAAGCCGAAGCCGTGCCCTTCGAGCCCGGCGCGCTGCGCCACATCGCCAAGGCCGCCAGCGGGTCCATGCGCGACGCCTTGTCCTTGCTCGATCAAGCGATTGCCCACGGCGCCGGCAAGGTCGAAGAGCAGGCGGTGCAGGACATGCTCGGCACCGTCGGCGACGATCACCTTTACGCAGTGCTCGACGCCCTGCGTGGCAACGACGTGCAAGGCCTGATGGCCGCGGTCGATGGCATGGAGGCGCGCAGTCTGTCCTTTGAGTCGGCGCTGCAGTCCCTGGCCGCGCTGGTGCATCGCATCGCCTTGATGCAGCTTGCGCCGTCCGCACTCACCGACGAGTTCGAGGCCGCCCGGCTGGCGCCCTATGCCGCGGCTTTCGATCCGGAATTTTTGCAGTTGGCCTACCAGATCGCCATTCATGGGCGCGACGAGTTGTCGCTGGCTCCCGACGAGACCACCGGTTTCTCGATGACCTTGTTGCGTCTGTTTGCCTTCCGTCCGCAGCAGCCGGCTGCCCTCGGCGGTGTGTTGGCAGGCGGAGGCGGGCAGGGGCAGGCGCGCGCGTTGCCGGAGGTGCCGCGCGCTGCGGCGACAGCTCCGCGTCCTGCGGCCCCGGCTCCGTCTGACGTCGAAGTGCGTTCGGCGATGCCGCCTCAGGTTGTGGCGGCACCGCGAGTCATTGCTCCGGCCCCGGCGAAGGTCGAGATGCCGCCGCCGGCGCCCGAGCCGGCCAAGGCCGTTGAGGCAGCTGCCCCCGATTTTGGCAGCAGCGTGCCGCCATGGGAGGACCTGCCGCCGGAGGCCGATGAGATCGCCCCGGCCGGGCACGCACAGCCTGCTGCGATGGCGCAGGCTGTTCGGCATGCTGAGCCGGTTGCTGCAGGGAAGGCCGCCACCGAACCGGCTGCCTTGGTCGCGGCGCCGTCTTCCCCGATCAAGGCGCTTTCGGCTTCTCCCGATTGGCACGGGTTGCTCGGCGAGCTCGGCCTTAGCGGCTTCAGTCGGGAACTTGCGCAGCACTGCGAGCTCGTCGGTACCGAAGGCGATGTGTTCAAGCTGCGCCTCTCTCACGCCCATCGCCATCTGCTGCAGATCAATCGCACCGGCCCCGAAAAGCTGCAGGACGCTTTTTCAGCTCACTTCGGGCGCCCGCTGCGGGTCGTCGTTGAAGTCGGTGAGATCGCCACCGAAACGCCGGCGCAGCGCAATCAGGCCGAAAAAGCCGAACGCCACGCGGCAGCGCTTGCCTCACTGGAGCAAGACCCATTCGTTCGCGAACTGATCGAACGCTTCGACGCGACGCTGGAAGAAGCGTCCGTCAAACCCCTTTGAAACCTCTCTGGAGAAAGTCACCATGATGAAAGGCGGCATCGCCGGCCTGATGAAACAGGCCCAGCAAATGCAGGACAACATGAAGAAGATGCAGGACAGCCTCGGCAGCATTGAAGTCGAAGGTCAGTCCGGCGCCGGGATGGTCAAAGTGACCATGACCTGCAAATACGACGTGCGTCGCGTCATCATCGATCCGTCGGTGATGGACGACAAGGAAATGCTCGAAGACCTGATCGCTGCCGCTGTGAACGACGCAGTGCGCCGGGTCGAGACCACGACGCAGGAGAAGATGTCGGGCTTCACCGCCGGTCTCAACCTGCCGCCGGGCTTCAAGATGCCGTTCTGATCTGTTTTTCGGATTGGATCGCCCGGATTCAATCTGAAAGGCAATGAACTCATGAGCTCCCCTTCCAGTCTCGACGCCCTCATCGAAGCCCTGCGTTGCCTGCCGGGCGTGGGGCCGAAGTCGGCGCAACGCATGGCCTATCACCTTCTGCAGCGCGACCAGCGCGGTGCGGCTCGGCTGGCTACGGCCCTGGGTCATGCGCTGGAGGTGCTGCGCCACTGTTCTCGCTGCAACACCTTTTGCGAGGACGAGGTATGCGCCCGTTGCGCCAGCCCGCAGCGCGATGCCACTCAGTTGTGCGTCGTCGAGATGCCCGCCGATCTGGCGATGCTGGAGCAAACCCACAGTTACCACGGACTTTACTATGTGCTGATGGGGCGTCTGTCGCCCCTTGATGGCGTCGGGCCGCGGGAACTCGGGTTGGAGAAGTTCTTCTCCCGCGCCTGCGACGGAGTGGTTCAGGAGGTGATCCTCGCCACCAATTTCACCAATGAGGGGGAGGCTACCGCCCACATGATTTCCGAACTCCTGCGGAGCCGTGGTGTGCGGGTGAGCCGCATCGCCCGCGGCATTCCGGTTGGCGGTGAGTTGGAACACACCGATACTGGCACGATCGCCCAGGCGCTGGTCGAGCGTCGTTCGCTGTGAGCGGGACGATGGACTTGGCCGCCAAGCCACTGGCCGGGGTGAAGGTGTTGGAACTCGGAACCTTGATTGCCGGTCCGTTCTGCACGCGCATCCTCGCGGAATTCGGTGCCGAGGTGATCAAAGTCGAATCTCCCGATGGCGGCGATCCGCTGCGCCAGTGGCGCAAGCTGCATGCCGGCACTTCGCTGTGGTGGTCGGTGCAGGCGCGCAACAAGCGCTCGCTTACCGCCAACCTCAAGCACCCGGACGGCCTCGCCATCGTGCGTCGGCTGGCCGCCGAGGCGGACATCGTTGTCGAGAATTTCCGCCCCGGCGTGCTCGAAAAGCTCGGCCTTGGTTGGGATGTGCTGTCGGCGCTCAATCCTGGGCTGGTCATGGTGCGTCTGTCCGGTTTCGGGCAGACGGGGCCGTACAAGGATCGGCCGGGTTTCGGGGCAATCGGCGAATCCATGGGCGGGTTGCGCTACATCACAGGTTTTCCCGACCGTCCGCCGGTGCGCACCGGGATTTCCATCGGCGACTCGATTGCCGCGTTGTGGGCCGCCATCGGCGCGCTGATGGCGTTGCGTCATCGGGAGGTGAATGGCGGCGCCGGTCAGATCGTTGATGTGGCGCTCTACGAAGCGGTTTTCGCAATGATGGAAAGCATGGTGCCGGAGTTCGACGTGGCCGGCTTCGTGCGCGAGCGCACCGGCAATGTGATGCCCGGCATCACGCCGTCCAACACCCACACCACCCGCGACGGGCGTCATGTGATCATCGGCGGCAATGGCGACGCGATCTTCAAACGCCTGATGAGCGCCATCGGCCGGCCCGACCTCGCCGACGATCCGGGTCTCGCCAGCAATGCAGGCCGCGACGTCCGTGCCGACGAACTGTACGCGGCGATCGGCGCGTGGGTCGAAGCGCGGGATGGCGACACCGTGCTGGCCGCGATGGAGGCGGCGGAAGTGCCGGCCAGTCCGGTGTATTCGGTTGCCGACATGTTCCGGGACGCACAGTTTGCCGCCCGCGGCATGTTCGAGGCCGCGACGCTGCCGGACGGCCAGCGGGTGCGCATTCCCGGCATCGTGCCCAAGCTTGCCGGCACGCCGGGCTCCACCGAATGGCTGGGGCCGAAGCTCGGCGAGCACACCGACGAAATCCTCGCCAGCCTGGATTTCACTGTGCAGGAAATCGCAGCCTTGCGCGAAAAAGGCGCGATCTGATGGATGGCGGAGACGGTCGGTGCGGGTGACGCGGTATCATGCCGGCGTCCTCCATTCTTCCGACTTCTGAAGCATGCCTACCATCCTTGTCACCGGCGGCGCCGGCTATATCGGCTCCCATACCTGCGTCGAACTCCTTGCCGCAGGATACGAGGTCGTCGTCGTCGATAATCTCAGCAACAGCAAGCCCGAGGCGCTGTTGCGCGTCGAGGAGATTGCCGGGCGTAATCTCGCCGCCTTCTACCGCGCCGACATCCGCGACAAGGCGACGATGCGCGAGGTGTTCGGCGCCCACGCCGTCGATGCGGTGATCCACTTTGCGGCGCTCAAGGCGGTCGGCGAATCGGTCGCCAAACCGCTGATGTACTACGACAATAACATCGCCGGGACGGTGGCCCTGACCGAAGTCATGACCGAGGCCGGCGTCAAGTCGCTGGTGTTCAGTTCGTCCGCAACTGTCTATGGAGATCCGGCCAGCGTACCGATCCGCGAGGATTTTCCCACCGGTCCGACCAATCCATACGGCCGCACCAAGTGGATGATGGAGTTTGTACTGTCCGATCTTGCCGCTGCCGATCCGGAATGGCGCGTTGCCCTGCTGCGCTATTTCAACCCGGTCGGCGCCCACGCCAGCGGGCGCATTGGCGAAGATCCGAACGGTCTGCCCAACAACCTGATGCCCTATGTGAGCCAGGTGGCGGTCGGCCGCCTGCCGCAGTTGCGAGTGTTCGGTGGCGACTACGCAACGCCCGACGGCACGGGCGTGCGCGACTACATCCACGTTGTCGACCTTGCCGTCGGCCATGTGGCGGCAGTGCGCCGTTTGCAGGAAAGGCCGGGGGTGTTGACGGTCAATCTCGGCACCGGGCGAGGCTACAGCGTCATCGAAGTGGTGCGGGCTTTCGAGAAGGCCAGCGGCCGTCAGGTGCCTTATGAAATCGTCGCCCGGCGAGCCGGCGACATTGCCCAGTGCTACGCCGAGCCGACCCTGGCCGAGAAGGAGCTTGGTTGGAAGGCCGTCCGCGGCATCGACGAAATGTGTGCGGACGCCTGGCGCTGGCAGAGCGCCAATCCTCAGGGCTATCCAGATTGAGCCGCGAGGACATGCCTGTGAGCGACGCCCTCAACGTCCTCGGCGGGCCGCTGCTGGCCTGCAGCTACGATCCGCTGACCGGCTGGATGCGCACGGGGTGTTGCGAGGCCGATCCGGACGACATTGGCCGTCACCACGTCTGTGTCAAAGTGACCGCCGAGTTCCTGAGGTTCAGCGCAATGCGTGGGAACGATCTGTCCACGCCGCATCCAGAGTTCCGCTTTGTCGGACTCAAGCCCGGAGATCGCTGGTGTCTTTGCGCCTTGCGCTGGCGGGAAGCCCTGGAGGCTGGGGTGGCGCCTCCGGTAGTGCTTGCGGCGACTCATATGGCGGCGTTGGAGGTGATTCCCTTCGAGGTGCTCCGGCGACATGCCTACACGGACTGAACGCGGGGCTGCTCCGCGCACCTTACAGCCCGGCAACCCATTCCAGTAAAGCGTCCTGGGCGTCGCGGGCGGCGTCGGCATTGGGGTGGTTGATCATCAGGACCACGGCGTAACGATGGCCGTTGCGTGCCAGAACGTAGCCAGCAAGGCTGCGCACGTCGTTCAGCGTGCCGGTTTTGACGTGGGCAAAGCCCGCTGCCGGGCTGTTCGGCAGGCGCCGACGGGCGGTGCCGTCCACCCCTGCAATGGGGAGCGAAGACATGAGTTCCGGCATCGTGCGGCTCTTCCAGGCCGCGAGCAGCAGTTGTCCGAGGGTGGTCGCGCTGATCCGTTCGTTGCGTGACAGCCCTGCGCCGTTTTCGACGACCAGCCCCGCGGTTGCGATGCCGTTAGCCGCGAGAGTGCGCTGGATCTGCCGGGCCCCGGCTGCGACGGAATCCTCCTCTGGTTCGGCCAGCGCGCCGAGCGTCGCCATTACGTGGCGGGCGATCACGTTGTTTGACCACTTGTTCATGTCCCGCAGTACTTCGGGCAGATTCGGCGACACCGTCTCGGCCAGCTGATGGGCCGTGGGTGGCGTCCGACCGTCGCGAAAGCGGCCGCCGATCTCTCCGCCGAGTTCCCGCCAAAGGGTGCGGAAAACGCCTTCGAACAGGCGGTCCGGCGGCAGTGGCGCCAGGTTCCAGTCGAAAGGCTCGGTGCAGCCCTGAGGCAGAGTGCCGTCGAGAATCAGGCGAACGCCGGCCGGCGCGTCGACTTTTGAGGCGACCAGTTGCGCCAGAGGGTCGCCGCAGTTGCCGGTGCCGCCATTGATGGGATGTTTGATCCGGCTGTCCAGGGTGAGTCCGGCCGGTAGTGGATCGCTGCTTGCGAGGACTCCAGTCGCGGTCGGGATGAGGCGGATCCGAACGGCGCCGTAATCGACCGACAATGCGTCTGCGCCGGCGTTGTAGGGACGCAGCGGGCGCAGGTCGAAGGCTGCCGGGTCGTGAGGGGGCAGTCGGAAGAAACTGCGGTCGCCGACCACGTCGCCGGCGATGCGCCGAATGCCTTGGGTGCGCAACTCGCGTAGCAACAGCCACAAGCGCTCCCGCGAAAGGCGTGGGTCGCCGCTCCCGGTGATAAAGAGGTCTCCGTGCAAGGTCCCGTTGCGGATTTCGGCATCGCTGGCGAGTCGGGTCTTCCAGGTGAAGGCGGGCCCGAGACGGTCGAGCGCAACGTAGGCGGTGACCAGCTTCATCACCGACGCTGGGTTCATGGCGTCCTCGCTGCGGTAGGCGAGAAGCGGCATGGGCGCGTCCACGTCCTGGACAAGCAAGGCGCTGGCGCTGCGAGGGATTCCCGCCCGTGCTAGGCTGGCATCGAGCGCCGAAGGCCAGCCAGTGGCCCATGTGGGGCCGGCGAGGACGAGCAGGTAGAGGCTGCAGATCAGTGCTCGGAGTGGGATTTGCATCGGGCGGATGACAAGTTCGAAATGCGATTGGAGGGGGATTGGCGGGAGGCGATTATGCCGTCGCCGGTTCTTCTTCAGATGCTGCGTGACGAAAAAGGTCGCTTCGCGGTGCTGGAAGGGCTATGTCGGTGCCTTCAAAAATGCTTCCGAAATTTGATATTTTCCAATGCTGGCGCGGGTTTAGCGATGCAGGCCTTTTTTTGAGTGCGGGTTTTCGCTATACTCCGCGAGTTTTCCGTATTGCGATCTTCGAAGTCTCTTTTATTGAGGTTAGTGGGCCATGAGCTTGGATCAAAAAGTGGATGCGGGGCGACGCCAGCTATTGCTGGTGACCTCGGCTGCGGGGGGCGTGGCCGTTGCGGCTACGGCCGTACCGTTTGTCGCGAGCCTGACGCCGTCCGAAAGAGCAAAGGCAGCCGGTGCGCCGGTTGAAGTGGATATCAGCAAGTTGCAGCCGGGTCAGATGATGACCGTCGAATGGCGCGGCAAGCCGGTGTGGATCATCAATCGCACCAAGGAAATGCTGGATTCGCTCAAGAAAACCGATGGTGAAGTCAGCGATCCTAACTCTGAGAAGCCGCAGCAGCCGGAGTACGCCAAGAACGAAGGCCGCTCGATAAAGCCGGAAATCTTCGTGGCAGTCGGCATCTGCACTCACTTGGGTTGCTCTCCCTCCGATAAGTTCAAGACCGGTGCCGAAAGCGGTGTCAGCGCCGACTGGCCCGGCGGCTTCCTGTGCCCCTGTCACGGCTCCACCTTCGACCTGGCCGGCCGTGTCTACAAGAACAAACCGGCGCCGGACAACCTCGAGATCCCGCCGCACAAGTATCTGGCCGACACCAAGATCCTGATCGGCGACGACGGAAAGGCATAAACGATGACCACCAAAGCTCAAGCCGTACTGGACTGGATCGACGCGCGCTTTCCGCTGACGTCGACCTACAAGGCGCACCTGTCTGAGTACTACGCTCCCAAGAACTTCAACTTCTGGTATTTCTTCGGCTCCCTGGCGCTGCTGGTGCTGGTGCTGCAGATCGTTACCGGCATCTTTCTGGTGATGCACTACAAGCCGGATGCTTCCCTGAATGCGTCCGGGGTGCCGGTGGCCTTTGCGTCCGTCGAGTACATCATGCGCGACGTGCCGGGTGGCTGGATCATCCGTTATCTGCACTCCACCGGTGCGTCGGCGTTTTTTGTCGTGGTCTATCTGCACATGTTCCGCGGTTTGCTCTACGGTTCCTACCGTAAGCCCCGCGAGCTGATCTGGATTTTCGGCACCCTGATTTTCCTGGCGCTGATGGCCGAAGCCTTCATGGGCTACCTCCTTCCGTGGGGGCAGATGTCCTTCTGGGGTGCTCAGGTGATCGTTAACCTGTTCTCCGCGATTCCTGTCATCGGTCCCGATCTTTCCATCGTGATCCGTGGCGACTTCGTGGTGTCCGACGCGACGCTGAACCGTTTCTTCTCCTTCCATGTCATCGCCGTGCCGTTGATTCTGATCGGTCTGGTGGCTGCCCACATCGTTGCTTTGCACGAAGTCGGCTCCAACAACCCGGATGGTGTGGAGATTAAGAAGAAGAAGGGCGCCGATGGTCATCCGCTGGATGGCATCCCGTTCCATCCGTACTACACCGTCAAGGATATCGTCGGCGTGGTGGGCTTCCTGATCGTTTTCTCCTTCATCGTATTCTTCGCCCCCGAAGGCGGCGGTTACTTCCTGGAGTACAACAACTTCATTCCGGCCGATCCCTTGAAGACGCCGCCGCACATCGCTCCGGTCTGGTATTTCACGCCGTTCTACTCGCTGCTGCGTGCGATGGTGTGGCCGCTGTTCGGCCTCGATGCCAAATTCTGGGGCGTGGTCGCAATGGGTGGTGGGGTTGTCATCATTGCTTTCTTGCCCTGGCTTGATCGCAGCCCTGCAAAGTCGATCCGCTATCGCGGTCCGATTTTCAAGACGCTGCTGGCGATCTTCATTTTCGCCTTCGCGATCTTGGGCTTCCTGGGAACGAAGCCGCCTTCCTATGCCTTCTTCGGCGTCATTCCGGGCGCTCCGGTGGCTCAACTGTTCAGCCTGTACTACTTCCTCTTTTTCCTCACGATGCCGGTGTGGTCGAAGATCGACAAGTGCAAGCCGGTGCCTGATCGCGTGACCGGTTAATGAGAATGAATGCCATGAAAAAACTTTTGACTGCTCTGTTGTTCGCCCCGCTGCTTGCTGTGGCGAGCGGTCCCGAACTGCATCTGGACAAGGCGCCGGTTTCCACCGAGCCGGCGGCCCTGCAGAACGGTGCCAAGCTCTTCGTCAATTACTGCCTGAACTGCCATGGCGCAAGCTACATGCGCTACAACCGTCTGCTGCAGATCGGTTTGTCCGAGCAGATGATCAAGGACAACCTGATGTTCACCGCCGACAAAATCGGCGAGCCGATGCGCATCGCAATGCAGCGTGACGAAGCCAAGGCTTGGTTCGGTGCAGCTCCTCCTGATCTGACGGTGGTCGCTCGCTCCCGCGCTTCCGAGTTCGGAAGCGGAGCCGACTGGCTCTACACTTACCTGCGCGGTTTCTACCGTGACAGCGAACGTCCGACTGGCTGGAATAACGTGGTCTTCGAAAACGTCGGCATGCCGCACGTTCTCTACGAGCTCCAGGGCGAGCAGATCGCCAAGATCAGCGAGCACGACGACGGTCACGGCGGCAAGACCAAGGAAATTCATATCGAGCAGGGCAAGCCCGGCAAGATGTCGAAGGAAGAATACGACAAGGCGGCAGCCGATCTCGTCTCCTTCCTGACATGGATGGGTGAGCCGATGGCGGAGACCCGCAAGAGCATCGGCACCTTTGTTATTGCATTCCTTGGCCTTCTCTTTGTCCTTTCCTATCTTCTGAAGAAGAATTACTGGAAAGACATCCATTAATCGGTAGGTCCTTTTTTGCCGATGCAGTCTCTTGCTGTCAATGAGCAAGGCGCACCACGCGCGAGGCGCGTGGTGCGCGATTCAGAGTATCCGTGGGGTAACACAACGATGATGAATTTGTATTCCGGAACGACAGATCCTTTTAGTCACCGGTGCCGTATCGTGCTCTTCGAAAAGGGCATGGATTTCCAGGTGATTGACGTTGATCTTTTCAACAAGCCGGAAGACATCGCTGTCATCAACCCGTACAACCGGGTTCCGGTACTGGTTGATCGCGATCTCGTTCTTTACGAGTCGAACATCATCAACGAGTATATCGACGAGCGTTTCCCGCATCCGCAACTCATGCCGCCCGACCCCATCATGCGTGCTCGGGCCCGTCAGTTGTTGCACACTTTCGAACTGGAGTTGTTCTCTCACATCGAAGCTCTCGAGAAGAATCCGAAGGGCGCCGAAAAGGAGCGCGCTCATGTGCGAGACCAGCTTACCCAGCTGGCGCCGATGTTTACCAAGCAAAAATTCCTGCTGGGTGACGAGTTCTCGATGCTCGACGTGGCCATCGCGCCGCTCCTTTGGCGTCTCGACCACTATGGCATCGAGTTGCCGCGCTCAGCGGCGCCACTCATGAAATACGCTGAACGCATTTTCTGCCGTCAGGGGTTCATCGATGCGATGACTCCGTCCGAGAAGGTAATGCGGCGCTGATTGCAATGAAGGGGTGCTGACTTGCGCACGGCCCCGGCGGTTTTTGGCCGTGCGTCAGTCGCCTCCTCAACCCATACCCGGTTCTGTCCTTGGGCCGTATTTTCGGCTTTTACCGGAAGGTTCGCCCCCATGAGTGAAATCTCTACCAAGCCCTACTTGATCCGTGCCATTTTCGAGTGGTGTACCGATCAGGGGCTGACTCCTTATCTTGCCGTTGCGGTGGATAGGCACACGATGGTGCCGCGCCAGTTCGTTCAGGATGGTCAAATCGTCCTCAACATCAGTCCCGATGCAACTCAGAGTCTTGCTCTGGGTAACGAGTTGATCGCCTTTCAGGCGCGTTTCGGCGGCGTGGCCCAGAACATTTCGGTGCCGGTCGAAAACGTTTCGGCTATATATGCGCGAGAAAACGGGCACGGTATGGCATTCGAGGCGTCCGTGCAGTCGTCCGATGAGGTGGAGCCGGAGGTTCATCGCGAGACGGCACTTGAAGCCCCCGCTTTGCAGCCCCAGTCCAGCGAGTCGCCGGAGCCTCCAAAGGGCGGTCGAGGCTTTTTGAAACTCGTCAAATGAATTTCGCTGGCCCGCGTTTCGCTTGATCTTTCTCAGGGGGTGGAATTGCGTGTTGGGCGTAAAGTTCTGCGTTATTTGAAGCTTCGAGGTGTATCGATATGGCAGCCATGGAATGGACAGACAAACTCGTTCTCGGTCTTGAGCCGATGGATCGGACCCACGTCGAATTCGTGGATGCCTACAATCGTTTGCTGAACGTTTCGGGGGCAGCTTTGCTTGACGAGATGGACGCTTTCATCGCCCATTCCGTCGAACACTTCGATCAGGAGAACCGCTGGATGGAAAAGATCGGCTTTCCGGGCTGTCACAAGGCGGAGCACGATCGGGTTCTGGCGGTGTGTCGGGACGTGCGTAAGCGTATGGAGCGCGGCGACGACGCGCTTGGCAGGCAACTGATCCAGGAACTGCCATTGTGGTTTGACAATCATGTGGCGACGATGGACGCGGCCCTGTCCGCCTACATCGAGTCGATCGGCTTCGATACGGTCACGGGTGAGGTTCGCAATCCACCCGTTGTTGGATGCGAGGAAGAGGCATCTGCCTGTTGCACGCCGCAAGCAGCCTCCGCGTCATCGGCCGAACCGACCGCCGCGTAGCCGGGCAGGTTCGGCGCGTATCAAGGACGGCGCTGGTGCGATGAGCATTTTCGATCATCTCGCCGAAGCGCGCATTTCCAGGGCGATTGCCCAAGGGGAGTTGTCCGGGCTGCCCGGTGAGGGCAGGCCGCTCGAGTTCGAGGACGATTGCCTCGTTCCTTCGGAGGTTCGGATGACCAACCGGATCCTCCGCAATGCCGGATACGTTCCTCCTGCGCTTGTCGAGTTGCGCGAATTGCGGGCGCTGGCCGATGCACTTATTGCCGCGCGCGGCACTGCCGAAGCGCCGCAACTTGTGCGCCGGATGACTCGCTTATTACTGCGAGTCGAAGCCGCAGGCCTTTCTCATGTTTCTGCGGCCATCGTTGCGCGTTTTCTTCCCGCTGCGCAAAAGGCTGCCGAGGCAGCGCTCGGGACGGTAGCGCCCGAAAACAAAACACATCTTCGCTAAAGTCGTGATGTCCTGGTGACGATATCCCGTCACTTGCGTTCACGAGCCGGGTAGAAGATGTCATTTGTTCGAGTCAATAGTGGCGAAGTCGAAATCGGCCGCCCGGTGCCGTGGGCGCTTTATGACGATCGTAAGCAGCTCCTGCTGGCGCGGGGAGTGGTTGTCGAATCGGAAAATCAGAAGAAGGCGCTGATGGAGCGGGGCTTGTTCCGCAAGCTGCCGATCAGCGACACCCGCGTGAACACCGAGAGCGGCGAGAAATCTGCCGAAGATCAGTGTGCTTTTGACGAAATCAAGCTCGATATCGGCGACACCATGCAGCTTCAGGCCCAGGGCGATACCGGGCAGGCGCGCTACTACGTCAAGCTGATCGGCTTTCTCAAAGGCAAAAGCGTCATTGTTTCGACCCCGACCCAGGACGGCAAGGTGCTGTTGATGCGCGAAGGGCAGGGTTTTGTCGTGCGGATGTTCTCGGGGAAAAGCGTCTATGCTTTCGGGACAACAATTTACAAGGTGGCCAACGTTCCGTTTCCTCACCTGCACTTAAGCTATCCCGCGCAGGTTCGCGGATTGGTGGTGCGGCGCGGGGCGCGGGCGAGAGTGAACCTGATTTGCGCGGTGACGGGGGCGGATGGGCGCCCCCATGCGGCGTCACTGGTTGATTTGAGTACAGGCGGTGCGATGCTCACGGCCAAGGCGCCAATCGGTGTCAAAGACGACCGCATTTCGATCAAGTTCCGCGTAGTGGTCAGCGACGTCGAGCAATACCTGACCGTTCCTGCCGTGTTGCGCTCGGTGCATGCCACTGCCAGCACCGAAGGGGAGCCTTCGCTTGTGACCCACGGTGTGCAATTTGATAATCTGCCGCACGCAGAAGAGGTTGTATTGTCTGCGTTTGTCTATCGAATCCTCTTCGAAGAGACCGCCGAAGGTTGAAACCTAGGGATTGGGCTCGATCAGAAACGGAAAGTCCGGTTCGGGGCGCAGCCCGGTGACGATATCGGCGATCGCCTGCCCGGAGCCGCAAGCAAGCGTCCAGCCGAGGGTGCCGTGACCGGTGTTGAGGAACAGGTTGTCGATGCAGGTCCGGCCGATCAGCGGTACGTTGCTCGGTGTGGTCGGACGCAAACCACACCAATGCTCGGCGCGCGAAAGGTCTCCGACGCCTGGTAGGTGATCCTCCAGCCATGCAGCAATGGCTGCGCTGCGGCTTGGGTTCGGACTCAGGTCAAAGCCGTTCAGCTCAGCAGTGCCGGCTACGCGTAGGTGATTGCCAAGGCGGGAGCAGACGACCCGGCGGGATTCGTCGGTGAGACTCAGGCGTGGGGCGCGTTTCTCGTCAAGGATCGGCACGGTGATCGAATAGCCTTTGACCGGATAGATCGGCAGCTTGATTCCGAGCGGCCGGACGATTTGCGGGCTGTAGCTGCCCGCCGCGATCACGAACGCATCTGCACGCAACATGCCGGCACGCTGCTCCGCATCGAAGACGCGCACGCCGGCGATTTTTCCGTGAATGACATCAAAGGCCTGAATCGAATTGTTCAGACAGAACTGGACGCCCGCTTCCTGCGCCTTCTTGGCGAGAGCCTTGCAGAACAGGTGCGCATTGCCTGTTTCGTCATCAATCCCGTGGAGCGCGCCAACCAGGCGGGGACGTAGCGCTGCGAGGGATGGCTCGAGCGCAATCGTCTGGTCGACATTGAGAATCTGACTGGCAATGCCGAACTTCTGGAGAAGTTTGAGCTTGGCGGGGAGGTGATCGAATTCCCGTCGGGTTTCGAAAAGATGGAGGATGCCGCCCTCGGCTGCTTCATATTCGATGCCGGTGCTCGCTCGGAGGGCGCGTAGTTCCTGACGGCTGTAGGTGGCGAGGTGGGCGATGGCGGCGGTATTGCGGGCGGTACGTCCGGGGAGGCACTCCCGCAGGAAGGACAGAGCCCATCGCCACTGTTCCATCTCGGCGCGAGGGCGGAACAGCAGCGGCGCGTCATTGCGGCCCAGCCAGCGCAGTATGGTGGCCGGGGCCGATGGATTGGCCCAGGGTTCCGGATGGCTGACCGAGATTTGTCCCCCGTTGGCAAAACTGGTTTCCAGGCCGGGGGCGGGCTGGCGGTCTAACACCGTCACGTTGCAGCCAGCCTGGGCGAGATACCACGCGCTTGTGACGCCGGCGAGGCCGGCGCCGATTACCAAAACTTCCATGATGCCCTGCAAAGAATGATCCGGATCGAGCGGCGATAGGCCGCTTTTGAATCGAGGTCGCAATCATAAACGACGGAAGACCCTGATCCGGGCGATAATATGGCCCACTTTTACAGCCTTTTCCGGAGGTCCGATCCATGCGTCGAGTTACGCTCACCCAATTTCTCATCGAGCAGCAGCGCAAAGGCCTGATGGGCGCCGATCTGCGTCTGCTGATGGAAGTCGTTGCCCGCGCGGTCAAAGCCATTGCCGTCAACGTCTCAAAGGGAGCCCTCGCCGACGTGCTCGGCGAAGCCGGCAGCGACAACGTGCAGGGCGAGGCCCAGAAGAAACTCGACGTCATTGCCAACGACATCCTTATCCAGGCCAACGAATGGGGCGGCCACCTTGCCGCGATGGCTTCCGAGGAAGTAGAGGAAATCCGCCCGATTCCCAACGACTATCCGCGGGGCGGCTTTCTGCTGCTGTTCGATCCCCTGGACGGTTCGTCCAACATTGACGTGAACATTTCCGTCGGCACCATTTTCTCGGTTCTCAAGTGTCCGACAGGCGGAGCGGAGCCCACCGAAGCCGATTTCATGCAGCCGGGCACCGAGCAGGTGGCTGCGGGCTATTCGGTGTATGGCCCGTCCACACAGCTGGTTTTTACCATCGGCGACGGTGTGCATGGTTTTACCCTCGACCGCGAGATGGGCAGTTTCATCTACACCCATCCCAACATGAAGATTCCCGAAGACACCAAGGAATACTCCATCAACGCTTCCAACGCGCGTTTCTGGGAGGCGCCGGTGCAGCGCTACATCGGCGAACTGCAGGCCGGCAAGGAGGGACCCCGCGAGCGCGATTTCAACATGCGCTGGGTGGCCTCGATGGTTGCCGACGTTCACCGCATCCTGACTCGCGGCGGCATCTTCCTCTATCCGCTGGACAGCAAGATCAAGGCGCAGGGCGGCAAGCTGCGCCTGATGTACGAAGCCAACCCGATGGCGATGATCGTCGAGGAAGCTGGCGGCGCCGCCACGACCGGCCGCGAACGCATCCTCGATATCAAGCCGACCAAGCTGCATCAGCGCGTACCGGTGATGCTCGGCTCGAAGAACGAAGTCGAGCGGGTCACCCGTTATCATCTGGAATCCTGAAGCTTCGGATTTGCTGGCATGGGGCAGGTAGAATCCGCCCCGTGCCACTTCAAGCTTTCGTCCTTCGCATCGTCTTTTGCCTTCTGTCGCTATCGCTTGCCTTTACTTCGGTGGGCGCAAGGGCGGCGGGTGGAGTCGAGCTTGTCGTGCCGGACGAGTTGCGGCCGTTGCTCCTCAAACACCTGGGTTTCCTGGATCGTCATCCTGAAGGAATCGACGCCGCAGGCCGGGTTGCCTTACTGCGTCGGGCGCGCAAGGAAATCGGCGAGATTCTCGCCACCGAAGGCTATTTCTCGCCTGCCATCGAAGGCGAGGACGGTGGCGACCCGACATTCCGCATTGTCGTCACGCCGGGCGTCCGCACCACTATCGCCAGCGTTCAGCTCGACTTCTCCGGAGATCTGACCCGCGACGAAGGCGATCGCCCGGCTCGCCTTGCTGCGCTGCGGGAGGCTTGGGGGCTGCCGGTGGGGCAGCCTTTTCGTCAGGCCGACTGGGATGCCGCCAAACAGCGGCTGATCGATGCACTGAGCGCTCGCGATTACGCTGCAGCGTCGATCGCCGACAGCAGCGCCATCATCGATCCGACCACGGCCAGCGCCAAGCTGAGTGTCGAAGTGGATTCCGGCCCGGCGTTCCGATTCGGTCCCCTCGAGATCAGCGGGCTCGTGGATTACGACCGCAGCTTGATCGAGCGTTATCGTCCGCCGACCCCCGGCGAGCCTTACAGCCTGGAGCGCCTGCTGCGGATCCAGACCGCGCTGCAGAACACCACCTACTTCGCGTCGGTCGTCGTCGATATCGATCGCCAAAGCGCCACGCCCGAAGCTGCGCCAGTGCGGGTTCAGATCACCGAGGCCAAGCCTCGGCGGGTCGGCTTTGGCTTTGGCGTCAGCAGCAACACCGGCTATCGCGTCGAAACCAGTTACCGCGACGCCCATTTTTTCAATCAGGCTTACAACCTGGTCAGCGGTTTGCGCATCGAGCAGCGCCGCCAGCTCGGCTACGCCGACGTCTTTCTGCCGCCATCGCTGGATGGTTCTCTGGATAGCGTTGGCGTGCTTGCCGAGCACACCAACATCGCCGGCCTGCAGACGCAGCGCCAGTCCGTCGGGGTGGTTCGCACCATTCCGCGTGGCAAGATCGAAAGCCGCTATGCGCTCAATTACCAGCACGAAATCCTTACCCCCGACGGCAGTCTGCGTACCAGCCGCAGTGCGCTGACCGCCAATTGGTCGTGGACCCACCGAAGCGTCGACAACATTCTCGATCCGCGTCACGGCCACGTGCTCAACCTGCAGCTTGGCGGTGCGTCTCGGGCGCTGCTGTCGGATCGCAATTTTGTTCGGCTGTACGGCCGCTACCAGCTGTTCCTGCCGGTCGTCGAGCGGGATGTGCTGATCCTGCGCGCCGAAGGCGGCATGACCGTTGCCGAATCCCGCGACGGAGTCCCGCAGGATTTTCTTTTCCGTACCGGCGGGGCTCAGACCGTGCGCGGTTACGCGTATCAGAGCCTCGGCGTGAAGGATGGGAGCGCCATTGTCGGTGGGCGCTACCTCGCGGTGACCAGCGCCGAGTATGTTCATTGGTATCGAGGCGACTGGGGCGTGGCGGCCTTTGTCGATGCCGGCAACGCCAACGACGAGCGCAAGCTCTTCAAGATGAATCTCGGCTACGGCTTCGGGCCGCGCTGGAAAAGCCCGGCAGGCCCGATCGCTGTCGATCTTGCCTACGGTCAGGCCGATCACCGCCTGCGTCTGCAGTTTGCTGTCGCCATCGCATTCTGAAACGTATCGGCACAACTTTTGACGTGGCAGGGGCTCCAACTCGGAACGCGAACGATAACAATTACATTTCAAGGAACCGGGAGTCCCCATGCCCAATCGCCTCCAGCACGAAACCTCCCCCTACCTGCAGCAGCACGCAGACAACCCGGTCGACTGGTGGCCCTGGTGCGATGAAGCCCTGACCCTCGCCCGCCGCGAAAATCGGCCCATCCTCCTGTCCATCGGCTACTCCGCCTGCCACTGGTGTCACGTCATGGCCCACGAATCCTTCGAGGACGTGGAGGTCGCCGCGCTGATGAACCGGCTCTTCGTCAATATAAAGGTGGATCGCGAAGAGCGCCCCGACCTCGATCAGATCTACCAGTCGGCCCATCAGCTGCTCGCCCGACGCAACGGCGGATGGCCGCTGACGGTGTTCCTGACGCCCGACGGCACGCCGTTCTTCAGCGGCACCTATTTCCCCAAAACGCCGCGCTACCAGTTGCCTGGATTTTCCGACCTGCTCGAACACATTGCCGGCGCCTTCCATGACCAGCGTGCCGCCATCGATGAACAGAACGCCAGCCTGCGCGCGGCGCTCGCCTCGACCGGCGCAACCGGTCGCACCCACCGGTCGGATTTCACCCCCGCTCCATTGGCTGCCCTGCGCGATGCGCTGGCGTCCACCTTCGACGCCGACTACGGAGGTTTTGGGGACGCACCCAAGTTTCCCCATCCCGCCGATCTCGATTTCCTGCTCCGAAACGACAACGCGCAAGCGCGTTCCATGGCGCTCACAACTCTGCGTCGGATGGCCGAAGGCGGTATTTTCGACCAGCTCGGCGGCGGCTTCGCGCGCTACAGCGTGGACCGGCGTTGGAGCATTCCCCACTTCGAAAAGATGCTCTACGACAACGGCCCGCTACTCGCGCTCTATGCCGACGCCTGGGTTCTGACCGGTGATCCGTTGTTTGCCCGCGTCGCCGAACAGACCGTCGAATGGGTGCTGCGTGAAATGCGTCTGCCGGAAGGTGGCTTCGCCTCGTCGCTGGATGCCGATTCCGAGCACGAGGAAGGTCGTTTCTACGTCTGGGACAAGGCCGAGGTGCGTCGTCTCCTCGATTTGCGGGAGTTCCACGTTCTGTCCCGTCATTATGGTTTGGCGCGCCCGCCCAATTTCGAGGGGCACCGCTGGCACTTTCACATCGCCGAGCCGCTGGCCGATGTGGCCGCCAACCTTGGCATGGACGAGGCCGAAGCCGCTGGCTTGCTCGCCAGCGCCCGTGTCAGGCTCATCGCCAGTCGGAATGCCCGCGTCCGACCCGGTCGGGACGACAAGTTGCTGGTCAGCTGGAATGCCCTGATGATCCACGGCCTGATCCGTGCCGCGCGGGTCTTCGATCGCCCCGACTGGCTGGCTGCCGGTACTGTTGCCATCGACTTCATCCGCGACACCTTGTGGCGCGACGGACGTCTGCTCGCCACCTATAAAGACGGTCGGGCCCATCTCGACGCCTATCTGGACGATCACGCCTACCTCATCGCGGCCCTCATCGAAAGCCTCCAGGCCCGATTCCGCTCGGTCGACCTCGAATTCGCCGAGGATCTTGCCGATGCACTGCTCGATGACTTCGAAGATCGGGCCGGCGGCGGTTTCTACTTCACACGTCACGACCACGAAGCGCTGATCCATCGTCCGAAAAGCGGGCACGATGGTGCCATGCCTTCCGGCAACGGTATTGCGGCCCAGGCGCTTGGCCGGCTTGCCCAACTGACCGGAGAAACGCGTTATCTGGCCGCCGCCGAGCGAACCCTCCAGGCCTACTATCCGGCGCTGAATGCCAGCCCTACCGGCTTTGCCAGTCTTGTCGGCGCGCTCGCTGAACAGCTTATGCCACCGTCGGTCGTGGTGCTGCGTGGACCTGCGGTCGATCTGCCCGAATGGCAGCGGATGTTCGACGCGGCTTATCGGCCCGGCGTTCTTGCGCTGGCCCTGCCAATCGGCTTGCGCGGCCTGCCGCCGACACTCGACAAAGCTGCCGGCGACGCCGTCAACGCGTGGCTCTGCAGCGGCGTTAATTGCCTGCCACCCGTCTTCGCCTGGGCAGACCTTGAAGCGGAACTGAATAGAATTGGCAAACCCGCGGGCGCGGTCTAGACTCCGCACCAGCTTTACCTGCCACACAACCCGAGAGGATCACCATGAAGAAACTCCTTGCTGTTGCCGCCATCGCCGGTCTGATGGGCTCCACCCTGGCACTCGCCGATGCCGGCGCCGATCTCGCCAAGGGCAAGAACTGCCTGGCCTGTCACGCCGTCGACAAAAAGGTGGTCGGCCCCGCTTACAAGGACGTCGCCGCCAAGTACAAGGGCGACAAGACCGCCGAAGCCAAGCTGA
>ERZ650311.696-NODE-696-length-19481-cov-4.701997_pt1 | contig 19481 bp, 23 predicted proteins | sample MGYA00376247_ERZ650311 | MGnify/ENA primary metagenome ERZ650311 (study PRJEB26733, sample SAMN07839324) | wastewater metagenome | biome: small river; feature: stream; material: water | place: USA: North Carolina | collected 2016-07-28 ... | reverse complement strand
TGATCGGGGCGAACGATGTCCGACTTCACGATAATTTCTGTAACCACCTCGACCGGAAACGGTGGATCGGTGGTGCCAACCGGCGCGAGCCATCAGGAAGGCGACCTGCTGCTTGTGTTCGCCACCAACGACGGCGGCGGGACCGACATCAACACGTCGACCACCGGCTGGTCGGTGCTGGGCGGGGTCGGCGCGCAGTCCGCGTCCGGCGGATGCCGCTCGGCGTGGATGTGGAAGATCGCCACCGCCGCCAGCGGCGAGGAGCCGACCATCACCGGCGCGGCCGATGACTGGGCGTTCTCGTTCTATGTGATCCGTGGCGCGCACGCCACCTATCCATTCGGATCATCGCCAGCCAGCGGCACCGACTATTCGCGCACCAACTACGACCTGACGTCGGTCAAGGGCGCCATCACCATCGCGGCCTCGGCGCTGACCACGGCCGCGGACAACTGCCTGTTGCTGGTCGGCATCGGCATCGACGCGGCGCCATCGACGCAGGGCATCAAGCCCAACCCGGATGATTACGTGCTGGACTCGTCCATCGTGCTGAACTCGGGGCAGGTCGGGCATGTCACCGGGCATCTGCAGTTCGGCGCATCCGGAACGACCCCGGCGCTGGTGAGTTACAGCAACGTGCAGGAAGGTGGCAACGCCTGGCTGATCGCCGTGCGCCCGGCCTCCGGTGTGTATCTGCAAAAGGATTGCCGCACGGGTGGGGAGGTGATCAAATGGTTCGGTGACTTCGGCGCGACGTTGGAGACGCTCACGCATTCGTCGCCAAAGACCTACTTCGACACCACGACCAACAAGATCGGAAGCCTGGACTGTTCGACCACCGCGCCCACGGTCAGCACGCTCGCCGACGCCAAGGCCGCGCCGGGTTCGTTCTCGTCGTTTGCCGATGCCACCAACGGCGGCGCCGACGTGTGGGCTGGCGTGTCGTTTGCGATCGGCAGCACCAACCTGTCCGGCGCAGTCGCCGCGCTGCGCTGGGCGATGAGTTCGACCTCGACGCCGCTGGGGACAAAAGGCGTAATCGTGATGTTCGGCTCCGGCTCGACCATGACGACAAACTGGGCCGTCTACCAGCTCACCAACAACCCGGCCGCGACGTCAGGCGTGCAGGCAAACGACGCCTATCAGTCCGCGATCGCGCTGGGCGCCGCGACCCTCTACGATTCGGCAGGGACCATTGACTGGACTGACGTTACCCGCGTCGGCTTTGCCTACCACCGCGTAGCCTTGTCGGCCACCAGCCGGACGATCTACCTGCGCAACCTGGTGGCGCTAGGCACCGCCAAGCTGATTGGCGGAAGCGCAAGTTATCCGGTGCAATTGTCCTACCTTGCCGACGCGACCAAGTACAACGGGCTTCCATTCGTAAATACCCTGCAGGGCAACGGGCAGACCGCGGCCAAGGGCAAGGTGCAGATCGGCGACGGCTCGACCAAGACCTATTTCAAGCACGAGGCGCAGTCGCTTGAGTATCCGAAATCCTGGCTGATCACCGACCTGGAGCGATGGGAGTGGAATGCCGACGCGTCTTCGTGCGGCGTCACGGTCTACGCGTCCGCATCGGACGTGATCGACTTCTCGGCCTCGATCCTGGCGACATCGGTCAAGCAGCCCTTCACGCTCCATTCATCGTCGAGCACCAGCGCAACCTACAACTGGACCGGGTGTTCACTGGTCGGCTACGACCCGACGTGGAAGACCGGGATCGACTGCATCGGCATGACCTTCTCGCAATGCGACACGGTCAAGTTCAAGGGCGCCGATGTATCCGGCGTGACCATCAAGAACCTGCACGCTGACGTCGGCGCGTCCGATGCGGCATGCTCGTTCGACACCAGCGGCGCCACGATGGACACCTGCACCATCGACGTCACCGGAAGCAGCGCGGGATACCATATCGAGCTGGGCGCCAGCGTGACCGCCATCACCCTGGCCGACGTCACATTCACCGGGACGCCGGGGACGGACAAGGTGCATGTGCTGGCGACAACCGGGACCGTCACTATCACCATATCCGGGAGCACAAGCCTGTCCGCTGGCGATTTGACCAGCGCCGGGGCGATGGTGGATATTGTCGCGCCGACCGCGTCCATAACCATCAGCAACGCCGGGCTGGTCTCTGGAACAAAGGTGCTGCTGTGGAACACCACGCAGGACGCGGAGCTAGACATCGCCACAGTCGGCGGCAGCGGGTATTCGTTCGGTCCTGTGACTGTTGGAGCCGGCGAGGCAATCGAGGTTGGCGACCAGATCGACATCTACGGCACGTGGGCCAGCGGAACGAGTTACAAGAAAAACTACCATGAAGCCAGTGTTGCCACGCTGTCAGACATGACGTTCATCGGGACTCAAGAGGATTGGACCGACGCGAACAACCTGGCAACGGACGGATCGGCGCAAACGGAATTCACAGCCGACTATCCGCATATACAAGTCGACATCGCATCGCCTGACAACTACATCCAGTGCGCGAAGCTGGTCGCGTGGTTCATCTACAACCAGACCACGGACGATGGAATCCGCAATTACTTCGGGGCGTTGTCAAGCTACGGGGCGGTGTTCACAATAGATACGGCAGTGGCCGACATCCTGCTGGACAACACGCAGGCCACGTCGATCGCGCAGAATGACAACATCTACTGGCAGCGCGACGATGGCGCAATGGCTGTGGTCCCCGTTACGTCTGGCGGCGGCGGCATCAGCCTCAAGATGACGGGGGATGTATTCGTGGTCTCGGTGGGCGGCGCGAACATCATCACCGGGGACATCACGCAAATTCCGAACTACGTCCCGAGCGCCGAAGACAACGCCAACGCCGTCTGGTCCAAGACGCTGCCCTAAGCCATGAGTACAGCCGGCGAACGACTTGTCGCGCTGGCAGGTTCGACCGGAACCTCCGCGGCGCTCCTGCTGCTGATCGGGTCCGGGGCCACGGCAGGCGCGGCCCTGGTCAATTACTCGGGCCTTGCAACCGGCACGGCGGCGGAACATCTGCTGGCGGATCGCGCCGCCACCCAGCCCACGACCGGCGGCGGCTGGGTCGGCACCGCTCGCCGGCGCAAGACCGAGAACGACGAAGCGCTGCTGCTGCTCGGCCTGGTCTAGCGACAGTGCCGGCCTGACCTGTCGCGGCGGCGGCGGCATCCTGCCGGCATTCCTTCACGGATCGCCGCCATGCCCAACCGCTTCCAGCGCACCGTCACCCTCGAGCGCGCCGCCAAGGACGCCGAAACCGTCGAGCTGGCCATCAGCTCCGAGGCGCCCTACGAGCGCTTTTTCGGCATCGAGATCCTGCGCCACACGGCCGAGGCGATCGACATGACGCGCCTGGGCGACGGGCGCCACCCGCTGCTTCTGAATCACGACACGGAAAAGCAGATCGGCGTGATCGGCCGCGCCTGGATCGGCGACGACCGCAAGCTGCGCGGCGAGGCCCGCTTCTCGCGCAGTGCGCTTGGTCAGGAAATCCGCGCCGACGTGGAAGACGGCATCCGCAGTCTGGTCTCCGTCGGCTATTTCATCGACCAGATCGAGGAAGTGAAGAAATCCGACGACGGCGCCGAGACCGTCGTGCGCCAGCTCACCGGCGAAGAATTCGAGCGCGAGATGAGCGCTCTGCATGGATCCGCCTGGAACCGCGCCGGCTCGTCCGCCGCGCGCGCCAAAGGCGATACGCCGCCCACCTTCGTGGTGACCCGGTGGCAACCGTTCGAGGCATCGGTGGTCCCGGTGCCGGCGGACGTAACCGTAGGAATCGGCCGCTCGGCTGGCGTCGAGGACGATCCCGCACCCGCAGCACCCGCCCCGCAGCCCATCATCATCGTGGAGAACCGCAACATGAATGCACCTGTTCAAAAGACGCCGGCCGAACTCGAAATCGAGCGCCGCGACGCCATCGCCGCCATCGGCGAGCAGTACGCCAAGTACCTCGGCCCCAACGACACCGCCAATGCCATCCGCAACGGCATGTCGCGCGACGCCTTCGTCGAGCTGATCATGGCCAAGATGGCCAGCCGCCACACCGACACCTCGGAAGTGCAGATCGGCATGACGTCCAAGGAAGTCCGCCGCTATTCGCTCTCCAAGGCGCTCACCGCCATGGTGCTGGGCGACTGGCGCGACGCCGGATTCGAGCGCGAGTGCTCGGAAGCCGTCGGCAAGATCATGGGCCGCCAGGCCGAGGGCATCTTCCTGCCGCCCGACGTCTTCCGTCGTGACTTCAACGTCGGCACCACGTCGGAAGCCGGAAACCTGGTCGCCACCGACCTGCGCGGCGACCTCTACACCGACGCGCTGCGCAATTCGATGGTGATGTCCAGCCTCGGCGTGCGCTTCCTGTCGGGCCTGACCGGCAACATCGACATCCCGCGCAAGACCACGGCGATGACCATCGGGTCGACGACTGAAATCGGCAGCGCGTCGGAAACCGCGCCGGTGACCGCCAAGGTGACGTTGTCGCCGAAGCGCATGACGGCCTATGTCGAGGTGTCGAAGCAGGCGCTGATCCAGTCCGGCATGGCGCTCGAAGCGATGCTGCGCGATGACCTGGTCACCGGCTGCGCGATCAACATCGAGGACCAGGCCATCAACGGCACCGGCACCACGCCGCAGATGACCGGCCTGCGCTACACCTCAGGCATCGGCACCGTGGCTGCCGCCACCAACGGCGCCGCGCTGACCTGGGACGACCTGGTCGACGTGGAATCCGCCTGCGCCAACGCCAACGCCGAACCGGACCGCACCGCCGGCTATCTGATCAACACCAAGATCCGCGGCAAGGCCAAGAAAGTGCAGAAAGGCACCAACCTGCCCTTCCTGTGGGATTCCGGGGCCCAGCCGCTCAACGGCTACCGAGCCGCGGTGACCAACAACGTCAAGAGCAACATCACGCAGGGGACCAGCACAACGGTCTGCTCGACGCTGATGTTCAGCTCCGACTGGTCGATGCACGTGATCGGCCTGTTCGGCGCGCCGGACGTCACGGTCGATCCGTACAGCAAGGCGGATACCGGCCAGGTGAAGATCACAATCAACCAGTTCGCCGACTGCGGCAACCGGCAGCCGGCGACCTTCGCCAAGCGCGAAGGCATCCTCACCAGCTGATGGTGACCCGAGTGCGGAAGGCGCCGGGATCATCCCCGGCGCCCAAGCGCAACCGGGCGGCACCGGCGTTACCTCCAGCGGCGCCGGTGCCGCCCACCCAACCCGCTGCCACCGGCTACCCGGCCTGGTGGTGGCACCAAGGAACGGCATGACCTGGGACCCACGCACCTCCAAAGGCTTCGAATCCGACAAGGTCAAGTATGACGTGCTGCCCTACCTGTTGAAGGGCGGGCTGGACGTCGGCTGCGGCCCGGCCAAGGTCTGGCCGCACCTGATCGGGATCGATAGCGGCAAGGATGTGGGCCTGTTCGGCGTCGCCATGAAGCCGGACATGGTGGTCAAGGATGCCGCCGACCTCGGCATCTTTGCCGACCGCAGCATGGACTCCGTGTTCTCCAGCCACCTGCTGGAGCATATCGAGGACTGGCAGGCCGCGCTCGCCGAATGGTGGCGCGTGCTGAAGGTGGGCGGCCACCTGGTGCTCTACCTGCCGCACCGCGACCTCTATCCGCGCATCGGCCAGCCCGGCGCCAACCCGGACCACAAGCACGACTTCGACGAAGACCAGATCGTCGACTTCATGGCCCTGGCCTTCGTGCATGGCACCCTGCTGGTCAAGCAGGTGCGCGGCGAGGGCAACGAGTACAGCTTCCTGATCGTCGTGCGCAAGGAATCCGCGCCGGCGTGCTGGCTCGACCACACCGCGCGCCCGGCCGGCAAGACCGCCGGCGTCGTGCGCCTGGGCGGCAACGGCGACGCCCTGTGGGCCGGAAGCGTGGCGGCCAACCTCAAGGAGCAGGGCTACCGCGTCACCGGCTACGTCGGCATCAACGGCGAAGCCGTGCTGCGCCACGACCCGAACTTCGACGAGCTGATCACCCTGCCGGGCAACCTGCTCGACGATGACGACCTGATCGCCTTCTGGGCGCACCAGGCGGCTCGATACGACAAGTGGGTCAACCTGATCGGCAGCGTCGAGACACGCCTGCTGCCGCATCAGTCCAGCCAGGATTTCTACCTGCCGCAGGCGCTGCGCCATCGGCTGATGAACCACAATTATTTGGACATGGTGCACGCCTACGCCGGGCTGGATGGCGCGCCGGTACGGCAGACCTACCACCCGACCGAAAAGGAGCGCGCCTGGGCCAAAGAGGCCCGCGCCAAGCTGCCCGGCCCCGTGGTGCTGGTATCGCCCACCGGATCGGGGCCATTCAAGGCCTGGCCGCACGCGCAGGAATTCATGCGCCTGATGGCGCTGGAAGGCATCTACACCGTGCTGGTCGGCGACCTCAAGCACCTGGCCGATGTCGATCCGCAGCCGGTGCGCGGCATCGAATACGGCCACGTCGTCGGCCAGGAATGGCCGCTGCGGCTGGCGCTGGCCTATGCGCTCGAATGCGACGCCGTGGTCGGCACCGAGTCGGTCTTCGCCAATGCCGTGGCCTATGAGCCGATGCCCAAGGTGGTGCTGCTCTCGCATTCCAGCCATGAAAACCTCACCCGCGACTGGCCCAACACCGTGGCCCTCGAAGCGGCGGTCGCCTGCCATCCCTGCCACCGCATCCACAACCAGGGCGCGGTGTTCTGCAGCAAGGATACCGTCACCGGCGCCGCGGCCTGCATGGCCAGCTACGGCCCGCAGGTGGTCGCCGACCTTGTGCTCAAGGCCATGGGCCGCGAGCTGAAAGAGGCCGCCTAATGGACTTCACCGAAGACTTCACCGCCTTCTTCCGTGACTGGGGAGTCGACGCCACCGTCGATAGCGCCGCCGTTCGCGGCATCTTCGACAACGACTACCTGACCGCGCTCGGCGTCACCGCCGGCACCGGCCCCGTGCTGCTCTGCGCCGCGGCCGATGTCGCCAGCGCCGACCAGGGCGATGCCGTAACGGTCGGCGCCATCAGCTACACCATCACCGGCATCGAGCCGGACGGCACCGGCATGGTGCTGCTGCGGCTGGCGGAGTCCTGACCCATGGGCTACCACCTGCACCGCCAGATCCGCGAGGCCGTGGTGACCGCCCTGACCGGGCTCGCCACCACCGGCTCGCGCGTCTATGCCAACCGCTTGATGCCGCTACCCGACACCACGAGCCCGGCCCTGCTGGTCACGCTCGACGAAGAAACCGCCACCCAGGCCACGGTCCACACCTATCCCAATTATGAGCGGGACCTGCGCCTGTCAGTGGCGGCCGTCTGCAAGGCCTCCAGCGCCGTCGATTCGACGCTGGACCAGGTCGCCAAGGAAGTCGAGACCGCGCTCGCCGCCGGCATCACCATCGGCTCGCGCAACCTCGATGTGTATTACACCGGCATGAGCTTCGAGGATGAACTGTCCGACAAGCCGGTCGGCATACGCCGCATGAATTTTTCCGTTGTCTATTTTTCCGCGGCGAACAGCCCGGATGTGTTGAGCTAATCGAAAGGAGCCAATCATGGCCGTCACCAAGTGGAGCAACGTCGCGATCGCCATGCAGTCCGCCCTGGGCTCGGCGCTCACCATCTCGTCCATCACCAAGGCCTCGCCCGGCGTGTGCACCAGCACCTCGCACGGCCTGTCCAACGGCGATTACGTCTACATGGAAGTCAATGGCATGTGGCAGTTGCAGGGCCGCGTGTTCCGCGTCTGCACCGTCGCCACCAACACCTTCAACCTGGAAGACGTGTCCAGCGGCACCGGCATCAGCACGTCGAGCTTCGACACCTTCACCAGCGGCTACGCCTACAAGATCACATTCGGCACCTCGATCACCACGGCCACGTCGATGAACGCCAGCGGCGGCAACTTCGCCATGATCGACACGACCACCATCCATGGCAATCAAAAATCGCAGGTGCCCGGCCTGCCGGACCCGCTCAGCCTCACCTTCGACAACCTGTGGGACCCGACCGATTCCGGCCAGTCCGCCATGAAGACCGCCGCCGACGCCCAGGCCAAGCGCGCCTTCAAGCTCACCTTCGGCACCGGCGGCAAGATCATGGTCTTCGCCGGCTACGTCGGGTTCTCCGGGTCGCCGGCCGGCAGCGCGCAAGACAAAATCACGACGCAAGCGGTCATCACCGCGGAAGGCGCGCCGACCTACTACAGCGCCTGACCATGGGGCTGGTGGACAAGATCCGCAAGGCGCGCGAGCTGCGCGTCCAGGCGGGCGGGCACACCTTCATCGTGCGCCGCCCGACCGGCCTCGACGTGGTCGAGATGGGGCAGGTCTCGCGCGGGCGCGCGGTGCTGCCCTACATCGTCGGCTGGGACGGCGTGCGCGAGATGGACATGATCCCAGGCGGCGACCCGCACCCGGTGCCCTTCGATGCAGACGTTTGTGCGGAATGGCTGGGCGACCGGCTCGACATCCTCGGGCCGCTGGCGACGGCGGCATTCGAGGCCTACACGGACCACGCCAAGAAGCTGGACGAGCAAAAAAAAAGCTGACCGCGTGGCTGGAGGCCGCGCGGCTGCCCGGCGACGTGCCGCCCTGCCCGGCGCCGGAATCGGTGAAAGCCTGGAACCTGCTGGGCGGCATGGAATGGGCGGGGCTGGAGACGGTGGCCGAGATCGTCGGCATCTGCGACATCGAAGGCCTGGTGCATGACATGACGACGATTCGGGATTTCCAGGACGCGGCAAATGGCTGACAACAAGACATCGATCATCATCAGCGCCGAGGACCGCACGGCCGCGGCCTTCGCCTCGGCCAAGGCCGGCGTCGAGAAATTCTCCGCTGCCTACGCCTCGCTCGGCACCCTGGCCGGCGTCGGCGTCGCCGCGGCGCTGGCCGCCGGCGTCAAGCACGTGATCGACATGGGCGACGAGATGAACGACCTGTCGCAGAAGGTCGGCATCAGCGTGCGCGACCTCGGCACCTGGCGCCTCGCCGCCGAGCAGTCCGGCACCAGCCTCGAATCCGTCGCCCGCGGCGTCAAGGGCCTCTCCCAGTACATGGTGCAGAACTCCGAAAAGCTGCGCGAGGCCGGTATCACCGCCACCGACGCCAACGGCGCCCTGGTGCAGCTTGCCGACCTGTTCCAGGCCATGCCGGACGGCGTCGAGAAAACGGCGCTCGCGGTGCAATTGTTCGGCAAGGCCGGGATGGAGATGATCCCGATGCTGAACCAGGGATCGAAGGGGCTGGACGAGGCGCGGAAGAAAGCCGAGGAGTACAGCAAGCAGCTCGAAAAACTCGCGCCGGAGGCGGACAAGTTCAACGACGCGCTGCGCGAGATCAAGCTGCAGAGCGAGGCCACCGCGGTGACCATCGCGGCCAAGCTCGCACCCGGCATGGAAGGCCTCGCCCGCTGGATCGCCGACGCGCGTCGCGATTCCGAAGGCCTGGCTGATGCGCTCAAGTACCTTGCAGAAAAGTCAGGCAGCGAGCTGATGGGTGGCTTGTCGTGGCTTGTGCGCGAAGGCGGAACCCCGCGCAGCAAGGGATACACCGGCCAGAAAAATGCGCTCGGCCTGCCGATGTCCGAGATGGAGATCTTCGACGCGGCGACCGCAGCCTACCTGGCCGAAGCGCCGGCACGTGCGGCGGCGGCAGCGGCGGCGAAGCGCGCGCAGGGGCTGCTCGACAAGGGCAAGTCCGGATCGGCAGGCGGCGCGGATTCGGCGCTGGATCGCATGCTGCGCCGCGGCCAGGAGAACCTCGCGGCCATGGTCGACAGCGAGGAGGAAATGGCGCGCCTGGCCAAAAAGCGCGACGCCGACGAAGCCAAGCGCCATGCCGATCGACTGAAATACTTCGAGGAACTCGGTCAGGCCCGCGAGCTGGAGGCGTACTACGCCACGGCCGGCGAGGAGACGATGCGGGAAGTGACCGACCGCAACAACGCGGCGCTGCTCAAGCAGAAAGACATTGCCAAGGACCTCGGCCTGACGTTCGCTTCGGCAGCCGAGGATGCAATCGTCGGGTTCAAGGGCGTGCGGGAAGTCCTGCAGGGCCTGGCGCTGGACGTGGCGCGGATTTTCGTGCGCAAGAACATCACCGAGCCGCTCGGCAACGCCGTGGCCAGCATGTTCCAAGGCTTGAATCTGTTCGGTGGCTCCAGCGGCGTCCAGCTCGCCGCCGGCGGCGTAATGTCCGGCGCCGGCATCTCGGCCTATTCCGGTTCCGTGGTCTCGCGCCCGACGCTGTTCCCATTCGCCAAGGGCATCGGCCTGATGGGCGAGGCCGGCGCGGAGGCCATCCTGCCGCTCAAGCGCGGATCGGACGGCAAGCTGGGCGTGGCCTCGGGCGGATCCAACGTCGTGGTCAACATCATCGAAGACACCACGCGCGGCGGCCAGGTGCAGTCGCGCAAGGGTAGCAACGGCCAGAACATGCTCGACGTCTTCGTCGATCGCGTGCGCGCCGCGGTGGCCGGCGACATTGCCAGCGGCAGCGGGGCGATCCCGGCGGCCCTGGCCGGCACCTACGGCCTCAACCGCGCGGCGGGGGGCTACTGATGGCAACCTGGCCGACCACCCTGCCGCAGCCGCTGCTCGCCGGCTATGCCGTGTCGCCCTCCGACCCATCGCTGCGCACCGAGATGGAGACCGGCGCCGCCCGCTCGCGCCGCCGCAGCTACGGCCGCAACGACCGCATCAACGCGTCCTGGTCGATGACCGACGCACAGTTCTCGGCATTCCGCACCTGGTTCGAAGACGACGCCGAAGCCGCCGGCGGCTCGGCGTGGTTCGCCATCACCCTGCGCATCGGCGACACCGGCGCCACGTCCGAGGAGGCGCGCTTTGTCGGCATCTACCAGGCGCAGATGCTGCACCGCGACCGCTGGCAGGTCAGCGCCACCCTCGAGGTGCGCTGATGCCGGACGCAACGCTTTCCGCAGCGATCCAGGAGGCCTATGCCGCGGCGCCGGTCGATGCGGTGATCTACCATACCATCGAGATCAGGCACGCGAGCTTCGCCACGCCGATCCGCGTGGTGCGCGACCTCGACCAGCTCACCGCCACGTTGGAGGATTCCGCGCCCGAGGATGCCGGCACGGAGGTGGATTTCGAGGCCTTCGCCTTCGACCTGGTTCCGCCGGACGTGACCATGGACGGCGCTCCGCGCCTGGTGCTGGAGATCGACAACGTATCGCGCGAGATCCTCGCCAACATCGAGCTGGCGATGGCCTCGTCGAGCCTGCTGGAAGTCACCTACCGCGCCTACCTGTCCACCGACCTGACCGGCCCGCAGAACGACCCGCCGCTGTCCATGACCATCTTTTCGATCACCGCCACGCCGATGCGGATCCGCGCCACCTGTGGTATGGCGGACATCAACAACAAGCGATTCCCCGGCGAGGAGTACAGCGCGGAAGCCTTCCCCGGGCTGGTGGCGCAATGACGACAGCGCACTGGGCCGCCGCCTACATCGGCACGCCGTGGATCGCTCGGCGCCATGACTGTTGGGCCTTCGCGCGCCGCGTGTGGGCCGAGCGTTTCGGCCTCGACGTGCCGGCGGTCGATGTTGATGCGCTCGACGCCCGCGCCGTGCTCCGCGCCTTCCGCGACCACCCGGAGCGCGGCCACTGGGTCGAGGTGGATCAGCCGCGGGAAGGCGACGGCGTGCTGCTCTCGCACTCGCGCCACCCCTCGCATGTCGGCGTCTGGATCGATATAGACGGCGGTGGTGTGCTCCACTGCGACCGCCACAGCGGCGTCGTGTTCGCCACCCGCTCGGCGCTGGAGCGCTGCGGCTGGGGCTCGCTGCGCTACTACCGGCACGAGGCCAACACATGAAGGCCACCATAACCACCTGCCGCGACCCGTTCAACCCATCGCGCAGGGAGTCGGCGCGTGTGACACGGCGCCGCCGCATCCGGGCGCTGGCGCCGCGCACGCAGATGCCGGTGATCGCCTACCACAACGGCCGCGTGATCCTGCGCGCCGAGTGGCGCCGCCGCGTCGCGGACGGCGACGCGATTACCTTCGTCGTGCTGCCGCTGGGCGGCGGCGACGGCGGCAAGAACCCGCTTCAGCTCGTGCTGTTGGTGGCGATGATGGCGGTCTCGGGGCCGATCGCGGCCGAGCTGCTCGGCCCGGAACTGGCTGGCATGAAACTCATCGGCGACCTCACGCTCAAGACCGTGGTCGGCGGCGCCATCAGCATGGCCGGAAATGCGTTGATCTCGTCGGCCTTCGCCGGCCGCCCCTCGTCGCCGTCGCCGCTGGCCGCCGCCAGCATGGCCGCGCCGTCGCCCACCTACACCATTGGAGCCCAGGGCAACATGGCGCGCCTGGAGGCGCCCATCCCGGTGCAGTACGGCCGCATGATGGCCTATCCGGACCTGGCGGCCCAGCCCTACGCCGAATTCGCCGGTAACGAGCAATACGTCTACCAGCTCATGTGCCTCGGCCAGGGCTATTACGAAATCGAGTCGATCCGGATCGAGGACACCGACATCGGCAGCTTCCCCGAGATCGACTACGAGGTGATCGAGCCCGGCGGCACGCTGACCCTGTTTCCGGCCAACGTGACCACCAGCGGCGAGGTTGCCGGCCAGACCGCGGAGTATTCCACCTGGCTCGGCCCCTACGTCGCCAACGCGGCCGGCAGCACCGCCAACACGCTGGCCGTCGACGTGGTCTGCCCGCGCGGGCTGTACTACGCCAACGACAGCGGCGGGCTCGATGCGCGCAGCGTCACCTTCACCGTCGAGGCGCGCACCATCGATTCCGGCGGCTCGCCCACCGGGTCCTATGTCACGCTCGGCACCGAGACCGTCACCGGCGCCACCAGCACGCCGCAGCGATATTCATTCCGCTACACCGGGCTGTCGGGCCGCTATGAAGTGCGCCTGCAGCGCACCAGCGCCGCGGGCGGGTCCTCGCGCTACGCCGACCACATCGCCTGGGCCGGCCTGCGCGCCTACCTGCCCGAGACGCGGAGCTGGGCCGGCCAGACGCTGATCGCCATCCGGATGCGTGCATCGAACAGCCTGTCGGGGCAGGCCACGAGGAAGATAAACGTGATCGCCACGCGAAAGCTCGCCGTGTGGAACGGCAGCGCCTGGACATCGCCGCAGGTGACCCGCTCGCCGGCCTGGGCGCTGGCCGATGCCCTGCGCGCCAGCTACGGCGGCAACCTCGACGACGCGCGCATCGACACCGACCAACTGCTGGCGCTGGCCACCACCTGCGCCACGCGCGGCGACACCTTCGACGCCCGCTTCGACGGCACCATGACGCTGTGGGAAGCCCTGCGCAAGATCGGCGCCGCGGTACGCACGCGGCCATACATGCAAGGCGGCATCGTGCACGTGGTGCGTGACGAGGCGCAGACCGTGCCGGCGGCAATGTTCTCGATGCGGAACATCATCCGCGGATCGTTCTCCGTCGACTATTTGATGCCGACGGACGAGACCGCCGACTGCATCGACGTGGCCTATTTCGATGCGGACGTCTGGACCACGCGGCGCGTCACGGCCGCGCTGCCGGCGTCCAGTTCGCTGGTGCCGCTCAAGGTCGACCTGTTCGGCGTCACCGGGCGCGAGCAGGCCTACCGCGAGGGCATGTACCTCGCCGCGGTGAATCGCTACCGGCGCAAGCAAGTCCGGTTCGCCACCGAGATGGAAGGTTACATCCCGGCCTACGGCGATCTGATCACCATCAGCCACGATATGCCGGCCTGGGGTATCAGCGGCGAAGTGACGGCCGTGGATGAAGTAACGGGGAATCCTGCCATCGCTTTGTGGTCGCCTGGGACCGGATTGACAAAGGCTGCCGACATCGTTGGCCCCGATGGGGTGACGGCCAGCGTTGAATGTACCGATGACAATGTGCTGGCCTATGAGTTGCTCGCGGCTTCGCCTGTGGTGGCTGTCGCGGGGGTATCGTATTCCCGCACTATCTTTGTGAAAAAGGACTCGGTCACTCCGCGCTACCCACTAATCGCACTTGCCTTCTATCGTGCGGCCGGCGGTGGGTCGCCAAATTACGCCGATGTCGGGATTATGACAACCGACGGCGATAACCGTGCATTTGGTGGCGCGGACGTCGTTGGCGTGGTATCTGCGTGGAACGATGACTGGTGGCGCGTTGACCTGACGGGAATTTGTGGCGCCGGCAACGACCGGATGCAGTTGCAATATTTCCCGGCGGGCGGAACGGTTAAGTGGTCTCCATCTGTAACGACGACCGGAACGTCGACGGTATGGGCTGGCGATGTCACCAGGCTGACCCTCTCCGAGCCCGTCACATTTGCCAGCGGCGACCACTACATCGGCCTGCGCACCCGCGGCGGCGGCGTCTCCGGTCCCTACCTTTGCACCGCGGGCCGCACGGCTTACGAGGTGGTAATCGCCGGCCTGCTCGACATGACGCCCTACACCGGCGGCGCCGAGGAGCGCACGCACTTCGCCTTCGGCCAGGGCGAGACATGGCGCCAGCCGGCGCGTGTCACCGCGATCCGCCCGCGCGGCCTGTACCAGGTCGAGATCGAGGCGACGAACGAGGACGCCAGCGTGCATACCGCCGACGAGGGCATCACCGCGCCGGCCGCGCAGTATTCCAACCTGCTCAACCTCTACACCCTGCCGCAAGTCTCGGGCCTCACGGTGCGCAGCGCGCTGGACGATGCCACCACGGCCTTGGTGAGCTGGCAGGCCGCGCCGGGCGCGCGGTCCTACATCGTTGACATCAGCAGCGACGGCGACACCTGGACCCGCGCCGCGGAAACCACCGGCAACAACGCGGTGATCACCGCGGCCTATGGGCAATCGACCCTGATCCGCGTGGCGGCGCTTGGCTTCACGCTGGGTCCCTTCGTCCAGGTGGCCTATGCCGCCGGCAGCGACTACTTCTGGTCCGGCACGGATTCCGACCTGTTCTGGTCCGGCACCGATTCGGACCCCTTCTGGAGCGCATGACATGCCTACCTCACTTCCCGCATCTTCCGAATTCACCAGCAACACGCAGGACCAAGGTGATATGAAAGCGGTATTTTCCGCCCTGCGCGACTTCCTCGCCGGCCTGCTCGGCACCGATGGCGCCACCGCCACCGCGCTGGCCACGCTTGGCGCGCCGCTTTCCGGCTACGTCGCAAAGACGACGACCTATTCAGCCGTGGCCGCCGACAAGGGCAAGCTGATCGACTGCACCGGCACTTGGTCGCTCGGCCTGCTGGCTGCCGCCACGGCCGGCGATGCTTTCTGCATCGGCGCGCGCAACAGCGGCACCGGCACCATCACCATCGACGCCAACCTGTCGGAGACGATCAACGGCGCGACGACGCTGGCGCTCAATCCCGGCGAATCGGCGCTGGTGTACTGCAACGGCACGAGCTGGGTGTGCGTCGGCACCGCCGCGGCGGCCGCATCGCAGGCGGAAATGGAAGCAGGCACGGAAACCGGCCTAAGGCAGATGTCGCCGCTGCGCGTGGCGCAGGCCATCGCGGCGCTGGTCGATACAGCCGTCCCGGACGTTGGAGCAAGCGGTGTGGGATTGATGGCGATCTGCGTAATCGCGTCAGGATCGGTGGCGTCTGGCGCCACCGTCGCAGGTTCCAGTTTGCGAGCCGCAATAGGTTCGTCGACTTCGGAGGGCATCGGCACAAGCGGAACCCCTTTAACTGGGACATGGAGGAACTGCACCCCGCAGACCCTGACCGCTGGCGCTGCAGACATGGGTATGTTCCAGCGCATCAGCTAGGCAATGAACATCACCCACCTGGAGCACATCCTCTATGCACTCGCCATCCAGTGCGTCATCGGCGCCACCACCGGCGACTGGTGGGCCGGCGCCGCGGCCGGCGGGTTCTTTTTCCTGGGCCGCGAGCACGCGCAGCGCGAGTATCACCTGGGCGATCCTTCTCGCCTTGAGCCTTGGGCCGCTTTTGATGTTTGGAATTGGAGCCGCGATAGCCAGCTTGATCTGCTCTGCCCTGTTGTGGCTGTGGTGGGTTTGGCCAGTGTTCTCGGATCGTGACAACTTGATCGAGTGAAAGGGCACGGAATGGCTGAACCCGCATCACACGGCGGCATAGCAACGGTGGCGGCCAAGTCGGCCGCCAGCGGCACGCTCACGGCGGCCACGCTGCCGATCGACCCCATCACCATGGGCGTCGGCCTGGTTGCCGCCCTGGTGGCGCTGCTGCACATCCCGCCCGCGCCGGGGCAGGACCGCGCCGGGGCCAAGGTCTTCGCGCTGGTGGCTGGAAGCGGATTCCTGGCCGGCGTCTTCGTGCCGGTGGCCGTGGCCGGCGGAACCAACTACCTGCCGTGGCTGACCGCGGCAGGCGACCGCCCGCTGCAGCTCGCCGCCGCCGCCGTGATCGGCGCGCTGCCGCACGTGGCGCCGCTGCTGTGGCGGCTGTGGCGCGAGTCGAAAGGAGGGCCCGCCGCGTGAATACAGTTACCGCATTCATCGCCCTGGTGCTGTGCTCAACCATCGTCGGCCGCTGCATCGCGGTGCTTTACCGTGCCGTGCCGCACAGCCACCGGCACCCGCTGCAATTCCTCGGCTTCGGCTATTCCTATGTGACGCTGGGCGCCGGCGCGATCTCCGGCGGGCTGGCGCTGGTGCTCGGGCTCCACGACCTGGCCGATGTCGCGCTGTGGCTGATGCTGTCCGGCAGCGTCGGCCTGATCGCATTCGACCGCCGCGCCGTTCACTGCATCACCTCCGGCGAGGACTGCCCGCTGGAATCCGCACGGAGGCGCCGGCCATGATCATCCAGTCCGACTACCTGATGGGCCGGGACAAGCACTACCCGGACGAGCTGACAGTCGAGGTAACCGACAACATCGCCGAGCTGCTCGGCCGCGTGAACCTGCTGCTGTCATGGGCGTACAAGGATGGAGTGCGGCCGGCGCTGGACAAGGTGACCGGCACCCACATCGCCAGCGGCTGGCGCCCGATCGCCATCAACGACGCCACCGCCAACGCGGCCAGCCACAGCAAGCACACCACCGGGCAAGGCATCGACCTGCGCGACAACGGCACGCGCGATCTGGCGCAATGGTGCCTCGACAACGCGGAGGATCTGGCCGAGGTCGGTATCTGGATGGAGCGCCCGCAGTGGACGCCCACCTGGGTGCACTGGCAGACGGTCCCGCCCGGAAGCCGGCGCAGGTTCTACGTGCCCAGCACCAAGCCGCCGCTGGCGCCGCCGCTGCGCGGCGAGGACATGGCGCCATGATCCCCAGCCCGATACTGATGCTGGCCGTCATCCTCGCACTGATCGGCGCCTATTTCTACGGCCGCCACGATGGCGGCGAGATCGCCGAGGCCCAGCGCCTGCGCGACGAGCAGGTCGCGCGGCAGGTTTTTGAACAGGCGCAAGCCGCCGCGGCCGGCGAAATCGCCAAGATCAAAGTGCGCAACACGACCACGCTGCAGACCCTGGAGAAAGAGATCCATGAAAAGCCTGTGTACCGCGATTGCCGTCACAGTCCTGACGGGCTGCGCAGCATCAATGCCGCCATCACCGGGGCCGAGCCCGCTGACGGTGGCAAGCTGCCCGCCGCTGACCCCGCTCGCTGACGATACCTTCGGCGCCACCAGCGCCAAGCTGGTCGAGGTCGCCGGGCAGTATCACCAGTGCAGGGCGGCCGCCTTGGCCGCGCCGAAATGAGGTCCGGCATCCTGCGCTGTCGCGTAGCAACGCTGCGGCTGCGCGCTGATGCGCCGTGGCCGAGTCAGGTGCGCAGGCGTCTGCAGTACAGGATGCGGGCGCTGCGCCGCGTCTAGGCTGCCTTGCGGTTCCTCGGTGCCTGAAATGGCACCACCCCGCACAAAGTGGGGATAGGATCAATTACCCGTGGGGACGCCAGCTTAACCCCACTTCGTTGGGCGATCCGGTAACGGATCGACCCGGCGCGAGTGGCAGGGTCGAGGATGATCTCCTCGACCAGCGCACCGATGAAGTCCTTCAGGTGCGCGCGATCGAGGGCTTCCATGTCCTCGGCCAGTGCGTCGAGCATCCGGCGCACGTCGCTTTCCTCATGGTGCGGGTCTCCAGCAATCGGTGCCGAGTTATGCGACATGGCAGGCGCGTTCACGCGACACTGGATGTCGTTGAATTTAAGTTAGCACTCTTGGCCTTCGTTTCGTTTTCGCAGTTCTCGCACACAGCGCCGTCAGGTGCTTTTGTCGCGGCTGTGTGTGCGCCGAGCATCCGCATCAAGCCTTCCAGTTGCCGGGCGTGCTTCACGCAGCAATTCGTCGGCCCACTCGGTGTGTGCATCGTGAATTTCGCTAGCATCGCGTCGGCCTGCACGTTTTCCGGCGAGCGCAGGAATGCCGGGACGGGAAAGACTGCTAACCCGTCGTCCAACACGGACGCTGCGCCATCAATGCTGCCGGCCTCGGTGGTAGTTTGTTCGCTCATCTCTCTTACTCCTGTTCGTGGCGCGCAGCGCCGGTTGACTTGGCGTTATACGGCTTCAAGCGCCAGCGTCTCCTGCGCAATCCGCCGTTCTGCAATCGCGCAGTATTCCGGGTTGATTTCCAGTCCCAAGAACCTGCGCCCCAATTCCTTCGCTGCCTTTGCCGTGGTTCCGCTGCCGCTGAACGGGTCGAGCACCAGCTCGCCCGGGTTGCTCCATGTGGCTACGTGGTCGCGGGCCAGGTCAAACGGGAACGGGGCCGGGTGGTCGCTCTTGTCTTCTGCTGCCTGCTGGCTCGCCAATCCCAAGTCCCATACGTTCGTGCGCAGGCCCAGGTCGCCAATCTGCACAATGCGCCCCGTGTCTTTGCTGCCGTACTTCTCTGCCCGGCCGCCACTCGTCCCGGCTCGGCTTGTGCCGGCGCTCTTGTTCACACGGTCGGCCAGCCGGTTGCTTGTCTTCGGCTTCCCCTTGGTCGCAATGAACATGTATTCGGCGCTCTGTGGGTATGCGTCGTTGTTGCCGTTCGCGCCAGCCGGAGGCTTGTTCCAGATCATCGTGTCCAGCAGGTTTAGCCCCAGCCGTTTGAAGTGCAGCGCCTGTTCAAAGCTGCTCCCCGTCTCGCTGCCGTCCTTTGTCGCATCGGCAACAACCCACACAATCACGCCGCCAGGCTTCAGCACGCGCTTGAGTTGCCATGCCACCCCGAAGAAGTCCCAAGAGTGCCCGCCATAGGTGCGTAGGTCATCGTATGGTGGGCTTGTCACCACCAAGTCAATGCACTCCCTCTGCAGTTGTCCGAGTAGGTCGCAGTTGTCGCCGCAGTGAATCTTGTCCAATTCCAGCATGGTCACTCCGTAGTTCCAGCCGTATAACCCGGCAGTCCAGCGGACGCCGTGCCGGCGCCGCTGACTTTTGCGTTAGTGGCTTGTGTGGTCTCGCTATCAACGCGAATCGCAGCCACGATAATTCTCGGCGCTCCGATGGTCCCAATGTCGTACCAAGAGATGTTTGCGCTGTTCAGTTTCACGCCATGCTGGTCGTATAGCT
>ERZ650311.695-NODE-695-length-19497-cov-5.500309_pt1 | contig 19497 bp, 22 predicted proteins | sample MGYA00376247_ERZ650311 | MGnify/ENA primary metagenome ERZ650311 (study PRJEB26733, sample SAMN07839324) | wastewater metagenome | biome: small river; feature: stream; material: water | place: USA: North Carolina | collected 2016-07-28 ... | reverse complement strand
TACGAGATCGCTGATCGTGACTGGAGTTCAGACGTGTGCTCTTCCGATCTGAGCTAATGCAGTATACGGATATTCTGTAAATGAATAGCCAATTAAAAACGCTATCAAATAAACGTGGTATGCTCTAAAGTCAATATTAATTAAATATTGATTTTGGTTAGGTATAAATTGATATCGTTTATCTTTGGGTATTGCTGCAAAATTAATTCCCCCAAATCTATTAGATGGTCTACCAGTTAATGTATACAAGTTATAGAAACTATATACTGGTAATTCTGATGTTGTTATTTGAATAGGATTCATCATTAATTTTGCTGCAACACATTGATATTGCTGATAATATGATTTGTACACATCATCAATAGATACCATTGTATATAATTTCAATATTTCAACAGCATTACCAATATGTTTAACCATCGGAATTAATTGATTGACTTTTGATGATCCGTTGGTCAACTGATGATAAAATCGCTTATCAATTGAATCTTCATCTTCAATTTTAAGACCTGTTTGCAGATAATGCATCATTCGTAAGTCATACGTTTGTTTTTTAAATGAAATGTAAAATGAATAGAAATCAACTGTTTTAATTCGTTCAATTTGGTGTATTTTCTCGTTTAGAGAGGATATAATAGATTTTTCATGACAATCTACAGCCCAACATTGTTCGAAGTGCATATCGAAGAAAAAAACGTATAATGGCAAGTTGTTCATATAATGTAATTCAGAATCTGAATATACGATATATCCATATACATCATTTGAAGTAGGAATTTGATTAATTTCCACTTCGTTTTCTATAACTGTTAATTGCATTATTTATGAAATTGTAACGCGTTCGGAACTGCGTATATTATACCTGACATACGTTGTTCAGCTGAAACTAATGTTTCTGTATTACTTTCAAATACATTTTTAGATATTCCAACGATAATCCACTTGAGTTCAAGAAGATTATAAATTGCATTGTTAATATTCCCACGACTTTTATCGTGCCCTGCATTCATATATTGACGTTGGTCAATTTCTATTACATACGAATTGGGATTTATTACATTTTTGGCAAAATATCGATTAATGAAACCCTGATTATAATCAACATTGGTTGGTATTGGAATGTACGGTACTGGATCTACAAACGCTTTTAAAAATGTTAAATTATTCTTCGCAACTAATAAATCGTATTGATATTCGTCTTTAGATGAATAAAGGGGATGAAGAATTTTCGATGTTGTAGATTCTACAGGTTCAGTTTTTGGTGTATTGCTAATAATGTGATATTCACCAATATATTCTTCTCCGTTCAAAGATAATTCTTTACCTTTAGTGTAAAGATAATCTTTATCTCTTCCTCTAAATTTATTTGGAAATTGCTTTAAATTCATTGTTTATATCTCGGAATAGTATTCACTACAGTAGTCCATCCCGTTGTAGTAATAGTATGTTCAATAATAGTAGCTTGATATATAAACATGTTTCCAACACGTTTAGGTAATAAATCACTCAAATCAAATACATTTCCCCACATAATTCCTCCAATACCATCGAGTTCTAATGCTATTTCGAACGGTAGAATTAAATTAGCAGTTTTTGCATCACCTGCATCTGTTCCTTTATTCGAATTAAAATAATCTGACATTGCACGTTGAGCTGATTCCGTTGTCTTATCTGTTCTTTCTTCTGATAATTTTTGAAATGCCTGAACAAATAATTTTGTTGGATCTTCTTTTTCTTCAACTTTCACGTAACCAGGAGGTGAATAATCTTCAGCTATTCCAACAATAGTATCGAAAGGAACAGATCCATTTCTTACAACAACTTCTGATGCATCATTCCCTTTTCCCGTTAATCGATAAAATCGTTCATGTGTAATTGTTCTATCAGTAGTTTCGGAAATACGCGCACTATTTGTTCCATACAATGCTTGGGATTTCATTGCTTCTGTTAATTTACTTTTAGCTGATAACGATCTTAGTAATCGATCGGTGTACTTTAACACAAATGGTTGAATTTCATTACTTTTGTTGGTAAGATTAATATTTGTGACAGTTAATACTACTGTATTCTTGGTTCTTCGTTTAAGTTCTGCAAAATCACATATGTTTTCTGGTGGCTCCTGTAATTCAAAATTAAAATAATTACCACAACTTGTTGAAATACTAGATAGTACGTTTTGCAATAAAGATTTTAAATCGTCTGCTTCCTTAAAAATTGAATATAGCATCGTTACATTCAATAATATTTGATTTAGATAGCCTGTATATACAGGTATAACACCTGTACTAACATTTATCACAGGTAATGGATTATATTTAGGTCGTTTATATAAAACACATACAAAAGGATCACACGATCCTAATACAGGATGATCACCTATGTATACTCCTTGACCATCAATACCTGATATATCTAATTTTACAACCTGCAATTTACCACTTTTATCTTTAAGGCCTAAAAATTGATTGATCAATGATATAAATAATTCGAATGTTATAAATGTTTCAACTGTAGTTGGTGAACCTAACACTGGAGATCCAAATAGTTCATTTGCAGTACCTTGAATAGAAGAAACAGCATCACCTACAAATTCTGCAAAATTAAATTCAGCTATTTGCTCTTTTGTGGCTTCGATAAAACTTTTATTTTCATCTAAATCAGGTGTTCGTGATGTAGCATTTATTTTTAATCTGAAAATATGATCTTTAAGCTTTGCAAAGATAGGAGATGATTTAGCATATCGTAATTTACTTTCATTAATATAACGAATTGGATCTTTAATCATTTCCTTAAAATGTATAGCAATTGTATCACCTGTTAAGCTTTGTTCATCATCTTCACCTTCCTTTCTATATTTTTCAGGTGTTCCATGAATAGGAACAGAAAGAAATATATCAGCTGATGATACAACTTCTAGTACACAATCCCAACCACTATTGCTATTTAACGAATATGTAAAATTTACGACTAACCCTTGTAACCCATCATAATTTCCTCCATATTTTTTTCTATTCTTGTGAATGACACATCTAACAATATCATCAGTTGGAATAGGTTGTGTTATATTGATGGGTAATACTGGATTGCCATTTTCTGTAATGCTCCATCCCCATTCAACTACAACAGACATACCAGGAATAAAATAAAAAGCTTCTAATTGATCTATTTCATCTTTTGACCAAACTGTAAATTCCACTATTGCTTTTCTTAAAGAACCCAATGCACCTTGTGTAGCTACACTAACTCTACTTATGCCAGGCATCAATCTAAAGTTTTCATTATAACGTTTAAATGTATCTGGATAATTTTCACTTGTTAAAATGTAACGTAAACGATCTGTATCTGAAAATAAATGTGAGATTGTAGTATCAATGTTGCTATATTTCTTGTCTAATTCTTCTCGTTGTTTGTTATTCAAAGCATCGATTGATGCAATATAATCTTGATACACCTTAGCATTAGAACCTTTTGCAATAATTGCATTCGAAAACATTCTTACCCACGGAGTTTTACCATAAGTCCACGTTGAAGTCTTTTGAAGCTGTGATCGTACTGATAAAGATCTAGCTATATCGGAATCTACAGATGTTATATGAAATGATTTCATTAATAATTATTTAATTGATCTATTATCTGTTCAAAGCGAGAAATGTTACCAGGAATACGAATTTGTAAACCAGCTGGTAAATATACGGTACCTTCTCCTACATTTTCGTTTGCCATAGCAATGATTACACCATAATCGGATCTGCCGTTATAAAAATCACTAGCAAGTTTATCTAATCTATCACCAATTTCAGTCATTACATAAACATCAGATGGGTCAGGTTCCAAACAAGGATATAAATCGGTAGCTAAAAATCGAATACCATCTTCCGTTTTAATTGTTATTGAATCTGTTCGTTTATTCATAGCATATCAAATGATTTTATCGTTGTTGTTGGTGTTTCGTGATTTAATATATTAAGTGACAATCGTACATCAATTAATTTTGGTGCTTCGAATAAATCTTCTCCACGCATATTAATTTCCCACGGATAAAGGTCAATTTTAATATCACGACTAAAATTTGTTATTATAGCAGGCATATCTTTAAAATAATCACCTAGAGTAAATAATGTGAATCCTCCAATCATATACTTCGCTGTGGATTTGAACATTGGAAGTACCATTGATCTTAACTCATTAAGGCGATTATACATACCTGTTAATTCAGATCTAGTATTAGCTGCCACAACGAATCCTATATTTACAGTTCTTGTTATCGATGTAAATATAAATCCTGGGTCAGGTTGGCCTATATACGAAACAGCTTCGTGATCAATAGAATCAGAATCATTAAATTCTGTCAAAAATGCTCTGAATTGTACTCGTTTATTCTTTGGATCGCGTGCGTCTTTAAATCGAAACTTAATAAAGTCATTAACTGATTCATCGTATGATTTTGCAATCATTGGATCATTTAATCCAGTATCATTCAAATAATCTGTTCTATCAATACCAAACTGACCGTAATTAGGAATTCTTAATCTCCTGTTAATATTTTTTGTCTTTATATCATTATTTGCTGCATTTTGTTCATACATTGGCAATTCCGATTGATAATCTTCGATCGGACCACCTAATGTTGTTCTTGCAGCTTTACGTTCAATTTGAGCGTATGATAATGCATTATATCGAGCAATTTTTCCGTTGTCTAAATCAGATGAATTTACAGTTTGATCTACTGTTATAGTTCGATCTGCCAATGCAATCTGATTTGTATTAGGATATAAATAAGCTGTCCCTTGAACACTAACTGGATCATTTTTGAATTGATCTGTTTTAGCTTGCCAAATTAAATTATTAGGCATTACGACACCTTGCAGTAAACCTGGATCTAATACATTAATTGCATTGGTTAACAAATAATTAATATCACTGAAATTAAACTTATCTTCTCCCTGTGGTGGAGTTGGGCCGATTGGAGTTACAGGAGGAGTTGGAGGAAATACAACTGCATTTTGAGTTGTATTATTTACATTTGGTATTACAATTCGTGAAGTAGGGTCAGATGGTTGAATTACAATTTGAGGATCTGTAATAGCAGAGATCTGAGTGTTAGTTGTATCAACGTAAACGTGTATATCCTGTACAGGAATAAATTGATAATTATCAGTTTGAATATACGATTGTATTCCTGAAAATCCTTGATAAGGAGTCTCAATTAGTGGAACTACGTTAATTAAATTATTTAAGTTTTGAAATGCCATTTTTACCGTCCTGATGAACTAGGAGTTGCGAGTCGTAACGCTTCACCTACTTTTCTTCCATCTAAATTAACTACTCCTGGTTGTTTAAATAATACAATTAATTCATCAATTTTAGCTAATAATTGTGTCATGTCAAGCGAAGATTCAGAAGAACGTTCTGTCTTTTCTTCTACCATTGGTTTTGTAGATTGTTGAACAGTAGGAGCTAATCCTGTTACTGTTGCTAATTTAGCAAGTGCAGTCAATGCCATAATACCAGGTAATGAAGCTATGCCACCTATTCCTAATGCTGTCAATCCTGCCCCTACAGCGGTTAATCCCGCAGCTAATATAAACAACTCATCAACGTTAGACGTTAAAGATTTTATATTTTCCGATAAAGGTTTAATGTTAGCGCTTAATTTTTGTATTCCCGATGCTGTACTTTGCATTCCTTCTCCGAATACAATCATTGCTCCACCTAAAGCAGCAATTGCCAATACACCAGCTCCAAATACTAACGCTCCTGCACCTGAAGACATAATTGCTCCTAACGCAATTGTTGCTGCACTGAATGCTAATAAACTTGTAGTAGCTACTCCAACAGTTTTCCAATCAACACCCGTAAACGTAGCCATTGCAGATGCAAATGGAATTAAAGCTAATCCCATTGCACCAATTCCTATTGCACCAATTATTAACTCTTTTGAAGCCTTTTGTAAGAATGAAGCAATTACACCTAAACCTGTTAATGTTACAAGCCCTTTTCCGATACTATCCCATCCAATATTTTCAAATTCATGCAAAGCCTTTCCGGTAATAAACAACGCTCCAGCAATTAACGTCAGGGCAGCTGCTCCTTTAACCATATCTGTCATGTTAATCTTTCCAATAGAAGAAGAAATTCTTTCTCCAATGGATTTTCTAGGAACTTGTTCTTTTACAGTTGGTAATTGAATATTTGGTTCTACTAATTTTTTCTTCGGTAATATTTTACTAAAGAAATTTTTAACTTTTTCATTTGCAACTAAATCTAAAAATTTAGATTTAAGATTAGTCAACGTTTTTGATAAAACATTTAACGACGAATTTGTTTCTCTAGATTTTGAATTGGTGTTATCAAAAAATTTAGATGCTGCTATCTTAATATTATTAAATAACGTTGTAGCTTTTTCAGCTCCTATAATTTGCTTCCAATTAATTGAAGAAATATTAAATTTAGGCATTGATATTTTTGATAAAAGCATCTGAGCTTTATCAATTCCTAAAATTTTAGTCCAATTAACTGGTTGTATTTTTAATGAAGGAACTGGAGGCCATTTCAATTTTGGTAATGAAAATTTAGGCAATTTAAACTTACTAAGATCTACAGAAGGTAATTTAAAACTAGGCAATTTAAACTTGCTAAAATCAGGAGCTGGTATTTTAAATGGCTTTGACAATAATTTGAATGGCATTGATAATATATGAGCAATATCCTTCCCTAAAGATTTGAATCCATCTTTAAAATCAGATATCACTCCAGAACCAAACTCTTTTAATTTATTATATCGTGCTATTAATGATACTAATCCTATACCAGCTAACGCAATTTCAAATGTAGTGCTACTAAATATTCGCGAAACATACATCATTATATCATTTAGCTTCTCAGCTGCTTTCGCTTGAGCTTCCAAACCTTCTTGTCCGTATTTCTGATTTTTTATCAATTTCTCAGTTTCTAATACAGACATACCTAATGATTCAGCAATTGATTGTCGCTGAATTATATTCAGACGATTCCATTCTGATTCCGAACCTAACTGTTTAATGATTTCTTTTTGCATTCCAACTAGATCGTTTGATAAAGCTAATTGTCGAGCTCGATCAAAATTCACTTCGCGACCTAATAATGCACTGGTTTCAACTTGTTTTGTTACACTAGACTCGAAATCTAATAATTGCTTAGCTGTATTAGTAATTGTAGAAAACTCTACACCTAATTTTTTCGCAAATGTAGCTGCTTCCAGAACATTTTTTGCACCTTTGTTTGCAAACAAAGCAAAATCTTCAGTATTACTTGCAATTGTCTTCGTTAACTGACCAATCGGAATGTGATTTGCTTCCCCGAGAGCCTGAGCATATTTTAGACCATTTTGAGTCATTTGCTCAGTCATTCCTGGAATTTCATAAAGATTAGCTGCTAATGTAGCTGCTTCTGATACTGCAATATTGTTTATTGCAGCAAATTTAGTCATTTCTTTAACAGAATCACTCGTAAAATGTGGCATGTGTCCTAAATGCTCGGTCATATGACCAATCATTTCGGTTGTCTTGTTACCAAATAATAAGTAACTCTTTAAATTATGCGTCGTTAAAGCTCCAAATTGAATAGCTTGATTATATGATAATCCAAGTTCTTCACGAGTTTCACTAATTCCTTCAATCCATTCACCAAATACTTCGTGAATTCCATTAGCAACAACAAGAATTGCACCTAATGGTGAGTGAGCTATGTGACTTAATTCACCACCAATCTTTCTGACTGTTCCTAGTTGAGTTCCAAAGATTTCATTGATAGTATCTTGTCTCTCTGCAATTTCTTTGTTTCTGTGTTCTTGGAGTTTCATTAACTCCAATTGGGTTCTACGCTGGTTATTTGTTTGTATTAAACTAGTCGCAATATCAAAATTAGTCTTCAATTCCGCATCAGATGAAACTGATGCAGTTATTTTTGATATCTCTTTTTGAAGACGTTGTTGTTCAGTTAAATTCTTTGTTAATTTATCAGAAATATCAGGATCTTTTTTGTTCAGATCGTGTTGCTTTTTTAATTCCTTTCCGATGTCTTGCAATGATGTAAACTGATCAGTTAATTGAATATACTGAAGAGCACTTTGCTTCACCTGACCTGTCAGCATACCTAAAATTGATTCTTCTACGTTATTTACTACGTTAAGAATCTTAGCAGATTCGGTAAGCTCTTCATGATGATTTTTAGCTTGACCTATTAAGCTGTCTGTAATTTCAGATATAGAAATTTGAGTGCGTAATATATCTTCATCTACAGATAATAATTGTTGAGTCAATGCATTTTGTTCTAATAAGCTAGTGTCATTCTTTCTCGCTAATGCTTCAGCAAATTGCATTTGATTCAAAATGCCTTTTTGTACTGCAGAAAATTTTAAAGCTTCTGAACGGAAATCACGCATTTCTGAATCAATTGTGGTTAACGTTTCTTTGATTTGATCGTAAATAGACTTATTTTTAGCCATATCAGACGCAAACCGTTTTGATTTAGCTGCAATTCGAGCCATGACTTGATCAAATTGCCGAGCCATACTCACGTCATCACGTGAAAATTTATCATCTGGAGAAGCCATTATTTAAGTCCGTATATTCCTAAAGATTTAGATAATTCTTTACGAGCAATTGACGTCGCAATTTGTCTTGCCTCTTCACTAGCCGCACCTTTCTTAGATTCTCTGTCTTGGCGACGTTTGAGTTTTTCAGCTTTTCGACCACGATCAATCAAATCTCGCAAACGTTGGGATTCTCTTGCAATTCTATCACACATTGCTTGATATTCAGGATCTGATTTAATCCATTCCTCATAATCAGTGATTTTAGAATTACGAAAGGCATTCAACAATCGATCAATTACTCGACCTAATAACTCTTCTTTTAAGAGTTCAATGCGTAATTTTTGTTCTATAATTATCATCTCAATATAAATAGAGATGGCCGTACAAAATGTTACATTGCACGGCCACTTGGACCTAATAACTTTGGCTTAGCTTGATTAGGTTTAGATGCTTGTTCTATACGTTCATTTTCCTTAATAATGTATTCATCCATTAATTTAAAATAAAATCGTCTTAAATAAAGGGGCATATTGTAGAGAGCATTAAAATCAAATCCTCCCTTGCTGGCCATAATCAATTCGAAAATTTGATTATGGGTTGCAGCTCTATATTCAGGCCCCAGGCCAAAAAAAGGACGCGTCGATCGGAATTACCATTTCCGTTTCGTGATTACAGGAAGGACATGTGTACACAAATGATGTATCCAGTCCAACTCGTGTATTTGCAATTTGTTGTTTAAGATACAAAGAATCGGGACCTAGCATCTTGTCAACAAATTCTCTAATGACTTGTGTACTTGAATCCCCATCAACTGATACAATCATATGTTTCAACATTGTACTGTTTTCAGGTAATACCGGTAAATTTAGCTTTTCTAACCCCTTTAACTCGTTTTTAAACGACGTTTCGTCTTTTCTAGTGAAAAGCTTCACTCTCACTTCTTTCTTACTTATAGGTAATGTAATAGAGAAAATAGCAGAGTTTGGTTCAAATATATCAAAATCAATATTTTTATCCTTTATTGTGCGCAAATCAATTGTATGTCCTTGTTTTGGAGAAAAACCACACATTGGACATTTTACATTGAAATTATATTGTGGGCCGTAACCTAGAATACGCGAAGAAATTATCAACGCATCATAATCACCTAGTAACAATTCATCAAAATTAACATCTGTTACCAACAACGATTTAACAAACATATCAAGAGCTACACCTTGTCGGATTAAATTCATCGATGTTAATATATCTTCTTCTTTAGTTGTCATGTATTTCATTTCAACTTTTCCAGATTTTAATGGAGATGAAGAAGGATATAATTTTCCTCTAGAGGGAAGTTCAATTATTTCTGTCGGAAATTGTTCACGAGAAAGTTGGTGTTCAGGTATTTCGTTCAGCTGAACGCCTGTAGCTTTCTCAAATTCATTTGATTTCGAATTCATTCGGTATATTTTTTGTTATAAGTAAAAACAAAACAAAAAACGTGGAAGTCTTTTTTGTTGACTCCCACGTTTTGGTAAATAATTGTAATAAAATTTTAGAAACGTAAAATGCAATAATCCATTGCAATTGTAGCAGTTACTTCGATAGGTTGATCATTACTCCAATCTCCTTCACCGAAAGCAACATTTTTCGCGTATGCACCAACTACTGTCCATTCACCCACTTTATCTCCTACTGGTCCTAGAATGTTGATAGTAAAATCTTTCTTGTAGAAATCCGCGTATCCATCTCGACCAGTTAAATCTTCATGTTGAGTCCGTAACCAGTTCATCAATACTTGAGCTCCCGAAGGTGATATTGGCTCATATAACGTCATCGTCATATCTCCCCAAACAGTTTTACCTTTCAATTTACGAACCATATTAATATGATCTAATCGAATTTCATTTGATTCCTGATTCGGAAACTGAATCTTTTTGATCATATATGACGGTAATCCTTCCATGTATACAATAAATTGGTTCGCAACTCTTGGTTGAAACTTAGTAAACATGATTTCATTTGGATCTATTAACTCTGCCATTGTATTTGTTTTCCTTTGTTATATATATTCTGTGTTTACTGAATTAAACTGAGAAAGAAGCTCCTGTACGTGTGATGTTGAAATCAATAATAATATATTCTGCAGTTCGAGCTGGTTTTAACCAGATTTCACCATACATTTTATTCTCGTCAATTACATCAGGACCGTTATTTGTTCCGTCCATTTTTACTTCAAAATCATACAATCCATTCTTTTCTTGTACAGTTTTTAAGTATGGTCGAATAGTATTTTCGAAACGTTTTCTTGTAGCAGTTGTATTATTATCGAACACTAAATAACGTGTTGTAGATGCAATATATTTCTTAACTGCTATCAACATTTGTCGAACATTTACTCGGTCCAGCGCTGAAGGTTGGGCTTGGAGAGTTTTATTACCCCATACTGCTACACCTACACCAGCTTCTGGTTTTAACGGATTAACACGTTTAATTTGAAGTTCGTTACGATTATCTAATGTGAATCGATCTTCAATATCAATAACACCTTTAATTAAACCGCGAGTCAAACCTGCTGGAGCATCCCATGGATTTCCCACAAGATTTGAATAAGCAAACACACCTGCCACTCCAACTGTAGCTGGAACCCATACTGGTTTATTAGCGTCTACGTCAGTTATTTTCATCCATGGATGATATACAGCTGCATAATTTGTATCAAGAGATTGAAGATTTGCTGAATCTAGTAATTCTTGGAATGTTTCTCCAAAATAAGCCAGATCAAGAATCACTAAACAATCTTCTCTATCTTCAGCAACAGTTATTGCTTTCTGTACTAGACCTGGGCTATTATGAACTGTTACACCAGGCATTACTACAAGATTGATATCTATTTCACCTGGATTTTTAACAGTGTTCAAAGCTTTGATATACGCTGCAGATCCAGATGTTGTTACCGTTGAAATATCAAAACCAAACATGTTAGTCTCGGTTACATTCTTACCGTATTTTATGATACGTGAAGGATCCATTCCGTCAAAACCACCTTGCATTGGAATTGTAAATTTCAAATAAGATGTCGGAATAGTTGAACCTGATAATGATTGGTTAGCATACGAACTACTTGGATGTGCAAACATATTATCTAAGTTGAATTCAACGTTAGATTGAGATACAGATCCTGTATGTAAATATGATAAATAATTTAAGTTATCATTATTTGAATAATCGAATCCGTAATAAGCACGGTCTGAATATTCACCGTTAATTTGGGGAATAGTCACAAACGATGCAGTTGGGAAAATAGCTGTTCCAATCGCTGGGTAAGGTACTAATACTGCTTCAAATCCTTTTGGATACATAGTTGCAGACAGCGATCCATTATCAACGTCTTCGTTCACGATTACACGAACATATTTTGATTTATTCGCGTACGTTCCTTGAACAGTAACTTTACCTGTTGAATCAGTAGTTTTGTAATTATCACCAATTCGACGTGCAATATAATTTACACTTGATGGATCTAATGTTAATCCGATATATGATTCAAGAACATTTTGACGCTGATCAGTATCATCCCATGCTCGTACAAATAAACTAAACGTTCCATAATCTGAACCTGGAACAGTTCCAGGACGTGCTGTAACTACAATACTAATCTTGTAATTTTTATTAGTGTCTGTTCCATCCGCAATAGATGTAACTTTAAATAATCGACGTGCACTATTACCTGGCAGTTTCTGAGAAACTACCCATGGTGTAGATGCTGCAGCATAAGTTCCGAATGTAGCGTTTGTTGATGCTGATGTTAAAAATACTTGCGAATTTGATCCGCTGTATGATCCCAAGAAATTTCCGAATTCAAACATCACGTATCCAGTCTGTGTTGACTGTGGTGATGTTCCAAAGATGTTCTTGATATAATTTGCGTTTAATGGATCTAAAGATACACTAACCTGTGTAGCTGTCGAATTTATGTTTGAACCCGATAATTTTAATGCAAATGATCCGGATACAGAACCTGATGCTCCTAATGTAGAAGTAGTCTTACTAAAATCAGATAACAAAGCTCCACTTACATATGCACTCGGATGTAATACAGCTACAACTCGTTGCGTTGCTGTTCCGTTTAATGAACCAGTCCAAACAACAGCAACAGGAGAAGTTAAAGTATATCCAGTTTCTTGTAATACACGTACTACAATTACTGAACTTGCACTTCTTAGATATTCTCGAACTGCGTAAGGTACAAATGAAACTTTTTCATTTTCAGGGCCAAATTTCGCCTTGAAATCTTCTTTACTAGTTACAACTGTAGGTACAAATGCTGGACCTTTCACAGTTGGACCGATAATTACAGCGCCGATGTTCGCAACACCTTGTGGTAAAAACGACAAATCATTTTCATTTGTGAATACACCTGCACTTACAATTTTATCTAATGCCATGTTTTTATTATTCTCCTATTGTTTAACACTAATAAATAGAACTATTTTTTTGCAAAATAGACTATTTATGAGGTTTTATATCAATTATCTTGATTACGTGAAATTGTAACTGTTCCATCCGGATTGATTTGTATTGATTTTTCTTCTTCTGGCGTTAAAATATCCTTGGTTACATTTAGATATTGACTTTTAGCGCTTTCTTTCAATGCATTAATTAGATCATTTGTTCGATGAACAATCGAAATATTTTCAGTTAGAATATTTTCTCTAGACGTTTTTATTTCTTCTAATTGTGCTGAACGCTCTGTCAACTGTGCATATAACTCATCAATTTGTGCAGAAATTTTATCTTTTTCAGATTGTAACGATCTTTCTTGTATTAAAAGATTTGTAATTAGAACACATTGTTTTCCATATTGCACGTCTAGTTTTTGAATTTCAGATAAATCTAATTTACCAATTACAAATGGTTTTTTTTCTTGATTACTCATTGTGTATTAATATTTATTTTTATATTTGGACTTTGATGTTTAAGATTCAATGCAGCTATCTCAGCTTGAACTGTATTCGGAATGACATATCCAGATAAAATACCCGCAAAAGAACATCTTACTCCGCGATCGTTTCCATCCTCAATTGATACTTCATCTGACATATCATCTATCTTCATTCTGAAACGAAATGAATTTTCGATACCCCAATATCCTCCTTCACTATACAAGAACATTTCTTGTAATGAAGCAAGGTGCCTTGTTTTGTCAGTCCATATAATGAAATCATATGTAACATCAACAAAATCTGGTGTTATTACGTAATATGTATCTTGGATAGGTTTACGATTGTAATACAAAGATACTGTCGACAATGCATTCTGTTCTGAATAAAAAGATCCTCTGACTATTTGAATTTGGGGATTGTCTGGATTAATTTTACTTGTTACAATTCTATTCTTAGCTAATGAACTCCGGCGTACACCGATTAATGGCAGTTGAATTTTATTATCTTTATCGCGATAAAAACCATCATATTGAAGACCTTTCCATTTTTCAGGTGACATATAGATGATTGGAACTTTAATAAGTTGCCCCGATACTTCAATTGTAGGATTAATAACTGTTTGAATATATTGAATTACAGCTGTGTCGATATCTCGTAATGTAATACGAAAATTAGGAATAGTATCTGTGTCTCTCCGAATTACAAATGGTAAATTAGGATTGGTCGATTCCCCCGAAAATATTTCCGATTGACTTTTTGGTTTAGGTTTATTCATTAGTTCCAAAATGATAAGGTTCGATTGTTATTCTTGATAAACGAGACATATGAGCTTGAACTTGATAAGACCAATCAGATCCAAAAGTTTTTATTGATTCGTTAGTATCTGTTGCAGAAGGTTTATTTGTTTCTGCTGTTTTACCACCGATTAATTGATTTGATACTAATGTATCGATTTCCCAATATTTTTCATTCCAATGAATTAAATCACCTACTTCTGGCAGATGTTGTAAATCTTTAAGATCGTCTTGTAAGAACGAGAAAATTAATTGTTGGTTAACATCTGTAGCCATTTCATCTGTAACGTATTCTTGATCATTACGTTCGATATAACAATACAAACGTACAGGCTGATAATAACTCCGATCTTCTGCTTCACCGTATATATCAACGTCAGTACTATTTAGATTAATTTTATACCAATCAATAGATATATCGATCCATCTCCGTAAAAGTTCTCTATTCATTCCACGGAACATTGCAATATCTCGTTGACCACCTAATAATGCCATTATCCAATATAGATTTTTAGAGGTACTTGTTTAAATTGATCTTGCAAGCTTGCTGCAGCTGCAGCTTCTTTTTCCAATTGAGCTTGCTTTCCCGTTGCAGTTAATAACGTGTTAAGTTCTTCTATTAATGCAGCTTTTTCTTCTGATATTGAAGATAATAAATCAGTTGGTTGTAATTCATTGTTATTTGAAAATGGAATACTCTGATACTTGTTTCGTACCATTCCCAGCATTTCTTTTGCAATTACATATGCATATTTGTAGATCCATTGTTTTCCTGCATGATTAATTTGACTGTATGTCAATCTATTATAAGGGACGTTAGAAACGTCAGAAACAACTCCTGTTGGAGTTTGTAACGGATTATTACGTTCAGTTTTAACAATATATTTAAACCAAACTTTCATCGGATAAGATGGAATTGGAAATATTCTGAATTCATTATTCACTAATTCAAAAGAAAAAGCTGATTTTCGAATTGTGTCATTTAATTCAATAGCCTGAATACGCAATAAGTCTGAATACATTGGCATCATCATGAATGACACAGCTGGTGACATTCCTCCCCAACCAAATGCATCTAACATAGTTTGCATTCCTGTACCAGTTCCTGCTAGTGGATCAAAATACCTTACAATAGCTGGTGCACCAAAATGCATTACTTGTTTGATCTCAATTTCAGATCCAGATTCATACACATCTGCTATCAGTGTAGATAAATCATACACTTGAGAAGATGGATCAACTGTAATTGATGCTGTTTTATAACTAACAGTTCCCCCAACTCCAGCTTCAGATCCATACATTTCTGAAATAGTAACATATCGACCCATATTTGGAGTAATTTCCCGTTGGGAAAGATTTGATCCTGTAGATGCTCCTTGTAAATAAATGAAATGTTCTTGAATGTTAAATTGATTAACTTGTGTAGAATATTCTGTTACAGCTTCCTCGAAAGCTGTATAAAAGTTAATATCCTGCAATTCAACATCAACAATTGGATATCCCATGCGGCGTGCACACCAATTGGCTACACGATCAGCTTCTGATGCAAATGCTGGATCTGTATCATAAAATCCATATGGAGTTGATCCTGTTGTAAATGATGATGAGCCGGGCCAAATTTGTACTTCCATGAATATAAATAGGTCGTATTAATCTTCTCGTTTGATAATACCTTTGTTCATATAGTTTATAACTCGTTCTTCTTCTATTGCAATAAAAGTTTCGTAAGCAGGCGCAATTCCCAAATTTTCGTATTCTCCTGCATTATCTGGGGCTATCAAGTCAAATGAATTATCATATTGATCACCTCCAGTGAATACAAATGAATCATTATGAATTTTACTCTGAGGACAAATATAGAGAATTGGTCGCGCATTGTCTAAAAATTCATTGGCTCTCGTTTTATCTGAAGTCCAGCTTGTTATTAATGACATAGGTTTGTATCTAAATAATTTAGAACACACAGACATATTATATTCACCAATTTGAGTATTCTTCCAATTTCTCGGACGTGTTGATGAAACCCAATTTATAAAATGAGAATCATCACGTAAAGAACTGCCTCTATATAATGCTTTGATATCTTTGCTAACATGTGAAATATGATCAAAAGGTCTAGTTTTAACTAACTGCTGTAATAGTGAATGAAATTCGTAATTGTTAGATAATTCACCAGTTTTAGATGTCTTCCATCTAATTAGCCACTTTTGCAATTTGGTTTCATCAGGAGTATTTTTTTCTTCTCCTTGATCAAATTTACTTCTGAATGCAATGAAGTCATCAACATCTTTCCATACAGATCGATCGCCGAATAAACTAGATCCAAAATCTTCTAATAAGAATAATTTATTCATCACCTCTAAATTTCCAATTTGGATTTAGTTCAGCTATTTTGTATTCCAACATATATAACTTGCACGTATAAGCTGATCCGATTCCTAAAATTTCACGTTCATTTGTGGATCCGCTACCTAGTAGGTACAACAAATTCGGTGTAAAAATGAAATCATTATTTGATGCATTTTTTAAATTACATTCTACTAACGCTACCATATCAGCCATATATACGTGATTATTACCTTTATAATAAGGGTTTTGCAATGCATCAGTATTACTCCACGATGATACCAATCTTGTTGGTGTATATTCAACTAGTTTTTTGTAACAAAACCATCCTAATGTTGGATCTAAACGTATCCAATCTTGCTGTCGTGTACCTTGTATAAAATTAGACAATCGTTGAATAGATTGATTTTGATTAGGTGCAATTAATGCACGTGAAGCTATTCCTTTTGGATTCAATCCTGGAAAACGTGATTTAAGTGAACATAATTTAATCAACAACTGATGGAATTGCTCATTATTAAAAATTGATTTATAATTTGGGCCTGAAAAAATTTTCTGTAATTTGTTTATTAAAAATATCTCATCTTTTGTATTTGGTTCGCCGTTAAGAGACGTTTTGAGATATTTCTGGAGATATTCTAAGCCATGTGGATAATTAGGCAACCAATGAATATCACTAAAAGGTTCGGTACCAAAATCTTCTAACAAATCATATTTCATTGCATATTTTCTAGTTTATAGATTGTGGTATATATCAATTCAATTATAGTATCAAGCTGATTTTGAATATATCCTATATTACAGCATTCTTTATCTCGAAACAATTCAACCATCTTGACTAGAGATTTATAATATTCACAAGCTTGCGATGTATCTTCAATAAATTGTTTAGATGCTTTATAACCTGAAATTAATCCATTTCGGCCTTGAAACGATTCAACTAATTTATCTATTAATTCGCCAATAGTTTCATAGAACTCCCCAGTAGCTAAATGTCCAAAACCAGCACCTGGAGTTTTACTAAATCTCCAGTGAAAAATGTGTGATTGTGTTCTAGACTCGAGAAGAAGAGATATTAATGTACTAATCTGATCCATTATAATATTATGTAATCAATTTTCAAACGTCTCATCTCTTTAATTATGAAAACACCTTGAGCTAATAATTGATTATATTCTTCCAAGGAATCAAACTCTGAAGAAGCTTCTGGTTCGTCAATATACATCTGCAGATAATCTCTAATATATTTCACTGAAACCATGGGGAAGGCATCAGATGCTTCTTTTAAATTTTCACAAAAAATTGGAAATTGATGCGAAATGTCATCAATATTTATTACACGTTTAATAAACTTCTCATTTAGAGCTGGAAGTTGTTTTGCTTCTGTTATTATAGATTTCATTTTCATTTTATTCTTTTTATAAGTTCGATCCCTGCAATAGTTTATTTGCTTTTTCTACTGCACCTTTTTTATCACGTGTAATATACACGATATCTTGTAAAAAAGATAAACTATCATTACGTGCACTATCACCGAGAACTAATTGAGCAAAACCAGATATATCACATCCGAAGCAAATATCATCTAAAGTTGATCTAGATGTTGGCATAGTAACTATGTAAAACACACCTATATCGTCCTGTTTGAGATTTGGAGCTAATTTCAAATTAAGTTGAAATTGAGATATCTCATTTAATAATGTTCGTAATTTCATGCTGTTCCTTTTATAAATTTATGATAACGTGATATTGCACCTTTCAATGTTGGTGCTGAATTCCACGCTCTATGTGTGTTTGTAATATATGTTGTTTCCCCTGTTTTGGGATTTTTTGATTTCCAAACAGCACATATTTTCTTTACTTTCTGTCCTGTATTCGGATCAATTGAATATCCATAATGCCATACAGCATCCTGCTTAAAACATTCAGCTCGTTCTTCGTCTGTTAACGGAACTTTATTTTTTTTCAATTTTTCATATTCAGATTGTTTTTCAACAATCAAACGAAGCGAATTTGATTCAAAAATTTCTTCAGACATTGTCAATTGTTTGACATCACCAATACATTCCCACGGAGCTGTTGAAGAATTGCGTACTAATATTAACGATCTGCTATCTCTCAATGTAATTCTACATACTAACTTCCCACCATCAGTTGCAACAATATCATTAGCTGTGAATCCATATTCTTTTCCCACAGCAGCTAAATTGCTAAGAGTTTGTTTGAAATCTTCTAATAAAGACGATAGACTAATCATTATTAATAAATATTATGCTTTTCGAACAAGAAGCCTAATATGAGGATATTTTTGCTTTAATGACCGAACAGCTTCTAAATTTTTAATTGAATCATCCGTAAAAAATATTGTTGTATATCCTTTCAAAATATGTTGTTCAATCCAATTTGCTTTTGCTTGTGGATCAGCTGATCCTAATGGTACTACGTATGTATCTAAGCCAACAGATTTTAAAAAATGACGAACTGGAAATCCTATTCCTCTAGCAGTCAAAATGGTTACTTTATGAGATTTTGTCTTTGCTGCTCTTTCTAGCTCTGTTTTTAATTTCTTGGCGTTTCGTTGAATTAAACGTGGATTACGCATCATTTTATCAAACTCACTAAAATCAAACCTTTCTCCAGGTTGAAGTTCATACAACGCAAATTCTCCAGGATCTAACTGCTTTATTTCTCCTGTTGCAGTATGTACATAAACCCATTGATCCGCTGTCGCCAATGTGTGATCAAAATCAAAAACAGATAATGATTTACCTTTTGATTCTTTTAATAATGTTGAAAATTTGATCATTCAACTAATTTTATTTTGAGATGAATTTAACTATAATAAGTCATATTC
>ERZ650311.693-NODE-693-length-19559-cov-5.420888_pt1 | contig 19559 bp, 21 predicted proteins | sample MGYA00376247_ERZ650311 | MGnify/ENA primary metagenome ERZ650311 (study PRJEB26733, sample SAMN07839324) | wastewater metagenome | biome: small river; feature: stream; material: water | place: USA: North Carolina | collected 2016-07-28 ... | reverse complement strand
GCGAACGGTGCAGCGATCGCTACGGCGACGGCACTTGCAACCGCACAAACGTCGATCAACACGCTGGCCACAACCACACAACTCGCGGCATCGTCTGCGGCTTTGCTCACGCAAGTGAATCTCGCCATAGCCACATCCGCAGCGATCCTCGACGACACAGGCACGAGCGGCGTGGCAGTCTCGGCTGCGAGCAAAACCGGCTACAAACTCGCTGCCGATGGCCTTGATTCGATCTCCATCTCTGATCCAGGCGGGATCGCGAACTACAACACATGGCCCAAGTACGTCGTAGGACTATTCCGCTTGATGATTGGAGCCAAGAGCGAAAAGAGCACGGCGGCAGGCACGATCGTATCTTACGCCGACAACGGCACGACTGCGAATCTTACGATGGCTTACACGTCATCGGGCGGGATTGACACGAAGGGGCCAGCTACATGATTACCCTGACGGATATCTTGCGGCTCGTTTGGCCATTCGCGAATGACACGGCATCGCAAACCGGACCTGCGACGACATTCACGACCGCTGCCCGACAGTTCAATTCGCAAGTCAGTCAGGCACGGCAATTCACGTTTCCCGATGCCCGTTCGCGACAGTTCAACACGCCGTCAAGCGACGCCCGACAGATCAACTAACCAACAACGGCAAACGACATGAACGAAACCACCGAAGTTGATTCAATCGCGACCATCGCGGCGAAAAACTCGCTAACGGTTCGCGATCGCCTTTACGACGTTGACGGCGACATTGTAACGCGGTCGGGCATCTCGTCGCTGTCGGTCAAGGTGTTCAATACTCGCACCGGCGTCGAAACCTACTCGGCCACGATCACCGTTGCGTCGGCGTTGTACAACTCGCTGGTGACCAGCGACGACGCCTGGGAAAAGGACGCTATCGGCTACAACTTTAAGCACACGATACCGGGAACGGCATTCCCCGATGGTGGCCAGACGTACCAGGTCGAGTACCTGTTCACGCCATCATCAGGAAATGCGTGGACAACAAGCCCGCCGATTCGCATCAAGACAAGCCACCGATACACCAGCTAAGGACGAATCATAATGGTTGCAACTAACGAGCGACGCGGCCAAGTGTTCGACCTTGGCGACAAGTTTTTCGGTTCGGATCGGTACACCACCGGCGACCAGAACATCAAAGACCCGGCGTCGACGATCGACGGAATGCCGCCGAGCTTCGGGCAATATCCGGTGCCGCACGTTTTCACGTTCCAGGGCATCTTTGGCAGCGTCTCGAACGTCTACCGACCAAGCGACGAAGCGATTCGGCATTCGTACGACAACGCCCGGTTTATGACGAACGATCCGTCAGTGATGGAATGCGTCGAACAACGCATCCGTTCGACGTGCTTGCTTGACTGGCATTTGGAAGTTGACGACGAAAAGGACTCGCGGCAAAAGGAACTTGCGGAGAATCTAACGTCGCTTATCAAGGCCATGCCGCGATTCATGCAGTACCGCGAGAATCTCATGCGGGCAATCTGGTACGGTCGCTCGGCCAACACTCACCGTTGGCGGTGGAAGTATTTGCACGGCAAGAAACGACTTGTGATTGACCGTTGGTTGCCGGTTCACGGCGACAAGCTCGTGTTTCGGTACGACAAGGACAATGGCGAGTACAACCCCGATCAAGTCGGCATTCGCGTCGGCGGTGCCTATCAACCGGGGGCACGAATCGCGAACCGCTGGAAGGTCGAGAGCGTTGCCAACAAGGTGCAGGTGACCGACACCGGACTCGCGTATTTCCTTGAGGAATGCGAACGCCCGTTGCTCGCGATCCATAAGCACATGATCGAGGATGGCGAGTACGAGGCCCCAGAGTACGCCGGCCGCGTGAACGGCGTCGGCATCCGATCCCGCATCTATTGGGTGTGGTATCAAAAGCAGGAAATGCTGTCGTTCCTCATGGAATTCCTTGAACGATCGGCGTTCGGCATCGAGCTTTGGTATTACCCGCAGGGCAACAAGAAAGCCAAAGACGAGACGATGAAGGCCGCGACCGAACGCATCGGAGACGGCCGCAACGTGATCCTAGTGCCACAACCCGAGGGCGGCGAATCGGGTGCGTATCGCGTCGACCGAATCGAGCCGAGCATGGGCGGTGCCGATGTGCTCAAGGAAATCATCACGAGCTTCGGCAATCACCAAATCAAACGCTACGTTTTAGGTCAGACGCTCACAACGGAATCGCAGGCCACCGGACTCGGCAGCAACCTTGCGTCGATCCATCTCGACACGTACATGCAGATTGTGCGGTACGACGCGACGAACATCGACGAAACGCTGACGACCGACCTCGTTGAAGTTTTGCGGGATTACAACTACCCGCGATTGCGTGACATCCCCGTCCGGTTCAAGACCGTTGTGGACGGCGACGACGTTGAACAAAAGCTGGCAGCGTACAAGTCGGCGTTCGACATGGGCCTGTCAATGAAAGCGTCGCAGATCGCCAACATGATCGGTGCCGAGCGACCGGATGACGGCGACGAAGTGCTGCAAAACGTGGCGTATCGTCCACAGGCACCAGCGGAAGGTGGCCAAGGTACGTCGACCAGCGTAGCGGCAACCGATGGCAGCACGCAAGCCGCGGCGGTGATGGATGCGATCCGACGCGAGCAAGAGCAATCGAAGCGAGACGCGGAAACCGACAGCGACAGGGAGACCTACGCAAGTGGAGATCGCGAACTAAGTAGCACGCAATTTAATCTGCCTCGCAATCTTGCCAATCGTGTCATGGAGATGGGGCGGCGAATAAGCGATGCCGATCTTGCAGAGTACGGACGAGAAGACGAGCCACACGTCACGATCAAGTACGGACTGCACACGAGCAATCCGTCTGACGTGTCAAGCGTTGCATCCGGGTTTGGTCCGGTTGAAATAAAACTCGGCCGAACTTCATTTTTTGAGTGCAACAAATACGACGTGGTTAAGATCGACGTGGAAAGCAAGTCGCTGCGATCATTGAATGCAAAAATCGGCGATAAGCTGGAATGTACTGACACGCACCCTGACTACATACCGCACGTCACTATCGCCTACGTCAAGAAAGGACTTGGCAAAAAATATGCCGGGATGAACGACATGGAAGGCGTTCACTTCACCGGATCGGAGTTGATATTCTCGCGTGCTGATGGTGAACGAAATGCAATTCGACTCGATGGCACGATCAAGAACGTCGACGACGATCAATCGCCAGAGCCGGACAAGATCATCGAGCAAGAACCATGTCCGAAAACCGACTACGCCACGTCACAACGGCGACCGGGCGACCGGCTTAAAGGCGGCTTGGCCGATGCGAAGAACGAAAAGGACTTCGACGCCCGCGAATTGCAACGCGGAGCACAACACGAGCTTGCCGAGCACGGCGGCGACTGGCGACTAGCCAAAGAGATCGCGATGGATCACCTGACCGAAGACCCGGACTATTACCGCAAGCTGCGACGCCGGATGATCGACATGCCGAACTCGGCCACCAAACAGCGGTACTCAAAACCCCGCGTGGTCGATCGCGAAGCCGTTGACCTTGCCCGCACGATCGTCGGTAACCGCCTGCTACCAACGGCGATGGACTTCCACGAATTCGACCGTCAATGGGAGTGGGAAATCGAGTCCGACAATCACCCGATCGAGTACGCAGCGGCACAAAACCGGCGATCGTCAAACGGCGAGACGCTCATGGTCTGCTACTCGCGATTGTCGCAACTTCGCGAGCAACTGGCCGCGTGCGGTGCCGATGGCTTGGCCGAGATCGACAGCGACATTGCTTTGCTTGACGCGGAAATACAAGGCCGAGTCGAGAACGCAAACCGCTGATTTTGGCCGCGAACTATTTTGCGAATTTTTTTCACAATCTTCCGTAAGCTATTGACATGGGTAGAACGGATACGAACGATTTACGTCAGAAGGATACTTTCAGGCAAAGGAAGCTCCAGGCACAGCGAGTGCTTGAAGATTTTCTAGCCCGCTCGACTGATCCGGCGTTCTGCGGTTCGATCACAATCGAACTGAATGCGAAGGGTGGCCAAATCGGACGCCTCAAGCACACGAACGCGATTTTCGAGCCAGAGTAAACACGACACAAAACCACCCCGGTCATTCGATACCCGAAGCCGGACAGATTGCAGACCCTTAAAAAGGTCGCAGTTTGTCCGGCTTTTTTCGTTTTATGGTAACAGCCCAACTCGACACCGAAGCCGCTGCCGATCGCATTGACGAGTTTCTCGCCGATGACGATGCCGCTGCCGGTACGCGAAAGCCGGGCTATTTTTCGCCAAGCGAATTCGTGACGTATCGCAATGTGCCGGTATTTTCCGAGCATGTGCGAAAGACCACGAGCGGTAAGACGTTCGAGTTCAACCGCAACACACTCCAAGCGGTGTGCGACTGCTGCAATGAACGAATCGCGGCGACCGGCGACTATGCCGCGATCATCATCGGCCACACGCCATCGGCAAAGGCGGTTTCGACCGGCACCCCGGTCCAGCCGGCCGTTGGATTCATGGGGCCGTTTCGCATGGGACTCGTTGGCGTTCCCGGCAATCAAAAATCGGCGATCTTGGCCGACCTGCACATTTACCGCGACAAGCAAAGCGTGATTCGCGATTACCCGCGTCGATCCGTCGAGCTACGAAACACCAACGGCGGCGACTACTCGGAAATGTACCTCGACCCGATCGCGTTGCTGGGCGGCGAAGTCCCGGCACTCGACATGGGCTTGCTTTATTCCGCGACCGACAACGGCGACGACGTGCTGCGATATTCCGTCGTCTCGCCCGGTGCCTCGAATGTGTTCATCCCCGTTGCGGACAGCGTGAAATCGTCCGACGACGCCTCGAAAAGCCCAATAAACCCCGAAGAACGGAGCCAGACAATGGCAGACCAAAACACCATCGAGCAGTTCATGAACGCTTTTCGCCAGTCGGACCTTGGCGTTTTCCTTACCGGCCTGATGAAGAAGGGCGAAGTCGACGACAACCAAGACGACAGCGGCAAGCCGGAAGGCGAGGAAAAGAGCTACGCGGCCGACGCTGCGAAGGGCGACGAAGTTGACGACAAGACCAAAGAAGATGAGGCCGAGAAAATGAAGTACTCCAAGCGTGAGGCCGAGATGCAAAAGCAACTCGACGCCCAATCGAAGCTCATCGGGTCGCTGCAAAAGTCGCTCGAAACCCAGATCGCCAAGCAAGTCGACCGCGAGCGTTACAGCAAGCTCAGCGACTTGGCCGAGCAATTCGTCGTCGACGTTGACGAGGAAATGGAAGCTCTGAAATACGGCAAGGCTTCCGACGACGAATTCAACAAGCAGGTCACGCGAATCGAGAAGCATTACCGCCCGATCATGCTCGACATCGAAGCTCCGGTTCCGGGCGGCACCGAGCGATACGCCGCTGGCCGTGGCAGTGTCGAGAAGTACTCGAAGGAAGTCAGCGACAAGGCCCTGGCGGTCTGCAAGTCGCGTATCGCTGCTGGCCAAAGTGCCGACTACGCCACGATCCTCGAAGAGGTCAAGGCAGGCAAGCACTAAGCCGCTCGTACCCGTTCGACCACCAACCACAACGGCCGCGAATTGCGGCGATACACGGAGAAATGAACCATGTCGAGTCCTAAATTGATCGCGGGCGGCACGATTTACCCGAGCCGATTCGTGATGGGTGACGTGAACAACGCCTTCACCGGCCTGCAAGCGACTGCCGGTGCGGGCATCCTTGGCATCTCGCACGAGAGCACGCGAAACGCCCCGATTCCCGAACTGACCGACAGCCAGCCGCACGTCATCAGCGGCGAAGCGATCGGCTTGTACGAGCCGAACGAGATTTGCTTGCTCGAACTTGGCGGTTCGGTCGACCCGTTCGCTTTTGTCAAGGCCGACTCCAACGGCAAGGGCGTTGCTGCGACCGGCAATGACGTGAACGTTGGCGGCGTGGCACTTCAAGGCGGTGCGTCCGGCCAACTGATTCAAGTTCACCTGCGACCACAGCAAATCACGGCCTAAGCGTTTCGCCAAGCCGAGTAGCTCGGACCAACCAAACACAACCACCATTCGGAGATTCAAATCATGGCAGCGGTTCTTCCGGGCCAGTTTAACACGTTTGTGAAGTCGCACGACGCCAGCAACAAAATGGTGATCGACTTCGCTCGCAATATCAACAAATTCGCGGTGAATCGATATTGCCAGATCGTGCCGGTCAAGGCACCCGCTGGCTACTATCAGCAATTCACTGTCGAAGAGGCTGGTCGAATCCAGCATACGGACCTGCGAAACTTCGTCTGGTACGACGGTGCGGACGCTCCGCAAGGCTTGGACGGCACCGAATCGTTTGAGTTCAAGGATTTCCGCTGCCAGCGTTACTACTACGGATTCCGTGTGGGAAATCTTGCGGCCGAGCACGCAAGCTGGAACTTGGTCGCTCAACATTCGAGCATTAAGGCCCGGCAGGCGATGACCGCTCGCACGCAATTGGCCGTGACCGCTGCCACGACGACCGGCAACTACTCGGCGAGCCACGTCATCGACGTGACCGCGTTGAGTGGTAACACCGGCAATTGGGCACAATCCACGTCGGCCCGCCAAGACATCAAGCGGTCGATCTTGACCGGCATGGAAACGATCCTCGACGACACGCTCGGGGCCGTTGAAATGGACGATATCGTGCTGGTCATTTCGTCGGGCTTGGCCAAGGATATCGCGGGCTCGCAAGAGTTCACGGACTACCTCAAGGGTTCGCCCGATGCGTACATGCAAATCCGCGGCGAACTGCCGAGCCGAAACGGTGCAGCGTACGGCCTGCCCGACAAGCTCTATGGCGTCCGCGTCGAAGTCGAAGCCACTCGCAAGGTGACGACGAAGAAGGGCGAAACGACCTCGCGAACGAGCGTACTGCCGAAGGCGACTCCGTTCATGGTGGCACGTCCGGGCGGTCTTGAAGGCGTGGCCGATGCCCCGAACTTCTCGACTCTCGTGATGTTTGCACTGGAGGAGATGACGACCGAAATCAAGAACGATGCCGACAACCGCCGAACGATTGGTCGCGTGGTCGAAAACATCGCCGTGAAGAACGTCGCACCCGCTACCGGAATCTTGTTCCAAAACGCGGCCTAATCCCACCGCGTTTGATTGCTTGATTCGACCCGTTCCGCTTCCACAGGTGCCACCGTGGCCGCTTACGCAACTGCTGCTGACTTGACCGCACGATACGACTTGTCGGACGTGTGCGACTTGGCCAGCGACAACGGCACGCCCGAAGGGGCGATTGCCAGCAGCGAGCGAATCACGGCGGTTCTAGAAGATGCAAGCGGACGGGTCGAGTCAGCCGCGTTTGTCGGCGGACTTTACACCGCCGACGACCTCGAATCGCTCACGGGCAACTCGGAGGCGTTTCTCAAGCGACTCGTTTGCGACATCGCCTATTGCCTGCTGCTGCGAGTTCGGCCGGGCAAGTACAGCGAGGACTTTCGCAAAGAGGCCGCGAAGGAAAGCGACGAGTGGCTTGATCGGCTTCGCACCGGCAAGAACATTTTCAGCATTTCCAAGGCCGTTGACGCATCGGTGATCGACGTTGATGGCCCGACTGCCGCGAGTCATTCGCAGCTCAACTTGCTCACAACTCGCACGCACAATTTCTACCCGAGCGTATCGTCACGCTTCCCGACCGGAAAAGGATAACCGCCAATGTCGTACGCTCCGGTCGTTTTTGGTGCGGGCCTAGTTCGCGTCGATGTTGGCGATGGCCTTGTCGACTTCGGCTACACGCGAGGCGGCGTTGTTCCGGTGATACAGCCTCGATTCGTCGACGTTCCGAGCGATCGTAACGGAGGCGACCAGGGAACGCCGGCCGAGGTGCTACTGCTGCCGCGTGGTGCTACCGCCAATATTCGCATCGAGATGACCGAATGGGACATGGCCGTAGCATCGGACATCGCAGCGTTGATTCGCAACGGAACCGAAGGCACATTCCCGACGACCACAACGCTAATGTTCGCTGGCAGTAAGACCATGCGACTAGTGATCTTGTCGGCAACCGGCCCGCTCAACTTCCCGACCGTCATTCCACGCGGACCAACCGAGCCGGGCAATCGATCTAGTCAGTTTTCTACGTTCGTCGCAGAGTTCGAGGCTTACCAATACGCATCGGGAGCACTCTATAACTCGACGACAAGCTAGTCCCTCTGTGCAAGGTGCAAAGTCAGTCATGGCCAAGAAACCACCCGCAAACACAACCAGGATCGACCGCGATGAGACCGACGACATCTCGCAACCGATCCTGTTCACCTACTTCGATGGCAACCGCGTGCGGCACGGTGACGCCGCTGCATTGTTCCGCAAAGTCGAGTACTTTGACGGCGTGCCGCTTACCGAGCCAGAGTTCTGGCAGCAAGTCGACGACCGGGCCGAGCCAGCTACAAGCAAGGCCATCGAAGCCATCGCGTCAATCTTCGGAATCAACCGACACGACGACGCCACCGGTAAAGGACTTACCGACGATCAGGTGGCTGATGTTTATGCCAAGTTTCTCAGTCTGCTGTTCGTTCAAAAAAAAACGGCAGATGGTGGGTTGATTGTGCCGCGACGCTTCCTATTGCGATGGGCGGCGAGAGCGAACGGATCGACAGCGGCCGGCGATGGCTCTGGGTCATGCTCAACCGTGACCGCATCGACTACGCCAGGACATTCGCCCTCGCCAATCTCGTCGCCAACGCATTCAGCGCGCCGCTCGGCAAAGAGTGGTACGAAGCGACGGTCGGCTCGTCCGAAGCCGCGGCAATGAGATTTGATCGCAACCGCACAGCCACACCGGCGAAATAGTCATGCCACTACCGGCCATTCCAGCCATTATTGCAGCACTTCGCACCGCGGGAGCGGCGTCGGCGGCGAGCGCTACCGCTAGCGGGGCGGCAACCTCAACTGCGGTTGGTGCAACGCGAGCAGCGGCGTCGGCGGCGGTTGGTAGTGCTCAAACTAGCTCACTATCTGGATTGATATCTAGAGCTAATGCCGTTGCGTCATCTGCCAGTCAACTTTCTGGCGTGGCTTCATCGAATAACAGCCGCTCGTTCGTTGGGCCCGGAGCAAAGATGGTCGATAAGATTGACCCGACCGGGCTTGCGACGGGGTTCGTTAAGCTCGGAGATGCGATTGCTCACATTCCAGACAAGATCAAAGAGTGGGCAGCATCGATGGCCAGTTCCGCTGATGAATTGCGTAGCTACTCCGCACCGGCAGCGGAGCAAGTCGCACAACTCGAGTACGGCCGTCGTGTTCGCCAGTTTGAACGTGGTGCCGATGTCGGTCGGTCGGCGGCGTTTGCTGCATCGGCCGGCAATCGACTAGAAGAGCGAGTTGCGAAAATATCGAACTTGATCGAACAGCTTTGGAACTGGACCGAAGGCACATTCGCTCACGCACTGGCGAATATCATTGACTTCTTTGACCTCGAAATCCTCAATTCGTGGTTGATGAAAGTCCTCGTCTCAGTGTGGGAGCAAATCAACCCGTTCGGAAAGAAGAAAACCGAAGCAGAAATTAGAGCCGAAGAGCAAGCCCGTCGCCAAGCGATGCAGACGCCAGCGTCCAACTTGCTCAACTCTCTTGGCGGATTCGCAATTCCATTCGCGGCACCTTCGCCACCGGGGGCACCGTAATGAGCGAAGGCACGCAAGTAACCTACAACGAAATCGTCATGCGAGATGTGCTGACGACTATGTGGGACGAATCTGTCGTATACGATTTTGCCGGCGTCGATCCTCTGTACACCAAGATCACGATGACGTTCACGGGACTGTTGCACAGTTCCGCAATTGCCACCCGAACTACATCGCCAACGCCCGGCATCTCGACCGGTGCGTCGATCATCGCCAAGGATCGGCTAGATCGCATTCGTGCTCAGATGATGATGCCGCGAGGCGATCTTGAATTGAAGGTCGGCAATGAAGTGATGCTAAAGGCAAGTGGCGTCGCGGTATCTCAACCGCTGAACGCCAACAGCTTAAAAAACCGTCCGTCGTCGTCGAACCAACGGCAAGACATGGACGTAAACAATGGCCCGAAGCCGATATCATTTCAGATCGTGAATCTGTGGGGATCGGAAGTCTTTCGCGTAACGTGGACGGTTGAGGTCTGCCTGCAATTCTTCTGCGAAGGCGAATCACCCGATGTGCTCGGTAATCGCTGGGCAGTTTCGGAGTCAATCGATTCGCAGAAGTACCTCACGAAGAACATCACTGGCGAGCTTCGGTTGTCGTCGTACGCTTCGGTTCCGCCAAGCGGCTACAAGTATCTGGTTGTGCCACCGCTGGAAACAGGGTTCCGTCGCGAGTCGATAGATTACGCCGTATCGGCGGACCTAACAACGGTGAGATACAGTGTCGTCGATAAGCAAATCGAGTTTGCGGCACCGTTCCCGGCAGTGTCGTTTAACCTCACCCACAATGAGACGACGCACGATGGAATCACGTTCCTGTCACACGCCTCATCGGAAGTCGTCGGGCAACCAGGTGCGGTTCTTGGCGACCTCGTAAGGCGTGCAATTCAGCTTGTGGAAAATCGACTCGGATTCTCTGAACTACTGAAGAATCCGGCGAGCTTCATTCTTCACAACGCATCCATCACAACACAGCAGGGCGAGCGAATCCAGGCCAAGTGCGACATTTCATTGCGACTACTCGGCAGCGGAAAATCGCAGACCGTCAACAAGCTAACATCCGACACAATTCAGCGGATCACGACCCCGCTAACGAACCTGCCACCGCTCAGCAAGGGCCAAAAGAACCTTGCCAATGCTGGCCAGAAGAACTCGACCGACTACGACCCCGAGATATCGTACGTCGCACCAGATCACGGCTTCGATTCCGCTGGGAAGTCACGAAGTTCTGCCGCTATGGCCGTCTTGCTAGCCTATCTTCAAAGTCCGTGCGGCGATCACAGTATGCCGACCGATGGCAGCAATAGATCAGAGCCGGACAAGAAAACGTCACAAACTCAAACGGCGGATACTGGAACGCGAGTCAATCAGAATGGCGACTTTGGAAACAACGACTCTGGGCCGTTAAGCAATGACAAGTCGTCATACGACGAAGAGGTCAAGAAGGTCATCTACGTTGATTGCCGGGTGACTGACGAATGGTTCGATGACGACATGAAGGCCGCGATGCCGATAGCCGACACCGATGCCGATGTGTCGATGATCGTGCTGCGGATTGCCAAGCGTTATTCGCGTCGTCTCGTCACGTACCAAGCGTCACGGGTTGGCGACTTCCCTGATATTCCAAACTTGCCCGAGAAGTATCAGGACTGCGAAGACAACGTAGAGATGCACCGCGTCAAATTTGCTCGCAAGCTCATCGGGCCAACGCCTACGCCCGATGGTGGCGGTGCCGTTGCCGGCATTTCGATGACCGCCGAGTACATCTCGACTAAGCCGATGGACGACACCAAGAAACGGGCGATTATGCGATTGCCAATCTTGACCGCGAACACATCGATACCGGCAACGGTCGTGTTCAATGATTCGGTCAACAAGGGCATCGGCGTCGAAGTCGTCGAACCCAAGAAGAAGAAAGGCATATCGAGAAGCAATGCTTAATATCTACGAATCCAGCGGCGATGAAGCTGGGATCATGAACATCATTGCCAAGGCGTTCAAGGCCATCGACACGCTTAACGCGGCACGATTGACGACCGTGCCCGACAAGATCAAGGCGTACATCGATCGCTACAAGCTCAAAGAGACGACGCTCGCAACAGATCAAATCCTAGACGGCGTGGCATTGTCAAGCGGCTCGTGGGCCGCTAGTGGTTTCGTGGTCACGTCAACGCTCATCGCTTCGATCCAGCAATTCTTAATCGACGAAATCGGTGAAGAGTTTCCCGCGGCGACCGGAACGCTTTTTGACGCACTGCAACGCTTTGCCGATGAAATGGTCGAGCAAGACTACAAGGTCGAATCGAGCAGCGTTTCGGCATCGCTCGTAGCCGACAGCGGCAACACCGGCGACTCGGCCATTGCGTACACGCTTATTCGCGGCGATGGCAAAACCGAAATGAACGCGATCGCCGAGGATATCACGGTCGAGACCGTCATCACCGGCACGAATCCTTCGCTCGTATTTTCGGGCGAGCAAGCCGTGACCGATCGCGTTCGAGAAACGTGGCCTGCCGGTTCGGGCGGATCGCTTAGCCTCACGCCCGGCAACGGAGGTCTCGTGAGCAACGGCGACTTTGAAGCCGCTGCCGTTACCGACTTGCCGGATGATTGGGCGTTGATCGCTGGAACCGCTGGCACGACGATCGGATTGACGCCGCTGGAGGTGCAAAACGTCGTGATGAGCGGTACGCCAACGGGCGGATCGTACTGGCTGCGATGGTCAGACGGCACATCGACCCACACGACGCTCGAACTGACCTACGACGCGGGAAGCTCAGCGGTTCAATCGGCACTGCGAACGGTTCCGGGCCTTGGCGCCGTGACCGTTGACACGACTGGCGACTCGCCAAACTACACACACGCGATCACATTCGACGGTGCGGCCGGCGATCCAGCACAACTCACATCGGCGACGGCGTTGCTTGGCGGTACGGCAGCGGGATTGACGCATTCGACCGTGACGAGCGGAGTGGCGGGAAGCTATACCGGCCGATCTCTGAAAATGACCGGTTACTACTCCGGTTCGACGGCCAATGAGCAAGTTCACTTCATCCTATACGGTGCAACGTCAGGCAAGTTCACAATCTCAACGACTGGATCGTCAAGCGTCGAGATCAACATCGGTGCCGGTTCGGTGGCATCCCAGCTTGATGCAGCCTACGACACGGTTTACCCCGGCCGAACCGTTGCAATCGACGTTGTTCCGTCTGGGCCATACACCGGAGAGTATCGGGCCACATTTACGCCAGCAGCGGCAAACGAGAGCGACGTTGTAGTCGTCAATTCAGTCGTGTCGCCACCAAATGGAACCAATCCAGTAACCGCTATTCGTCGAGTCGATGGCAATCCCGGCACGTCAACAAACAGCCAGCTAATTCAGCCGATCGCCTTAGCGACGCGAACGAGCTACCTGTTTCATGTGCGATTGCGAGCCGAGTCGTCAATCTTCGCTGGCACGATCCGTTTTGCATTGCTCGATGGTGTCGGCGGCAACGTGACGACCGACGAAGAGGGCAATGCCAACAGCTTGACGGTCAATTGCTCATCGCTCAGTACATCGGCACATTCGTCGCACTTCGCACGATTCGCGATCAAGGCGACACAAACCGATCAGGTCTATCTGCAAATCCTCATAACGAACGTGACCAACGGCAAGACGGTTTACATCGACGACGTGGAAATCATCGAGGCGACGCAGTTTTACAACGGTGGTCCGTGGCTTGCCGTGTTCCCCGGTCGATCATCGCCAACCGAGACAGACAACTGGACATTGACCATTGCAAATAATCGAGCCGGGTCATTGCAAGAATGGTTTGCCCGCACGTTCGACACGCCCGACTTCGACATTCTTTTACCCGTGACCGGCTCGACAGCCGCAACCACAATTCCCGATTCCATTATTTCATAAGGAGAAATCAACATGGGAGTCACTGTTACTCACGGCTGTGACGATAGCGGTCTTTCGACTGCCAAGCCGGCCAACCCGAACGATGGTCACAAGTTTTGGTGTACCGACACACTGGAGCTTGTGGTGTACGACGCCGGGACAGCGGCATGGAAAACCGCAGGGCCATCGGAAGCGTTTGCGTACCTGGACGGTGCCGTTGCTGGCGTAGGTGCTGCGAGCAAGGCCGCTGTGTTGGGTGCGAACGGTGCGTTCACGTTCCCGACTGGTGCCGTATTATCGGCAGCGACTTCGGGGGCCGGTTTGCAAATCGGCGGTGCTGCTGCACAAAAGATTGCGTTCTACGGCACTACCGCAGTCGGCCAACCGTCAACATCGGGACTCACGACCGGGTTTACGGCTGGCAGCGGCACGGCCATGAACAATGTATCGACTTCGACGGGCGGAAGCGGTACGACGGCGTACACGTTCGGCGATGTTGTGTTCAGCTTGAAAACGCTCGGCTTGATTAAGAGCTAGGCGACGACCTTTGGCACCTCTCCGGCACCGAGAGGCAATGACCCGTCACGCTGCCCATGACCGGCGTGACGGGTCGCCATTTATCCCGTACGGACAGAAAACCAATGGCCATCATCACGACCAATCGAGCACAGACCAGCGAGGCCGACGTTCTCGGCTTGCTCGTGGATCATTTGCGGGCACGTTTCGGGATTGGCGAGTCGAATTGCTTTGACGTAATCGAGCCAGTGACGAAACGCTTGAACCAGTCCGGCGACTTTTGGTTGACGGTTTATCCAGGCGGATCGGAAGCGGACCTAGAAACGCAAACAGGCGGTGGTCGCAATGTCATCTGGGAGATGTGCGACTTTGTGATTACTGCTTACACGCGAATCAAGCTTGATCGCACAAATCCTGACACAAAAATGCTACGCGATCCGACGCGAGGTATCCTGTCGATCAAGCAGCGGGTTATGTCGGCGATGACAATGGCCGAGCTTTCCGTTGACCTTTCGTCCGTGTTGATTCAACCACCGCTCTACATCGGTTCCGATCGTGCGTTTTTTGACAAAGACGAGAGCGTTGCGTCGAAGTCGCTGACGTTCCGGCTAGGATTCTCGAACCGGCTCACAGCGGAAGGGGCACGGGCGTGACATGGCAAAGAAGAAAGCAGACCCGAAGGACTTTTCCGTCAAGTGGGGCGACGTTCCGCTGCTACTCGAAGACCCGTACGGCAGCGTCGCGAAATGGATCAACGATTGGATGCCGTTGGCCTTGGGTAACTTTTGGTCACCGTCGCAAGTTCAGGGCGGCGAAGTGCTCGGCTCGCGGTACGTCGACGGTACGGCGGAAATTCCCTTTCCTAAACCGTGTTGGTCACAACTCCCGACGCCGCGATTGAACGTACTCGTGTGGCCGAATGGTGCGAGCCGCTGGGCGTACGGCCTATTCTTGATCGACGGCAAGAGCTTCAAGAAGGTGACCGAAAAGAAGGGCTACACGAATCGATCATTCGTCGTCTACGATCGTGGCGAAAAGGTCATCGACACAAAGATGTACGCATTGCCGCCACAGCCAGTCAGCAACGGCGGCGGTCAGCCACGCGATGCCAGTAAGAAGAAAAACGCACCACCGGCCAGCGATGGCAACCTGTACATTCTGCCGTTGGTTTGCCCGCGTTATTTCTGGTCGCATTCGGTGATGGAAGGCAGTACCGTTGATGCCCAAAATCCGGGGCGAACGTGGGACGAGCTACTTGCCGAAGTTAACGCTTCAGTGCCTTCCGTTGCGAGTATCGACTATTCCGATCCAGCGATTGATGAGGCAGTCTATTTCAAGCCCGACTGGCACCACACGAACAAGCGGCGAGAGCGAGCGGCGGCACTTGCGGACGCAATCGCATCATCGGTCGGCGGTCACTTAGTAGCGGTCCCCGAAAGCGGCGGCGTCAGTCTAAAAATCGCACGCTGGGAAGATTACCCGCGAGGCAGCGAAGGCGATACGGCAGCACTTGAACCAAGAGATGAAAACCCGTTTATCGCAGGCGTTCACGAAACAGATGAGATCGTTAAAGTTAAACCGTTGTACCCGCAGCGGTTTCGCGTCGTGTTTCGCAAGTACAAGTGGGGGCGGGTGTTAAATGACTTCTACGAAAAGTCGTACGACCTCGATGGCGACGTTCTCAATGGCGACGCCAAAGATGCGATCACCAATTTAGAGAAGGTCATCATATCGACAGCCTACGCGAAGGTCGCCAAGCAGCAGGACGGTGCAGGCGGTGCCGATCCAGACAATAACGACGACCTCGATACACTGGCCGAGCAACTTGCGATCGACGCTTATCACCGATGGACATGGAGTCCCGCGGTTCAATGTGTCGCTGGCATCTACAAGCTAAACCCTGACGACGCAGACACAACGGAAAAGGTCAAGCCGCTGGCCCGTGCCGACTATGTTGAATTCCATCTTGGCTCACGCTGCGACGTTCATCTTGACGACTACGACGATGCCGCTGGGATTGGCGGCAACAGTCGCTATCGATCGTTCACGCGATGGGTTGGACTTCCGCCGAACTTTGGCCCCGATGTGAATTTGTGCCAGTTTGATGAGATGCCGACGTACTACTCGCCAGCGTTTTTTACGCTCAAGGCAAATGACGCGACAGAGGGCGACAACGCCACGCTCACTGATCCAGCATCGGACGGCAGCACAGCGGACAACTACGCTAAGCTGTGGTCGGAAATCATCCCGATTGCATCGCACACGGGAGACGTTATCGCCTACTGGAATGCGAACAATGAGAAATGGCAGGTAATGCAAAAGGAATGCACCTAACATGAGTTGGCACCCCTTTTGCTGCGAGATCGTAGACGATACGTTCTCCACAGACACCAGCGACAACTACGTTTGGTTCGGCGGGACCGGCACCATAGCTGGCGGCGTATTGACTTTGCCTAGCGGCGACTTTGTGAAATTCCGTCCCGATGTTTCGACGTGCAACGCTGCCCCTAGGTCGGTGCGAATCGAAGTAGAGCTACAGCAGCATGACAGCCCCGGAACTCTTACGAGCACGTCATTCATTTACTTCCATTGCGATCAGGATCTAGATTCAGGGTTCGGCATCGAACTAAAAACAAACGATGGAAGAACCGAATCAACTCGCCGAAGTTGTTTGGTTTCGCTCGTTAATGTAGCTGGTGGACTTACTGCGGGCACGATCGCGACAAGGTACGTTGGGCCGAGCGTGCGTTCTGTTGTTGTCGAAGTGTTTCAGCCAGACGGCTCGACAGATGCGTACGTGACTATCAGCGGAACCGGTGTCAGCACGTTTTCATGGAAGTTCACGCCGACCAGCAACACCGATCGATACTTTGGCATTGGCAGTATCGACGTTGACGTGCTGTTTTTCAAGGCTACTCGATTGCTCGATTCGACCGACCCGTCCGCTGGTTGTTTGAGTTGCATCGGTTCCGATCCGGTCAACAACTGCACCCACACGGAAGAATGCAACGGCGGAACGCTGGGCGAGGACTTCTACGATTCTGGCGACGATGCTTATCCGCCAAATGTAGGCGGCTGGAATGTAACGGCGGCCGTATGGGCAACTGGCAACGAAAACCCAAGTACGCTGTGGAATCCATCGAGCGGTCTGACGATGGTTTTCACTCGACCGGCGACCGGCAATTGTGGCTCTGTAATAGCGTCGCGAATTTACAACGACGTTGGCACGGCAAGACGATACGTTCGCGTTACCGAATGCGAAAATGAAATTGTCGTCACGATCGATATCACCAAGAGCCAGCACGTTGGCATGACGGTCAGCGTCGTACTCGCTCCGCTGTGCGGTGGCGGCGACATAACGGCAACGGTATCGGAGTCGTTTTCGGCTTCCGGTTCGGTCGTGTGCAATGGCACGCAATGCTTAACGACTGACACCGATACCGTAGTGAACACGTTTCAAAACCTGCCCGTGGGCATCTATCGCGTCACATGCACGATCGGCAACGGCATCGGCGGTGCAGACCCATCGGCGGGTAATGCGTGTGGAGTTAGCCCTAACGCATTTGGACAGACGCAAGCCGAGGCAACGATCACGCTCGAAGGCGTCGAAGAGTATCAACTGACATGCTAGGCGACGACGAAAACCAGACTCACGACTGGACCGCTGGCGAGATTGGCTACTCGTGCTCTCGCTGTGGTGCGTGGTCACGGTACGGTCGATCAAGCGGAACATGCACGCCTCGCAATTCAACAGCGGAACCGTCGATGCAACCGGCAGTCGCATTATCTAGGCCGTTGAAGTCGATGAACGTCGGTCAGTGTCAGTATCGCGGGGACGACACCGGGAGAAAGGTCGATTGCGGCTGCCCGAATCTTCGCGAGATCATTTACGAATGCAATTTGCTTGGCGGTGACTGTGCCGATCGCGTGGCGTACAAGAGCCGTAACGAGCACATCAAAGACTGCCGCAAATGCGATTCGTTTCAAGAGGTCGGCAATGGCTAGAGCGATGCCGCTGGACGATCCTGATGACGAAGTGGGGGCCGTTCGTGCGATCGAAAGCGAATTGCGGGCCAACAAGCTCGAAGCGTGGGGCGTGATTCGCAAAGCCACGTCGATAACCGTTGAGCTGTGGAAGTGGTTGCGGGCCGGTATGCCGGTGCGAAGCGATCGCGACCGACTGCGGATTGTCGCAGCGTGCGAATCTTGCCCGCTGGCTGTAATGACGCGGGCCGGGCTTGCGTGCGGCCAATGCGGTTGTTCGATCAGCCCGAACGATGCTAACCGATGGGCGGCGAAGGTGTGGATGGGCACGACGAAATGCCCGGACGATCCGCCGCGGTGGTAGGCCGGACTAGACCGTGATCCCTTCGGCCTCTTGCTGCAAGGTCAACAACGTAGCCAGGGCGTTGCGATGTTCGCGAGCAATGCACTCGGCATCTTGCACGACCTTGGACACACGCTCGCGCGAACGCTTCACGGCGTCTCGGAAATGACCGAGGCGAGTTTCGAGAACGTGAGCGTACTGGACTAGCTCCGCGTGGCTCATTGTCTCGATTGTCTTGATAACATGCGGGGTTACCGGTGGCGATTCGCTGCCGTTGGTGGCCATGACTTGCGTTCCTTTTGTGGTTTGCTGGGTGGTTGCGCGCGAGGTTAGCGAGAAAAACGCGGATTGCAAGGGGATTTTGTTACGATCTCACGCCGAACGACGGCAAGAGCTTCCAGTTTTCACTAGGTTGCACGATTTTTGGGTCAAGGTATGACCGCACCGTCACACTTCGATTCGAGTGGTGCAACGCCTTGGTTGCATCTATTCCGTTTAACCGTACAATGGAGCCATGAGCATGTCAATCGAATTCACCGATTATCTTACCGTTGCCCAGGCCGCGGAGACGGCTGGACTAACGCCGCGGCGAATCACGGCCCTTATTTCCGCTGGTCGGTTGGCCGCAGAGCGTTTGGCCGGGGTGTGGTTTATCCCGAGAACCGAGTGGGAGCGTTTCGCAAAGACCGAGCGACGGCCTGGAAACCCTCAATTTACCGATGGAAAACGCAAAAAACGGAAATCTTAGAAAATTTGGTCGTCCGCTATTGCAACGGTTCCGATAAACGGTATAGTTGGACCCATCGAAGCGAGTGACTTCGAGAGACGAACCAAAACCACAAGTTGGCCCGCAAGGCCAGGAGAAACGAAAATGACCAAGTACCGAATCAGCGACGACCAATGCAGCGAAGTGATCGAAGCCGAGAGCGTGGACGACGCGAAAGATACAGCCGAAAATAACTGGAAGATGGGAAGCTGGGATACCAAGTGCCTGATCGACGTTCGTGTAGCAGAACTGGACGACGACGGCGAAGAGACCGGCGAAGTTGATTGGGTTGAGGTTGAGTGTGGCGAAGATCCTGCCGAGCCAGAATGCAGTAGCGAGGACGGACACGACTGGAAGTCTACACACAAGGTAGTTCGCGGCCTGAAGGAGAATCCCGGTGTGT
>ERZ650311.691-NODE-691-length-19658-cov-11.100801_pt1 | contig 19658 bp, 24 predicted proteins | sample MGYA00376247_ERZ650311 | MGnify/ENA primary metagenome ERZ650311 (study PRJEB26733, sample SAMN07839324) | wastewater metagenome | biome: small river; feature: stream; material: water | place: USA: North Carolina | collected 2016-07-28 ... | reverse complement strand
GCCATCCGCCAGCCGCCGTCAGAAGCCTGATGTCCGAACCGCAGCCCGCTGCTCCGCCGCAACCGGCCCCCGACAGCCAGGCCGATGCCGGCTCCTTCGGGGCGGTGTTCCTGACCACCTTCACCACGGTGTTCCTGGCGGAACTGGGGGACAAAACCCAGCTGGCGGCGCTGCTGCTCTCGGCGGAATCCGGCCGCCCGGTGCTGGTGTTCTTCGGGGCGTCGCTGGCCCTGATCAGCTCCAGCCTGGTGGGGGTGGTGCTGGGGCGTGTGCGGCGGCGGGTGTGGTGGAGCAAGCGGTAGAGGGCGTGATCAAGGGCCGCGCGGATCGGGCTGAGCGCGAGTCGGCTGCGGCGTGTGCGGTTGGGGCGGAGGTGGCGGAGGCGTTTGGGCTTGAGCGCGGGAGCCTGCTGGCCAAGCGGATCGGGCTGGCGGTGTTCCGGGCTGATGCTGCGGCGGCACCGGCTGCTGCGGCACCGCTGCCGGAGCCGTCGCCGCGGCCAGAGTCGGACCTAGATCCGGAGCGGTTTGATGAGATGACGGGGCCTTGGGGCCGTGGTGGGTGAGGGAAACAGAACGGGCGACCGGACCCATTCCGGCATGCAGGGACATCTCCTCCTCTTTGAGAGTCCCCGGCGGCCTGGACCGTCGCCGGGGGCATTGATGGCGACGACGGTGTGACGGTGCGGTGCGGTGGGTTGGTGGTGGTTGGCGGTGGGTGTGGTGAAGGGAGTGGAACATGAGCGGTGACGATGGGCGTACGGGGGGGACGGGGGAAACGGGGCGTATGCGCGGGATGCTGATCGCTGGTGCAGTGCTGGCGGCGTGCGGCGTGGGGTATCAGGGGCTGAGCGGGCGGCAGCTCGAGCCGATGAGGCGCAAGGCCGAGCGGCGGGCCGGCTCGCGCCCGATGTACCACATTGCCGCCGGGTGCGGCACGGGCTCGGTGAATCGCTACCCGGTCTCGGAACTGCAGGCCCGCGGGCTGGCGTGGGCTGGTGACGGCGTACCGCCGCGGCAGACGCGGCAGATGAAGCGCTCGGCGGCGCGGCGCACGGGCGGTGCGGCATGAGCGCGTCTCGACACACGCCGGGGCCGTGGACGATGGATCTCAGAGATTGGCGAGATCGACCGTCTCAGGACATTCACATTTTTGGTGACGCGACAACCAACGAGGACGGCACGCGGTGCAAGACTGGGATCGCGGTCGTTGTGTGCCCGACCACGGGATCGCAGACCGGAACAGCGAACGCCCGCCTCATTGCCGCATCGCCGGACTTCTACGCCGAGCTGACCAGGCAGCGCGATGATCTTCTCGCGTGGGCTCGCAGTCGCATTCCGATGACCGAAATCGACCGCGACCGCCTGTGTCGGATCGAGAAACTGCTGGCCAGTATCGAAGGGGGTGCGGGATGAACGCGATGATGTTCTGGGTTGGCGTGGCGTGGGCGGTGCTGGTGCTGGTGCCGGTGGTGTGGGGTCTGCTCAATCGCGTCAACACGCCGCCGAGGTCTAAGGCGCTGACGCCGGGCGATGTGCTGTTTGGTCTGCTGCTGCTGCTCTCGCTGGTGGGGGCGGGGATGGCGATCGGTGCGGGGGGTGCGGGATGAGCGAGCGTGCGTCTGATCAGTCAGTGCAGAAGGACCAGAACCCGATTGCCGATCGCATCATGCTCGGCATCATCGCTGTCACTGAGGATGGTGGCAGGCTCGATATCTACATGGACAAGCACAACATCACGTTTGTGCGCGCTGGGGCCGGAGGCGACACGGGATACATCACTGCACTTCCGAGATCGGCGTTCATGCTCGCAGCGATGACGCTGGCCAAGGAGATCGAGTCGCGCGTTGACGACTTCTGCAACGACGATCCCGAGAGTCTTGATGACCTTGCCGGTGATCTCCTGGTGACGCACGCGGAGGCTGCTGCCGCGTATCCGCTGTCGAAAAACGGAGACGCCAAGCGGGATGCGGGCACGTGCGTTTCTGAGGTTGCGATGTACGGCGTGAGATCGATTGCGACGGCGACGTGCCTCGACAACCCGGAGCGACTGGACGAAATGCTGAAGCTGAAACATCCGTCAGAGGGAGGTGGGCGATGAGTGGACGTGAAGGTCAGCGCGGGCTCGGGCGGAACGCTGCGTATGCGGTGGTGGCCGAGAGCAAGGACGTGGCTCTGACGGGCGAGCGCGAGCGTGCGGCGCGGAATGATGCGATGAGGGTGGTGCAGCGGTACTCGCACGGGGTGGGGGCGGCGACGTGGAAGATCGAGCGGTGGAAGTCGCTGGGGGGTGTAGGTGGTCGCGGCGTGGTTGGCGTAGGTGGCGTGGTTGGCGCAGGTGGCGGTTCGTGGCGCGAGGTCTCGGTGAGTGAGATGGCCAGCACGGCGGCCATTGAGTTTGCCACGCTGAAGAACACCTGCCGGTGCCTCTCGATCGATACGCGCGTGCTGGTCTTTGGCTCGCTCGGCGTGCGGTTCAGGCTGGCCAAGTACGGCGTGATCTCCGGGTCATTGATTCAGGTGGTTGAGGAGTTTTGCGTCGGGACCGAGCCCGTGCCGGAGCCGGTGATCCGGCGCGGGACGATGGCTGAGGAAGTGGAGCGGGTGGTGCGGATGGTGCTTGCTGAAGGCACTGGGCACTAGGCACTGGGCATCAGTGGGAACCAAGACAACGACCACGCACAAACTCGTGAACCCGGATCGGCTGATGCCTAGTGCCCAGTGCCTAGTGCCGAGCACCGAGTGCCTCTCTCACCACCATGTCACACGCGGAACACACATACCAGGGTCGAGGGGACGGCAGACCGGATCGGGCTGCGGAGTCTTCGACGTCGACGCCGCGGCTGTTTGATCGGCCGCCGCCGGTTGATCAGATCGCCGAGATGGCGCTCCTGGGCGCGGTGATTCTTGAGCCGACGCTGATGGACGATCTGGTGGCTGGGCTCGGTGGCGAGGGTGGATCGCCGGGCGAAGATGGGTCGGTGGAGGATGGGTCGGTGGAGGATGGGTCGGGTGAGGATGCGGGGGCGAGCGACGGGGAAGGGGAGGAGGCTCGAGATCAGGTGGATCGGGCCAAGGTGGGTCTGGCCAAGGTGGGTCGGCCCAAGATGGGTCAATCGCAGGTGCTGCGGCCGGTGGTGGCGGTGCGGGCTGAGATGTTCTTTGTTGACGCGCACCGGGTGATCTTTGAGGTGCTGCGGAGGCTCTGGGAGAAGCAGCAGCACTCGAACCTGGCGATGCTCACGGCCGAGCTCGAGGACCGGAAGGAACTGCAGGCCGTCGGCGGGCTGCAATATCTCGAGCGGCTCTGCGCCGAGACGCCTGGGGCGGCCACGGCGTACTACTTCGCGCGGCGGGTGGTCTCGTTTCACCAGCGGCGCATGCTGGTCAATACGTGCTCGGCGATCGCGTTTGAGGCGTATACCGGGGGGGCGGGGGGCATAGCTGGTGGTGGTGAGGATCATGGTGGTGCGGGTGGGGGTGGGGGTGATGGCCGGGAAGATGAGAACGGGCTCGGGTGGATGCTGATTGATCGGGCGGAGGCGGAGATCCTGAAGATCGGGGAGGCGTGCCGCGGGGGTTCGTCGACCTTGGTGAGTGTGGGCGGGGCCGGCGGGCTGGTGGAGCACGAGATGGCGGTGCTGCAGGCCGCCGAGGACGGGCGGCCGACGCCGGACGATGGCGTGCGCGTGGGGCTTGATGAGCTCGATGAACTCACCGGCGGGTTCAAGCCGGGCGAGATGATCGTGCTGGGGGCCCGGCCGAGCATGGGCAAGACTGCGCTCGGGATCACCTGCGCGATCGGGGCGGCGGCGCGGCACGGGACGGTGCTGGTCTTCTCGATCGAGATGAGCAAGCAGCAGATCGGGCAGCGCATCCTCTCGGCCTGGTCGGGCGTGGAGATGCGCAAGATCCAGATCGCGCGGAGCGACCCCGGGGTGCTCACGGCTGATGAACGCCGGCGCGTGTATGCCGCGGGGATCGAGATGAGCGAGCTGGATATCCGCGTGGATGACACGCCGCAGCTCAGGACCTCGCAGATGCGGTCGCGGTCGCGGAGGGTGAAGAGGAGGGTGGAGGGCGCGGGGGGTTCGGGGGGTGCGGGGGGTGCGGGTGGTTGTGGTGGGTTTTTCGTACAAAACGCCTTTTGGTAGGAGAGCGCGCATATGGCACGGAATCGAAACGGCGGCGGTGGCAATGGCGGTGGCGGCAGCGGCGGTAGTGTGGGGGCTGGTGAGCCTTCCGCGGCCGGCGCTGGTGATGAGACTGTGAGCGTGGAGCCGCCGGTCGAGGTTGATCACCAGGCGGGCGCGGAGGATGCAAGCACGACTCCCCCGACCACTCCCACCACCCCCACCACCCCCACCCCCCCCACCCCCACCCCACCCACTGCTTCGGATGCTGGTGCGGCTGGTGCGGCGGGTGCCGATCCCTCGCCTTTGGCGCCTGTGGCCACTGTGGCGCCGGTGGCGAGGCCGCCGATGACGCCGGCAGAGCGGGATGAGCAGATCCGAAACAACCGGGCCGCGGCCAAGGCTGACCAGGAGCGGCGAGCCGCGCTCTCGGCCAAGGCGGCGCTTGAGCATGCCGCCGAGCGGCAGAAGACCATCGCCCAGGAACTCAAGGCGATCAACACCGAGCTGGCCGCGATCGGCAACCCGACCGCCACGCGCGAGGCCGCGACCAGGACGATTGCAGACCTCATGGCGGAGAAAGCCGCGTTCGAGAAGGACTGGATCATCCGCCACAAGGCCGCACGCGAGAAGCACCGGGTGGCGTTCATTCAGACGCAGACCACGCTCGAGACGTACCGGGTTCTGACCGGCCAGAAAGCGCAGCTCGAGGCCGAGCTCGCCGTGATTGCGCCGAGCGCGTGAGGCACAAGCACGGGCCGCAGAGCCGGCCCGCTCCTGCGGGGACCGCAGGGGTACCCAAGATGATCACGTGATCACCACTTATGGCCACGCTTCAATATCACGACTGGGCTTCGCAGACCACGCCGGCGCTCCGGCTGGCGCGGATCCGGCTGCACCATGCCGAGCTGACTCTCCTGGTCAACACGCCCGACGTCGCCAGCGATGGCAACTCGATGAGCCGGGCGACCTTGCACCAGCGGCTCACCGAAGTCGAGCGGCAGATGAACGAGCTGGAGCGATCGACCGCGGCCAGTGGGTATAACGGCGGATTCAGCGTGGCCCGGTTCCGGGCGCCAAGTGCCTAGTGCCAAGTGCCTCGTGCCTAGTGCCCAGTGCCTCTCCTATGACTACTCCCGCCGCTGCTGTTGAGTCTTCGTCCGCGCCTGCGCCTGTGACGGCGCCGGTGGTCGATGTTCGCGCGATGCGCGAGCGCACCGAGATGGCCGAGCTGCAGTCGCGGTTTGCCCGCGCGTCGATGGCCTCGGATCTGGCGGAGAGCGCCCGGCGCACCACCAGCATTGAACGACACCGGCGCGATCGGCTGCTCTACTCGGGCTCATATCCGCAGGCCGATCCCTCGCGCGTGACCTTCGGCCGCTCGAGTGCGGCCTCGGGACGCGGCGGGCCGCAGTGGGCCCACGCCGATCCCGTGACCATCCGCACGCTCCGCCGGCTTTGCCAGGCGATGGTGCGGACCAACTGCATGGCCTCGGCGCTGGTCGGGGCGATGCAGGACCTGGTGGTCGGGGCCGGGCCGCAGCTCCGGGCACAAACCACAAACAACGGGTTCAACACCCTCGCCGAGACGCTCTGGCATGACTACGCCTTTGGCGATGGTGAACTCTGCGGGTGCCGGATCGATGCCGCCGGGCTTGGCTCGGTGGCGACGCGCCTTCGGCAGATCGTCGCCGATGGCCTGACCGATGGGGCGTCCTTGGATATCGCACTTGACAATGGCAGCATCCAGTCGATCGAGACCGAGCGACTGGTGAGTGTGCCCAGGGCCACGCTGCTGAGGCTCGCCGCCGGTGAGGATCTGAATGCTCCGGCGGCGCGGCCTGGTATGGGTGCGGGCATGGGTGCGGGCATGGGCCTGCTCTCGCCCTGGACCGGCGTGGATTCGGACTGGGTGAGCGCTGACGGCGGATGCGTCGGCGGGATGGTGCTCGACCCATACGGCGCGGTTGAGGCGTACGTGGTCGGGTCCTACACCGGATCATCCGCAAGCGCGATGTACGCCGGCACGCTGGTGCACGATGTGACCGCGGCGGGGGCGCAGCTTGTCGACGCGCGGGCGGCGCTGTATGTGCCGAGCTGGATTGCGGCGCGAACGAACCTCTACCGGCCTGAGCCGGCGCTGGCCGGGGTGCTCTCGCGCCTTGAGCAGCTCGAGGCGCTCTCGGACTCGGTGCGCGGAACGTTCTACATCTCGACGCTCTTTGGGATCATCATGACCTCAAAGAACGCCGGGCAGATGCAGGCCGCGGCGCCGGGGTCGCTCGAGAGCCGGGATGCCTCCGATCCGGTGGCGACGGCGAGCCCGTTCCAGCACGCGGTGGCGATGGAACCCGGGATGATCCGCTGGGCTGAACAGGGCGATCAGGCGTTTCAGGTCAAGCCCGAGCACCCGAGCCAGCAGTATGAGTCCTACGTGCTGACCGAGCTCACGCAGGTCGGGGCGCACGTCGGGTGCCCGATCCTCCTGGCGCTGGGCGACCCGCGGCAGACCAACTACTCGGGCTTCCGGGCGATGCTGAGCCTGGCCTGGCAGCGGTTCAAGACCTGCCGGGCGGAGATCGAGCGGCGCTGGCTCGCGCGGGTGTACGCGCGGTTTATCCGGCGCATGATTGACGAAGGGCGGCTGGTTGATGTGCCCGGCGCCGAGACGCAGGCGAGCTGGACCTGGCCGCCCATGCCGGTGCTCGATCCGGTGGCGGAGATCGACGCGCAGAGCCGCGCGGTGGCGAGCAACCTCCGTTCACGCCGGAACGCCATGCGTCAGCTTGACGGAACCGACTTTGATGATGAACTGCCGCAGATGGCCAATGAGGCCGAGCGCATGCGGAGCGCCGGGCTGACGCCGATGTACTCCGGGATCGCGGCGGCGGCGGGGGGGGCTGGTGATGGGGGGGGGGCGGGGGCCGCTGGTGGTTCGGCTGGTGGTGACAACGTGGATGCGGGCGGGACGCCCGCCCCACCCAAAGACTCGGGCGCCGCTCCGACCAAGGCTGACCGGCCGGGAGATCAGAGGCCATGAATACGCGGACGCCGATGAACAGTCTGGGGATGCTGGCCGGTTCGTGGCTGCTCTCCTCTTCGTACGCGCAGGTGCTCAAGCGCGTGGCGGAGGAGCGGCTGAGCGGGCGCGGGTATTCGTTTGACGTGGAGGCCGTGAAGGTCTCGCGCGAGAAGACCGAGCGGGCCCGGTGCGAGCACTGGTGCGGATCGCTCGGCGGGCTGGTCGATGGCGTGATCACCGATGGGCTCATGGGCGAGCGCGATGCGCAGCGCGGGTTTGTGCTCACTCGGAGCGGAAAGACCGCAATTATCCCGGTGCACGGGCTCCTGGTGCGGCACGCCTCGATGGTCAATGGCTCGAGCCAGCCGGAGGGTGTGAGCTACGCGCAGATCGTCGGACGCTGCGGGGCGGCGGCCAGTGCCGGGGCTCAGAACATTGTGCTGGATATCGACTCGCCGGGCGGGACCGTGGACGGCGCCGAGGCGATGGTGCAGGACATGCTCACGCTGCAGGAGAAGACCGGCGTGCGCGTGCACGCCTTTGCGGCGGACATGGCCGCCAGCGGCGCGTATGTCCTCATGTGCGCCTGTCTGGGGGCGAAGGTCTGCGGGGCGACGGCCTCGATCGGGTCAATCGGTGTGTACACCGTGCGGCTTGATGAGTCCGCGATGGCCGAGGCCCAGGGCGTGAAGGTGCTGGTGGTCTCGACCGGGGCCAACAAGGGCGCGTTTGTGCCGGGCTCGGTGGTGAACGAGGGGCAGATCGCGGCGCTTCAGAAGGAAGTGGACACGCTCGGGGAGTGGTTTGTGCGGCTGGTGAACGCCTCGCGCGATCTGAACCTGACGCTGGGCGAGGCGCCCGCCGATGGGTCGGTGTACATCGGGCGCGAGGCCGAGCAGCTCGGGCTGGTGGATGGGATCACCACGATGCGGGAGCTGGTGCTGGCGGTGGAAGGGTAAGTGGGGTGAGTGGGGTGAGTGGGGTAAGGGGTGGTGAGGGTGAGGCATTCTCTCCGCCCGGTCTTTTTCGTACAAAACGCCTAGTGGTAGAGAGCGCGGAATGCTGAGCCATGTTCAGCATTGACCATCGCTGGAACGCGCACGACGACGACGACGAGAAGGGACAGGCCTATGGCAACTGATGCTCAGCAGCAGCAGCACAAGACTGTGACGGGAACGACGATCGGCGGCGTGGTCGCCATGATCCGTGCCAAGATGACGGGGGTTTCTGCGGGTGGTTCCGGCGCGAAGGCCGAGGATGCTCATGAGACTGCGCCCGAGACGGATCCGAAGAAGACGGATGGGTCCGACGCTGAGACTGAGCCTGCGACCGCGACCGCGACCGCGACCGAGAGCGGGACCGAGGCCGAGAGCGCGCAGGCGGTTGAGACCGCGGCGGCCACTGGCGGCGCTCCGGCGCCCGATGCTGGCGTGGCCAATGCTGCTGCGGCGGCTGGTGCTGCGGCTGGTGCAAATGCTGGCGGGTTTGACGTTGAGGCGGTGCTGGCGATCGCCGGCGACGATGACGCCTTCCTGGTGAAGGCCGTTCGCGCGAAGATGGACGCCAAGACCGCGGCCGAGGCGTACGTGAAGCACTTGAGGGACGAAAACGCCGCGCTCAAGGCGGAGATCGGCAAGGCGGCCGAGTCTGCTGGTGGTGCTGGTGCTGCTGGTAGTTCCAAGTCGCCCAAGTTTGTCTCGGCCAAGGCCGGGGCGCCGGTGAAGCTGAGTATCGCCGGGGCGGCACGGGCTGACGGTGCGGCCGGTGCTGGTGGTGGGGGTGGTGCCGGTGGTGCTGCTGGTGGCATCGCGACGGTGGCCGCCCAGATCGAGGCCGCGGAGCGGGCGCTACAGAACGATCCCGAGCGGCTCAATGCGGCGATCGCCCAGATTCAATCCCAGCGGCCGGGCATGAGCCGCACGGACGCGATGGTTGAGCTTAAGAAGATGATCGCCGCCGAGATTCAAACGTCGGTGGCCTGACCCGCGGGCGTCTGAACACGCACGCACACACGCACGCACGTACGAACACACGCACGAACCCAACAAGCCGCGCACGGGCGCGAAGGACACGACCATGAATGAGACGTTTTCACTGCTCGCTTCGGCCGCGCTCTCGGCCTTCCGACTTGTCCGCACGGTGGCCGGCGGTGCGGCCTACGCGCCCGCCTCAACGAGCTACGCCGATGGCGTCCTGCTCAACGACGTGGCCTCCGGCGGGCAGGCGGAGATCAAGCCCCTGAACGCTGCCGGCTGGATCAAGTGCAGCGCGTCGGGCGCGATCGGCCCGGGCGTCCTGGTCTACCAGGCGGCCAACGGACAGGTAGCCGCCAGCGGAACGCTGATCGTCGGGCGCTCGCACCCCGAGCACGCCACCGTCGCCGCCAATGAAACCATCTGGGTGATGGTCAACCGCAGCGCGAACTGACCTGAAACACGCGCGGGGTCCGGGATCGGCTGATGCCTGGTCCTTGTGCCCGCTTCACACGCACGCACGCACACACACGCACACACGTTGGGCGGTTGATCCGCCGAAGAAAGAAGGTTCACATGCCTGGCGTTATCACTCCGTCTTCAAGTTCCAACCCGATTCTGCAGGGCGTCCTGGATCTCTCGGTCGCCGGCATGGAGGGGTTCATCGGCGATCAGGTCTTCCCGGCGATGGGCGTGAACCTGCAATCGTCGGTCTTCAAGCGCCGCGCGGCGCCGGAGATCAACAAGAAGCCCGAGCTCTCCAAGCGTGCCAATGGCATGGAGGCCGTGAGCGACGAAACCCGCTTCACCGAGGACACGTACTCGACGAATTGGTACGGCCGCAAGCGCGTGATCACCGACCGCGAGCGCGACGACTACGTGGGCAAGTTTGGGATCGACCTGTACGACGTCACCCGGCGCGACATGCTCTGGCAGGTGGCGGCGATGTACGAGGCGCTGGTCGCCGCGGCAACCTTCAACACCACCACGCTCCCCCTCTCGGGCACCACCGGGCACACGGTGAGCGCGGCCTGGAGCTCGACCTCGACCTCGCTGCCGGTCGATGATGTGAACACGGCCAAGGCCGGCATCGAGGCCCGCAGCGGCGGGCTGCAGGCCAACATCGTGGTGATCGACTCGATGGCGACGGCGCGGGCCTTGGTCATGAGCGACCAGGTGCGCACGAGCCTGGGCCTCTCCCAGAACGACGCAACGAACCTGAGCAGCTCGATGACGGCCCAGAAGCTGGCCGCGATCTTCGATGTGCAGAACGTGGTGATCGCCAACGCCTGGGGCGTGAACGGGTACCAGCCCTCGGGCTCGCTTGCGGCGCTCTGGACCTCTGGGTACGCCTTTGTCGGCTACGTCGACCGTTCGCCCAACCCGCTGGCGATGAGCTTCGGCCGCAGCCTGTACTGGAACCGCAAGGGCGGCCAGTTCTACGGCACCGAGTACCGCGAGGACAAGCTCGAGGCCCAGATCTTCGAGGTCAACACCGACGTCGACGTCAAGGTCTTCAACTCCGCCTGCGGGTACCTGATCGATATCGTGCCGTAAGAGGCGATCGGCACAGGTCGGTCAATCCTGGCGGCATGCTCGGGCACACGAGCGCGAGATCTTTTCAACTTATCCACCCGGTTGCTCCGCCATGATTGCGGAGCGCCCACCCACCCAAGCCCGCACGGCGATCAGTTGTGCGGGCTTTTTCTTTTTCTGTGTGTGTGTTCGTTCGTTGGAGTATTCCATGCTCTCTCCGGTTCGTCTTCGCGTCCTTGGCGCTCTGATCGTGTCGGCGGTGTGTGCGGTGTGGGTGGTGCTTTCCGGCGGGTGCGCCGGCAAGCCCGGCACCAGCGTGAACGTGCAGGACGCCCCGCCGGTCTCGTTTCAGGATCCGTCCTCAACCCAGTCGGCGCACGTGCTGACGGAGACGGCCACGACCGTGACCGGGCCGCTTGGTTCTGAGACGGCCAAGTTCACCAACGATCAACTGCTCGAAACCAACTCGGGATCGGCGCTCAAGCAGCGCGGGGCCGTGACATTTGGCGATGTGCGGGGGATGCTCTCGGGCGCCTCGGACCTGGACATCCAAGGCGTTGAAGCGACGTTCACCGATGGCAAGGTCTCCACGCTCAAGATCGCCAAGCTCGGCACGTCGAACAGTGCCGTGCAGCGGGCGGTGAACGAGGGCGTGGGGCTCCTGGTCGCCCAGTGGCAGCGGTCGAGCGACAACGAGCGGGCCGTGCTGGAGAAGCAGATCGAGGCGCAGGCCGCGATCGGTGATGCCGTGGCGACCACGGCGCTGAGTGTGGTGAAACTGCTAAAGGGAGTGCCATGAAGACGTCCAGTTGGAAGACCACGGCGACCGGGATCGCCACCATCGTCGTCGCGGTTGCGGGCGCGGTTGTGGCCTCGCTCGATGACAACCCCGCGACCGTGCCGGACTGGATCGCGGTGGGCGCGGCGATCACGGCGGGGCTTGGGCTGATCTCGGCCCGCGACAACAACGTGACCAGCGAACAGGCGGGGGCGAAATGAGCGTGCTTTCGCAGGCGGACCCAAGCCACTTTGCCGACATCGCCAGTGCGATCAAGGTGGGCGGGCCGATCGTGGCGTTCCTGATCGTCGGCACGTTTGCGCTGGTGTACCTCTACCGAAACATCTACGCGCCGCAGGCTGATGCGAGCAGGCAGGCCGCTGAGAAACGCGATATCGCGATGGCTGAAATCGCCAAGGGCTTTGCGGCAACCTCCGGCGCTCTGAAAGAGACGATGGAAGCGGCGGAGCGAATCACCGAGCACTCGCGTATCACGGTTGAACACCTCAGAGACGTGAAGATGATCAATCGAGAGCCGAGCATCCGATGAATCTCTGGTCGGTCAATCATCGCTCGACGTCGCCGCGCGTAAATACGTGCTGGCGCTATGAGCTCGGGCCGGTCGTCAATGACGCGCCGCACGTGCCCCACGCCGGCGGCTCTTCCTATGAACCCGTCGGACAGGCCAAGGCCCTGGCCGAGATGCTCGAGCGCACCGAGCCCGTGCCGGCGAGTCGCGGCGTGGATCTGAACAACCTGCTGGTGCCCGCGGTCTACTACCCGGGACCGGCCTCGGCCCGCAAGCGCTTCGCCCTGCGCGAGAACGTCCTGAACGGTTTTGCCTCCGGGCGGCTGGTGCTGCATGGCGAGTGGCAGGGGACGCCGGGGCAGGCCTATGACGGATTGCCCCCGCAGCTCGAGAGCCTGCTCGCGCTCGGCGAGGCGCTCAGCAACATCGGCGGGGTTGGGTTCATCTGGGTCGGCGAGCCGGAGAACTTCTCGGCGGACTTCCTTGATGTGGACCTGCTCAAAGAGATCATGGCCGATCCACGCTGGCGGGCGCGCGAGCATGCCGACACGTGGGATATCGACCTGAGAATCATCACCGATTGGTCGCTGGACTTTGCCGCCTCGATGAAGTGGAAGCGGGCGTGCTCCAAGGCGCTCCGGCGGATCGTGGTGAACGGGGCGCGGCTGCTGCTCAAGAAGTCCGGGCTGCAGGGGATGGTGGTGATGAGCGAGGATGGCCGGCACCCGGTGGCCGATGGGCCGGTGATCGCCTGGCCGTATGCCAACGCCGGCACGCCGGGGCTGAACCTCCTGGGTGGGAACGGCGAGCTGCTCGACCAGATGGGTGGGCTCGATATCTTCGGGACGCTCACGGCGTACCTGTACCAGGCCGGCGGGCGGACGGATGTGCAGAACGGCGGGGATCATCCGTCATGGTGCGCGGCGGAGATGGTGGCGCGGGTGAGCCGGTATGGACGGATGAAGGCCTGCAAACTCAACATGCAGGCGGGGACGCCGGGGGAGCGGGCCGGGCTGATCCGGCTGGCCGAGGACCTCGGGCACGAGCACCTGGTGCTCTGGACGAGCCCCGGGCACCCGGGCGCGGAGGCGGCGGTGCTGGGTGCGGGACGGGCGATCGAGGCCCGGAGGCACGAGATCGACGCGGCGCGGGAGATGGCGGGCGTGGGTGTGGGGGTGGGGGCGAGCTCGGCAAGTGACGCGGCGGTCGGCGGAGGAGCGTGAACGATGGCGGCACTGGACTGGTCGACGCTGGGGACGCGCAAGTTTGATCTGAAGCCGCAGGGCGGCGTCGGCCAGGCGGCCACGCTCGGCGCCGGGGCCGTGGCCGCGGTGCCGTCGGGGACGTTCTCGGCGCTCGGCGGCGCCGGGTTCCCGATGCAGGTGGGGACGTCCTCGGGCGGCCTGACCGCGTTTGGGCATGTGCCGATCTCCGATGGCTCGACCGCGGTGGCGGGCGCGTCGATGAACTCCATCAACGTGCCGGCGACCAACCCGCAGAGCTGCACGGTGGCGGTGCTGATGGAGATGACCGGCAACAAGGCCGATGTGACGTTCACCAACACGGACGGGCGGCAGAACGCCGGGCTCTTCTCGTGGGAATCCGGCGGGAACTCGGGCGGATCGGTCGGCATCGATCGCACCGTCCGGTTTGCCAATGGCGTTGGCCCGGGCGGCGGAGACTGGTGGCTCTGGAACGCCTCGGCGCTGCGGGTGCCGTGCAACCTGCAGCTGGTGGTCTTCCGGCGCAATGGCGGCGACGTCACCATCAACACTTCGGCGGCGGATCAGCAGACGATCACGACCGGGGATGGCGTGGGGACATCCACGCAGTCCTTCAGCGCGGGGACGCTTCAGAACAACAACACGGCGATCGGCAAGATCGCGCGGTGGTATGTCTGGGATTCGCAGCTCTCGGATGCCAACGTGGCGGCGCTGTATAACGACGTGTACGCCTCGGGTGGTCTGGCGCCGACGGCGTATACCGGGGATGTGGTGCTCCTGGGCGACTCGATCACCACCGGCCGGTATGGGCACGGCGGAAAGGCCTGGGTCGATCACTTCCTGATCGTGGCGCACGCGGCGAAAAAGCGCGTCTGGAACTACGCCAGGAGCGGCGAGAAACTCAACGGCGGGCTGCAGACCACGCTGGCGGCGCAGATTGCCGATACCAACTCGAGCACCCTGACGCAGACGCAGCTGAAGGCACTGTTTGGATCGACCGGGGCGTCCTTTCCGAGGAAGTGCACCGTGGTGCTCATGCTCGGGGCCAATGACCTGATCGCACGCGGCGGCGGGGCGACGGGCGTGACGGGCGCGGTGATGCTGATCGGCCTGCGGGCCGCGTGCCAGCTCCTCAAGCAGTGGGGCGCACGGGTGTACGTGGTTGCGCCGACGCCGGTGCGGGTGGCGGCGTGGGCATCGGGGACCATCGAATCGGTGGAGACCGTGCGGCGCGACTACATCACGGCGGCGCAGGCGCTGGTTGGAACGGAGATCGACGCGCTGCTCACGTGGGATGGCACCGACTTTGAACCGGCCGCGGCGACGGATGCTGAGATCGCCAAGATCACCACCGGGCCGAACTACCAGCTTGCCACGGCGGTGACCTCGAACCTGATGCACACAAGCGCCAAGGGTGACGGCATCCACCCTGGCCCGATCGGGCATGGCGCATTGGGCGGGAAGATCACGCAGTTTGTGATGCAGCGGCTGATCGCGGCGGATGCCGTGCGCAAGGGTGGGTTTATTCAGCGAATCGGGCGATAGACGTGACGACGTGGCGGGTGTGGTTGGTGGGTGCGTGCTGGAGGTGGTTGTGGTCAAGCTGAGCGATCTGGTGTTTGAGGCGGTGACGGCGGAGGTTGAGGTGTGCCGGGCTGATGATGGGGGTGATGGGGCTGGTGGTGGTGGCGGGGGTGGTGGCGGGGGTGGGCAGCCTGTGACCGTGCGGGTGCGGGCTTTGACGCATGCCGAGAAGGTGGCGGTGCGGTCGGTCTTCGTTCCGCCCGAGCCGCCCTTGATGCCTGACCCGAACAAGGGGAGCCTGGCGCCGAAGATCCCGAACGTGGACGATCCCGAATACATCTACCAGAGCGAGCGCTGGCAGGGACGGTTCGAGCGGGCGTGCGTGGCGATCGCCACCGGGTACGAAGTCGATGGCGTGGCCTTCCCCGGCGCTGACGCGGCGTCGAATGTGCTCAAGGACTGGGTACACGCGGCGGAGAAGACCATCGGCCAGAACGTGCCCGCGGCGGTGATGCTGCTGCTGGTCAACGCGCTCTCACGGCTCTCGGCGCCCGGGGCCGTTCGAGGACAGATCCGAAAAAACTGATCAGCGGCGATCCGGCCGAGCGCCTGATCGCCGAGGACCAGCAGTTTGGACAGGAACACGAGCCGGGGCGGAAGGACTCTGCGGAAGACACGCTGCCCGAGCGGTACGTGCGGATGCCGATGTACGCGATGCTCAGAGTCTGCGAGCGGTTCAAGATCACGCCCTGGGAACTTGACCAGGCGGGCGCGGACTGGGTGAGCGTGCTGGTCGAGTATGAACGGGTGAGAGGACAAGAAGAAGTAGGCACTGGGCACTAGGCACTGGGCACTAGTGGGAACCAAGACCAAGACGAAGACCGCGCACGGACTCAGGAACCTCGACCGGCTGATGCCTAGTGCCCAGTGCCTAGTGCCTCCCCTATGTCCACTGAAGACTTTGCCAACCTGGCCAGCGCGTGCGTTGAGGCGTTCAAGCTCGATGCCCAGATCCGCATCGAGTTGCGGATCTTTGGCGAGCCGAACGCGACCACCCGGGTGCGTCCGCTGACGGGGACCACGGTGATCACGTGTGACGCGATCCGCTCGCGCAGCGCGGAGATGTTCACCGGCGACGGCATGGCCGCCGGCGAGGGGTGGCACTATGACCTGACGGCCGAGGCCTTCGGCGACAACCCCCTGCCGCGCGGCGAAGACCACGTGTATGAGAACTACGGGACCGCAAGCCAGCGGCGCTACATCGTCCGGTCGGCTGAGCGGCTCTGCCAGGGCCAGATGGTGCGGGTGTATGTCGGGCAGAATCGGACGTTGAAGAAGTAGGCACTTGAAAGACAAGGCACTGGGCACCAGGCACTGGGCACTAGTGGGGACCAAGGCCAAGAACAAGACGAAGACGGCGCACGACTTCAGGAACCGCGATCGGCTGATGCCGAGTGCCGAGTGCCTCTCTCTCCCTTATGGCTTCCCCTCGAATCGATCCGGCGACGGTGGTGCGGCTGATTGCCAATCGGCTTGATGCTGTGAGCGCGCAGAGCGCGGGGCATGTGATCGGGCTGACGATCGGCGACAAGCCGCCGGCGGGTGATCTGAACCTGGGGGCGGGGACCAGCAACCCCGCGCACGCGGTCTTTACCGGCGCCGGGCTCATGCCGGTCGATGCGCACCTGGGCGGGACGTCGACGGCGGTGATGCGGGTGCGGGCGAGGTTCATGATCCTCTCGCCGGCGACGGCCACCGGGATCGCCGGGCTCACGGCCTGGTACTCGGCCGCTGGGCATGTGGCCCGGCTGTTTGAGGGGTGGTCGACAAACGAGAACCCGACGGGTGGAGCCGGGCAGAATGGGCACGTGCTGGATATGCATTATGCCGCGTATCCCGAGGGCCTCTCTTCGGTCTCTCCGGAGGGTGACTCCGGCGGCGTCTCGGTGGTGGGCGATCTGGTGATCACCGGGCTGGTGCAGAGAGATGCCTGGGCGGGCGAGAGCGGGAGCGAATCGAGCGATTCGCAGGAGACGGTGGGCGGGGGATCGTGACGGAGCGGCGGAGTGACACGTGATCGGCTGGCGCCTTGTGCCCGGCCTCTGGAGGATTGACCGATGGCGACGATTCAACTCAATGCAGGGCTGCAGACGCGGTGGGAGTCGGGCGGGAAGCTCACGATCACCTACGGCGGGAACGACTACGTGCTCAACAACGTCAAGCCGGGGACGCTCAAGATCGAGCCCGGCGGGAAGGAGCGGCTTACGGCGATTGATCGCGGTGTGCTGCAGACGCCGATCCTGGGTGACCAGCGGCAGAGCAAGATCAGCGTGACGTGCCGGATCGCCGGGGCCTCGATCGAGGACGCCACCGGGCTGGTGGAACTCTCCCAGGCCGATGATGACTCGGCGGGGACGCCCAAGACCTTCACGGTGCAGATCTTCATCCCCGACAAGCCGTACGCGGCCACGGGGAACACGGAGACGTTTGCCAACTGCTGGTTCGACAAGCCCGCGATGCTCTCGGCCGGGCAGGACTTTGATGAGCTGCAGCTCGAGATCGTCTCCAACACGCACAAGGCGGTGACGGCGGCGGTGTAAGGGCGGAGGGGATCGGGGGATCTCGGAATCTGGCCGCAGGGCCGGCCCGCTCCCGCGGGGACCGCGGGGGTACCCAAGGCACGAAGATCCTTCCAATGTCCACCGACCTCTTTGAACAGAAGATGCGGGCGCTGGATCGGGCGCTGCCGAGGGCGGGGGCGGCGCTGGTGAAGGATCTGGCCGGTGAGTGGGCGTGGTGGGTCTCGCTCACGGCGCCGCGGGATACCAACCGCTTTGCCAATGGGTGGGCCGCGGCGGCCGCGGCGGCGGGGCTTGACAAGGGTGCGATGCTCCGGCCGCTCGAGAAGTCCTCGAACTACACGTACCAGATTACCCGGCTGCAGAGGCTGGTGGACCGGGCGAGCCGGGACCTGGCGGCGGCGCGGAGCTCGTACCTCTACTGGTCGAAACTCTACAACCGGCGCTATGTCCAGACCGGCCGCAAGGGCGCGTGGGAGAAACAGGCGCGGGCGAAGGTGGCCGAAAAGGCCCGGCAGGTGGAGAAACAAGAGAAGGTGCTCGCGCGGGCGCGGGAGGCCTTGAACCAGCTCTACGGGACCGAGACGGCGATCGTGATCGGCGGACGCGGGCTGAGAAAGGCGCCGCCGAAGGTGGCCCGGGACGATGGGGCTCTGGCGCTCACTTCCCCCCCACCGTCCGCGGCGCTGGCGCCGGCGAGGCGGAGCGGGCGGACGTTTGAACAGTCGGCGGCGGGGTATCTGAAACTCTCGAATCTCTCACGGGTGATCACGCGGGTGTATGGGGGCGGCGGGTATGTGGCGGACATGGGGGCGGGGTCAAGGGTGATTCTGCACAACCTCGAGCCGCACGCCTCGATCGTGGAGGCCAGGACGGGCGTGGGCAAACGCTCGCGCGAGATCGTGCGGCAGGCCTCGGGCGGGATGCTGCGAGGGCAGTTCAAGAGCGGCCGGGCGATCCTGCTGGATGAAAGCCAGCTCCGGGGCCGCTCGGCGCTGTAGAGGCTGCGTGTGAGGCACGGGCGAACGAATCCATGAGTCTGCCAAAACCGTATGCAGAGGGCAAGGGCTGGACGCTGTACCACGGCGACTGTCTTGCGATTCTGCCGCACTTGCCAAAGGTCGATGCGGTGGTGACGGACCCGCCGTATGGGGTGAGCGAGCGCACAAATCGCAAGTCAGCCGGTCGCGGAAAACTAGCCGAGTGCAATGACTTCCCGCCTGTTCACGGTGACGATAAACCGTTCGACCCATCGGCGTGGGTTGCCTTTGATCGAGTGTGCTTGTGGGGCGGAAACTACTACGCCAATCGCCTTCCGTTTGTGTCCAAGTGGCTTATTTGGGATAAGCGCGATGGGATGAACTCGAACGACAACGCCGATTGTGAAATCGCGTGGACAAACGCTCCCGGTCCTGCTCGTCTCATTCATCACCGATGGAACGGAATGATAAAGGCGAGTGAGCAAGACGAGCGGCGAGTGCATCCAACCCAGAAACCCATAGCGCTCATGGAGTGGTGCATTGAGCAGGTTGGTGTTCCGCATGAAGGTGTTGTCCTTGACCCATATATGGGCGGAGGAGCTACCGGAGTCGCGTGCCTCAAGACTGGCCGCTCGTTCATCGGCATCGAGATCGACGAAACGTACTGCGAAATCGCGGCCAAGCGGCTTAGGCGTGCGGAGGCCGATCGCGGCGAGCTGTTGCCGCTGGCGGGGGTGACGCCATGAGTTTGCCCAACCCATACGCGCAAGGCAAAGGCTGGACGCTCTACCACGGCGACTGTCTGGCGATACTGCCGATGCTCGGCAAGGTCGATGCGGTGGTGACGGATCCGCCGTATGGGATTGGTGCCGGACGCATGAGCTTTGGGAAATGGCGAACTTCGTGCATGCGGAAGTCTTCTTGGGACGATTCAGCCCCGGATTTGTCGCCGATCATCGACCTTGGTGTGCCAACGGTTGTGTGGGGCATGAACTACTTTGCGCTTCCTTTGACACGCGGGTACTTGGTGTGGGACAAGGGGGCTGGATTCAAGGGCCGCGATTTTGCGGAATGTGAACTGGCTTGGTGCAGCGCAGATATGAACGCAAGAGTTCTGAGTCGCGATCCGCTCGCGCGTCGCGACTACGTGAACAAGGAACACCCCACCCAGAAGCCAGTCGCGGTAATGGAGTGGAGTCTGTCATTCGTTGACGGCGAGACCGTGCTTGACCCATATGCAGGATCGGGCACCACCGGCGTCGCGTGCATCAAGACTGGCCGCACGTTCATCGGCATCGAGATCGACGAAACGTACTGCGAGATTGCGGCTAAGCGGCTCAGGCGTGCGGAGGCCGATCGCGGTGAACTGTTGCCAATGGCGA
>ERZ650311.690-NODE-690-length-19679-cov-18.104005_pt1 | contig 19679 bp, 14 predicted proteins | sample MGYA00376247_ERZ650311 | MGnify/ENA primary metagenome ERZ650311 (study PRJEB26733, sample SAMN07839324) | wastewater metagenome | biome: small river; feature: stream; material: water | place: USA: North Carolina | collected 2016-07-28 ... | reverse complement strand
TGAGTGAACGCGACTTTCACACCAACTTCTTGCTGCTAGTCGTTGCCGGTAACGAAACCACTCGCCACACCATCAGCCACACCATGCGCAACCTGATCAACAACCCAGACCAGCTTGCCTACCTGCAAGAGAACCCAGACAAGATCGAGTGGGCGGTCGAAGAGTTCTTGCGCTACGCGAGCCCGGTGTACCACTTCAGACGCACCGCCACCCGCGACGTCGAGTTCGGTGGGGTAAACATCAAGGCCGGCCAAAAGGTCGTGCCTTGGTTCGCCTCAGGTAATCGCGACGAAACCATCTTCGAGAACCCAGACAAGTTCGATGTGACTCGCAACCCGAACGAGCACATGACCTTCGGTCGCGGCGGACCACACATGTGCCTCGGCAACGCGCTCGCTCGCATCGAGCTTCGCGTGATGTTTGAAGACCTGATCGGTCGCATCGACAAGATGGAAATCACCGGCGAAGTTGACTACCTGCGTTCGAACTTCGTGCACGGCATCAAGCGCATGCCGGTCAAGGTCACCCTGCGCTAAAGCGGCCTCCGCTGCGCGATTTGGCGCGGACGCTAGTCGATTAGCTTTGCGACGTGACGGAGGAATCCGTCCACAAGGTCGAAGGTTCGATGCGCCGCAGCTGACTCATAAGCTCTGGTTTGCGCCTTCATGATCTCGGGATCTTGGCCGTCTTCGATGACCTTTTTGTCGCCGCCCCAATCGAGCCAACCGACGAGCGAATCGGCCGTGATTTCGGGGTGAAACTGAATCGCGAGCGAATTGCTGATGATGAAACCCTGGGATGCGATCGGGTTGCGCGCGATCTCGACCGCGCCTGGTGGCAACTGCCAACGGTCGTAGTGAAACTGGAACCAAGGACCGTTGCCGAAGATGTCTGGTCGTTCGCTCCAAACGTCTTTCCAGCCGATTTCGCACTGAGGTGCCGGAGCAACCGAACCGCCCATCGCGCGAGCAATCAGCTGGCCGCCGAAGCAGATGCCAAGAACCGGCTTGCCGCTCTGAACGGCACCACCCAACCACTCGATCTCTGGCTGCAGCCAATTGCCGATGCAGGCGTCATCCCACGCGCCCCAAGGAGCACCCATCGGAATGATCAGGTCGTACTCGCTAGCATCAGGAAAAACGAACTCAACGTTCGGGTTTTCAAAGCTCGACTCTGGCACGACCAGCTCTTCGACGACCTCGAAGCCGTGGTGTCGCAGGCGCTCAGAAACCGGGCCGGTCGGTGACACGTGATCGTGCTGAATGAACAGAGCCTTCACTGAAATCCCTTTTCTCGTTTGTAACCGAACGATTACTTTTTGCACCGCGAACGAGTCGCTATTCCCTCACGATACTAGGCTTTCGTTTGAACCCTAACGAGTTAATAAAACTGCGACAAAGGAGTTGCAATGGCTCACGATCTCGTCAAGCTTCGCGAAGATTTGACCTCGCGCGGAATCGACATCCTGCGTTTTATCTATGCCGACGTTCTTGGCATCACTCGCTCGAAGGATGTGCTGGTCAGCCAGCTAGAGAAGGCCGCACACAGTGGCCCAGCCTTCTGCCAGGGCGTATGGGTGACCACCACTCGCGGTGGCGTGCTGGACGCGGGCAACATCGCTTCAGACGGTCTGCAAGACCTGGTCAGCCAGCTCGATCCAGAGACCATCACCGAACTGCCTTGGGAGCCGGGTGTCGCATACGCGATTGTCGACGCGTTCAACCCAGACGGCACAGAAAACCTGTTCTCGCCTCGAACCGTGCTTCGCAAGGTGCTCGAGGGCTATGCCAAGCACGGGCTCTACCCTGTCGTCGGCCCTGAACTCGAGTTCTACATCGCCAAGCAGAACGATGCCGGCAAGTGGGTACGCGGTCACGAGCGCACCGGTCAGGTTTACACCACCGGTTCAACCGTCGACCCAGACGGCACGTTCTTGAAGCTGCTTCGCAACCTCGACCGCATGAAGATTGGTGTTTTCGCGGGCAACCACGAATTCAGCCCTAGCCAGTATGAGATCAACCTCTGGCACTCGGAGGCCCTAAACGCAGCCGACCGCACCTTCATGTTCAAGAGCGCGATCAAAGACATCGTCAACCGTGACGGCAAGCTCGCGACCTTCTTGGGCAAGCCATGGAGCGACGAGGGCGGCAGCGGATTCCACCTGCACTTCTCGGTCACCGACGAAAACGGCATCAACAAGATGCACGACGGCAACGGTGAACTTAGCGACATCGCAAAGCGCCTGATTGCAGGCATCACCGCCAACGCGCACGGCCTAACCGCGCTGACTAACCCAACCGTGAACGCCTTCAAGCGCCTCGGTCCAGACACTCTGGCTCCGTTCCGCGCCAACTGGGGCTATGACAACCGCAGCTGCATGGTTCGTGTGCCGCCAGAGCGCGGTCAGGGCACTCGACTCGAGGTGCGCGTGGGCGATGGCGGCGCTAACCCATACCTAGTTATTGCCGGAATTTTGGCCGCAGGTCTCGACGGCCTGAACCGCTCACTCGAATGCCCGCCGGACGCCGTTGGCATGGCCTACGACAACGAGGGTGCACCGACCTTGCCGGCCACCTTCACCGAGGCACTGGATGCGCTCGAGGCAAACGCGCATCTGCACGACCAGCTTTCGAAGCAACTCGTCGAGACGTTCCTGGTGATGAAGCGCGACGAGATCGAGCGCTACAACGCAGAGGTCGCCGACCCGAACACTCGCGAGGTCACCCAGTGGGAGATCGACGAGTACCTCCTGGACTACTAACAGCCAAAACCTGGCAGAAGAAAAGCCCCGGCCATCGCGGTCGGGGCTTTCTTATTTGAAACCTAGACGGTCGGGTTCGACTTGTCTGCGACGAGCTTGCCGCCGTTGAAGGTCACGCCAACCTCGCGGTAGTAGCCAGCCAGAATCTGCTTCACGGGCAGAATCGACGCGAGCTCATCCCACTGTGAATCGTGCAGTTCGAGCACGGCGTCGCCCTTCCATGGCTGACCAAGGTCGGCATCAACGCCGCCCATGGTGATCAGCTGGTCGAGCGAGTTGCCGAGGCCTGGAGTGATCGATGGCATCCAGCGGTTGTGCAGCATCGGGTGGCCGTTGACGAAACCGTTGGTCTCACTCGGTTCGCGCAGGGTCACGACGGCACTGGCCAGACGGTGATCGTATGCGGCCACGCTAGCGCCGAGCTTTGCACCGGCTTCGAGCTTCGGGGTTGCCTTGCCGTGGTTGAAGATGCGGGTCATCGCGATTGAGCCGAGCTTCTTTGGGTAACCCTGGAAGTAACCGCGAGCAATCGCGAAGTCTTTGGTGACCCAGATGGCAACGCAGCGGCTGTAGGTCTTGCCCTCATACTTGCAGCGCACGACCGCGAAGGCCTCTAGGTATTGCGAGCGCTGTGGGTCGAGCAGCTCTTCGCCGCCGGTCGAGCAGCTCTGCCAGTCGGCCCAGATGAATGCGACGGCACCCGGCTCTTCGTCGGCGAGCTCAAGTTCTGGCGGCAGAATTGCGCGCACGTTAGCCGGGTCGGTTAGGTACTCGACGGTGAGCAGATTGCCCGAGTAGAACCATGGCATGTTCGGGGCAACCGAGCTGCGGCCGGTCGGCGTCAACGGAGCGAAGAATCCCTTGAGATCAGTCATGCAACCAAGACTAGCGAAATCGTTTGTTACCAAATGATTACGGCCATTTTTTCTTTGTAACGATTGCGCAAAACCTCACGCCACGGGGGTCTTTTGCGTTGACCCGATCCCCGCTTTTGCGCAAGTCTATGGGTAGGTCGTTTGCCCCCGAATGACCTTTACTCAATGAGGAGAACGACATTCATGTCAACATCAGCTAGCTCCGACACCAGCCTGAAAAAGGGCAAACTGGGCGTAGTCGGAATCGTGTTTTTCGTGGTGGCAGCCGCAGCCCCACTTCTAGGTATGACCGGTGCCGTGCCGGTAGCAATGTTCCTCGGCAACCAGGCTGGCACCGCCGGCACCTACCTCGCAGTCGGCCTCGCGCTGATGCTGTTCTCGGTCGGTTATGCAGCCATGAGCCAGAAGGTCACCAACACCGGTGCGTTCTTCGCATACGTCGGTCGCGGCCTCGGTCGCAGCGCTGGTGTGGCGAGCGCATTCATGTCGCTCGTTGGTTACCTAACCATCCAACTAGCGATCTACGGCTTCTTTGGTGGCGTCTTCCACTTCACCGCTCTGGGCTGGGGAATCGACGCACCTTGGTACATGTGGTCGGCACTAGCCTGGATCATCGTCACCGGTCTTTCGCTGCTCTCGGTTGACGTCGGCGCAAAGGTGCTCGGTGTCTTCATGAGCCTCGAGATTCTGTCGCTGATCATTTCGTCAATCGCGATCTTCGCTCACAGCTCGGCACCTGCCGACTTCAACGCATCGTTCAGCCTCGGTGCGATCTTCACCGACGGCCTTGCTGGCACTGCGGGCATTGCAATCGCATTCGCTTTCGCCTCATACATCGGTTTCGAAGCAACCGCAATCTATGGCGAAGAAGCAAAGGACCCTAAGAAGGCAGTGCCTCGCGCAACCTACTGGGCTGTTGGCATCATCACCGCGCTGTTCGCATTCGTTTCGTTCGCAATGGCAACCGGTATGCAGAACTTCAAGTGGACCGCTCAGCCTGCCGACCAGGCCGCTGCTGGCCTTCCAGCCGAAGGCATCATGGGTTACATCGCCGCAAACGGTGGCTTTGACCTGAAGGCCGGAATCACCAACCCTGGTGGCGTTCTCATGAGCATGGCAGACAACGCACTCGGCGGCACCTGGATGAGCACCACCATGAGCCTTCTTGTTCTATCGAGCGCCTTCGCAGGTCTGCTCGCATTCCAGAACTCGCTCGCGCGTTACTTCTTCGCTCTCGGTCGCGGTGGCATTCTGGGCAAGTCATTTGCAAAGACCAACCCATCGGGTGCACCGGTCAACGGCGTGGTCTTGACCTCGGCACTTGCCCTTGTTGTCATCATCGTCTTCGCAGCGCTGGGTCTTGACGGCATCGGCAACCTGTTCACTTGGATGTCAGCCGTGACCGCCGTTGCGATCATGCTCGTCGAGGTTCTCGTCAGCATCGCGATCATCGTGTTCTTCGCCAAGAACAAGGGCGAAAACATCTGGCGCTCGACCATCGCACCTGCCATCTCGGCAGTCGTGCTTTCGGTAGGTGTCTACCTGCTCATGGCTCGCTTCAACCTGCTGGGCAACCTCGCAGCCGAGGGCGTCGACCCAACCCTCGCCGACAGCGCATGGAAGCTCAGCCCATTCGGTTGGTTCCTGGTTCTGCTGCCAATCATCGGTGGTGTGCTCGGTCTAGTTATCGCAGCCGTTCGCAAGGGCAACAAGACCCTAGAACAGGACCTCCTGTCATAACAATCACTCCAACGTTGAAGGCCCTCGCAGTTGCGGGGGCCTTCTCGTTTAACGCGTACTTGGAGCGATTCAGTTTGCAGCACTGGTTGGCGCGTTCCAGAGCGAGCGCTTCGCGAGCAGCAAGACCAGCGTAAGAGCCGCGAAGGCAGCCGCGAGCAGGAACGCCTGCGAATAACCGAAGGCAGTCCAAACCCATCCCGTCGCGACTCCCGATAGCAGCAGCGCCAGACCAGAAACAAGGTTGAAAACTCCGAACGCGGTGGCACGAAGTTCAACCGGCGCAAACTTAGCAATCAGGGCCGCCATGAGCCCTTGGGTGGCGGCAAGGTGCAAGCCCCAGATTGCGAGGCCAAGCCCAAGACCCCATAGTGACAGGGCCTGGCCATCTTTGAGCGACAGCACGAGGCTGGCGAGAATTAGCAGCCCGATTCCGAGCGCCAAGAGGCGACTGGCCGAGACGCGGTCTGCGAGTTTGCCAAACGGGTATGCGGTGAGCGAATACAGCACGTTCATCGCGACGAGAACTAGCGGAATGAATGCAATCGGAACCCGTGCCTCTGATGCGCGCAGAACCAGGAATGCGTCGCCGACTCGCGCGAACGCGAGCAGGCCGCCGATCGCAACCAGCCACCAAAACACGCCACCGAGTCGACGCATGTTTGCGCGGGTGATTGGGTTGGTGCGGGCCTGCTTAGGCACCTGACGAACCGGCTCCTTCACCCCGACGAAGACCGTGGTGAGCGCCAGGAACGCGGGAATCACGGCGATCCAGAACACGAACTTGAAATCGTTGTCGGATGCGCTCATCAGCGCAAAGGCGAGCAGTGGGCCGGCGAACGCGCCGGCGGTGTCGAGGCTCTGACGCAGGCCGAAGGCAGCACCGCGAAGCTCAGGTGGAGTCACATCGCCAATCAGCGCGTCACGAGGCGCACCGCGCACGCCCTTGCCAACGCGGTCGGCAATACGCGCGAAGAACACTGCGCCGAAACCGGTGGCAATTGCAAAGAGCGGCTTGGTCACCGCGCTCATACCGTAGCCAATCACGGTCAGCCACTTACGCTTGCCGAAGTAGTCGCTGATCGCGCCCGAGAAGATTTTGACAATCTGCGCGGTGGCTTCGGCGAGGCCGTCAAGAAAACCGACCAGCACGACGCTCACGCCGAGGCTGCCGACCATGAACACCGGCAGCAGCGAGTGAATCATCTCTGATGAGACGTCCATGAACATGCTGACCAGGCCGAGCGCCCAGACGGTTCGCGGCAGTCGTTTTACGGTTGAAAAACGTTGCTGAGATTTAGAAGTCGGCACCTGTCTATTCTCGGGGCATTATCCTGTCAGCCAATTCACAGTCAGAGGTGGTTGCCTGTGGCTATGAGTTCGTTCACAAGCCGCGAGTTGTTCGCGAAAGTGCCAGCCGTCACCGCATACTTTTGGATCATTAAGGTTCTTTCGACCACAGTTGGCGAGACATTCGCCGATTATCTAAACAACACACTCGGCCTTGGCCTTGGCAACACGGCTCTGATCATGACCGCGGCGCTGGCCGTCATCCTGACAATTCAGTTCGCGCTAAAGCGGTATGTGCCGCTCGTTTACTGGTTGACCATTGTGGCCATCAGCACCGTCGGAACCCTGATCACCGACAATTTGCACGATGGTTTTGGCGTTGAGAACTGGCAATCGATTCTTGTGTTTGGCCTGGCCCTGATCGTGACATTCGCCATCTGGCACCGCCGTGAAGGAACGCTCGAAATGAAGAGCATCAACACCCGCTCGCGCGAAGGTTTCTACTGGCTAGCGATCCTGTTCACGTTTGCCCTCGGCACTGCCGGAGGCGACATTTTCTTGGATGACCTAGGCATTCCGCTGCTCTACACCTTTATTGGATTCGCGGTAGCTCTTGCCCTTGTGGCGCTTGCCTGGAACCGCAAGCTCATCGGCGGCGTCACCGCATTCTGGATCGGGTATGTGCTCACGCGCCCATTGGGTGCCTCCCTTGGTGACTTGCTCTCGCAGCCAAAGACTGACACCGGTCTAGGGCTCGGCCCGACCACAACATCCATCATTTTCTTGACGCTGATTGCCGCATTGGTTGGCTATCTAACGATTACGAAGCGCGACCGAATCAACTAACGCAACCCATGCACTTGGCGTAACCTTGCATCTGGTGTGACGGGAAGCCTGGTCGTCGATTTATTCGTTTCGCAAGAGAGATTCGCAGCATGTCTGGTTCATCAAAGACCACTAACCGCGCGGGCAAAACCGCAGCCCTAACTCTCGGCGCCCTCGGTGTCGTTTATGGTGACATCGGCACCAGCCCGATTTATGCCTTCAACGAATCGGTTCACGCGGGCGGTCATTCCGAAACCGAAATCCTCGGTGTGCTTTCGCTGGTCTTCTGGACCCTCATGGCAGTGGTTTCGATCAAGTACCTAACCGTCGTTCTGCGCGCCGACAACCGCGGCGAAGGCGGCATCCTCGCTCTCTTCGCACTGATGCCAAACCGTATTCGCGAGGCGCGCAAGGGCGCATACGGCTTCATCGTTTTCTTGATGCTCATGGCAGCGGCATTCATCTTCGCTGATGGCCTGCTAACCCCGGCAATCTCGGTGGTATCAGCGGTCGAGGGCATCAAAACTGTCGACCCGGGGCTGAGCTTCTTGATCGTGCCAATTACCGTGCTGATTTTGGCCGTCTTGTTCACATTCCAGTTCAAGGGTTCACAAAAACTGGGCGCGCTGTTTGGCCCGGTTATGGTCGTGTGGTTCTTGGTTATCGGCCTGCTGGGTGTTGCGCAGATCAGCCAGAACACCGAGTCGCTTGTGGCGCTAAATCCGATGTATGCGTTCAACTTCATCGGCTCTCACGGACTCCACACCCTCGTGGTCATGTCATCGGTAATCCTCGCCGTGACCGGCGCCGAGGCGCTCTATGCCGACCTCGGTCACTTCGGCAAGGGCCCAATTCGCATCGGTTGGTTTAGCTTGGTCGGCCCTGCCCTCGTGCTGAGCTACTTCGGTCAGGGTGCGCTCGTCCTCCGCGACCCAGAGATGATCGGCAACTCGTTCTATGGAATGGTCCCGAGCGGTTTGCCTTCGATTCTGCTGCTGCTCATGACCACCATCGCGACAATCATCGCTTCTCAGGCGCTTATCTCGGGTGTGGCTTCGATTGCGAGCCAGGCCATCCAGCTCGGCCTACTGCCTCGCCTGAAGGTCAACCACACCAACGAAGAGCACCGCGGTCAGATCTATGTGCCGCTGGTCAATGCCCTGCTTGCAGCCGGTTCAATTGCCCTAGTGCTGATCTTCGAATCGTCGGCGGCACTCGCGGGCGCATACACGTTCGCAATTGCCGGCACCATGCTGATCACAACCTTCGCGATGTATTTCGTCGCCAAGGAAACCTGGAAGATCAGCAAGTTCATTAGCTACCCGGTATTGGCGCTCTTCGCTGTCATGGACATCGCGTTCCTCATTTCGACTTCGACCAAGGTCGCCACCGGCGCCTGGCTGCCGCTTCTGATTGGCTTCTGCCTCGGTTCGATGATGTGGATCTGGCGCAAGGGTCGCTACGAACTCAACAACCGCTTGGTTGAAACCTCGATGACCTGGGCGACCATCAAGCGTATGCGCACTCAAAAGAAGATCGCCTTGACCGAAAACGTGGGTATCTACCTTTCGGCCGTGCCAGACGCAGTGCCACAGGCTCTCGAACAGCAGATCTCGGTGCTCGGCAGCATGCCTAAGAACATCGTTGTGGTCACCATCGAGTCGGTCGATCGCCCTAAGTCGCACGCGACTCCGGAATTCACCAAGCTGAACGATTTTGTGTCGACGGTTCGTCTTGAATCGGGCTTCATGGAACAGCGCAACATCCCTCGAGCACTGCGTTCCAAGGCTGTCGCCGAGCACTTCGATGAACGCGATGCGGTTTATTTCGTCACCGACCGAACTTTGCTACCGAACGACAAGACCGGCCTAAACCGTCTCGAAGAGATCATCTTCGCGACGCTCCACCGCAATGCGGCCGACCCGGCGAAGTACTTCAACCTGCCGGCACACCGAGTCATCACGTTCGACGTCGCAGTCGACATCTAGACAACGAGAAAATGGCCCTCGCGATTGCGGGGGCCATTTCGTTTTACCTAACGTGCTTTTAGTGCCCTAAACAACTTTGTTTCAAAATCTACTATTGTGAAAAAGGTTGCTTTAGGGAAGCAAAATTAGGTGGCGTATGTCGCTCAAGAACACCTAAAGGGGGCAAATATGAACAGGCGCGCGGCGGTGCCCTCCGAAAGCAAGCTGATCCACGCAACCGGACTCGAGGTGTCAAGAGATCGACGCCCTTTGGTCCGAGATTTTTCACTTGGCCTTGGCCACGAAGTCGTGGCGCTGTTGGGGCCGAATGGCATTGGAAAAACCACACTGCTCGAGGTGCTTGCCGGCTTGAGACATCCGTCAAAGGGTTCTCTCAACTTCGGGAGCGAGCTAGCAAATACAGGTGCGCTTTATTCGATTTCAGCCAGGAAAAGGGTTGGTTTCGTACCTCAATTTGAAGAACCTATTTCGGGGCTGTCGGTTCGGCAGAGTGTCGCATACGCGGGTTGGCTCAAGGGGCTGAAGGGGCTCGCGTTAGATTCGGCAACCGACGTTGCGATAAACAAGGCTCGTTGCACTGCCTTTGCGAATCGGGCGGCAACAAAGCTATCGGGCGGCCAATTTCGCCGCCTCTTAATCGCACAAGCCCTTGTGCACGACCCTGAGGTGCTGATCTTGGATGAGCCTACGGCTTCGCTAGACCCACAAGAGCAAGCAGAGCTAAAGAACCTATTGGTTGAGGCAAAATCCTCTACTTCTGTGGTCATTGCAACTCACAACCTCGGCGATCTTCCAAATCTTGTTGACCGAGTTGTCGTGCTTTCAGAAAGCACTTCCAAAGTCTTCGACTCGCTATCGACTTTCTGCGGCCTAGACGAGGGCGAACTCGAACCCACCGAAGCATTGCTTCAACAGGCCTACTCGAGGGCCCTATGACCACCTTTACAAGCCGAGTGCGTCTCTCGTTGTTCTTGCGCAGTCGAGTCAAGTTCGCCGTATTACCGGTAGTGCTGCTGGGGATCTTCTTGGGTCAACCGCTTCTCGATGCAGGCTTGCCAACCTGGGCTAATGCCACGCAGGCGGCAGTCCAGCCGATTGCAGTTTGTGGGCCATTACTCGCGGCCTTCGCCGCTTGGGATGCAGCCGATTTTGGTAGAAAGTCATCGCGCAACCGTTTGAGGCTGGCTAACCGGGGCGGGGTGGCAGCAATTGCCTCAGTGTGGCTTGCAAGTGCAGCTTGGGCCTTTTTGGCATTTACGCTTTGGGTAGCTCTCTTTCTAGTCGCGCAAACCGGTGCTGAACCTTGGGGCGACATCACCTGGTCGTGGGTGGTTTCATCCGCCTGTGCTGTGTTGGCACAGGCCAGTGCGGGGTGCGCCCTGGGATTTGTTTGGCCAACATTTCTGGCTCCTGCTGCGACGGCGATGTTGATTTTCTTCGTAAACGCCACGGTTATGCTGGTGCCGGTTTTGCCAAATCAGACGCTTCTCAGCGCAGCGTTCTCGCAAGTGCAAGAGGTCGCTTTCAGCATCAACAACTCGATACTTTGGGCACAGGCAGTTTGGTTCGTTGGGATCGCGACTGTTTTGTTTTCGCTTGCCCTTTGGCGCTTGAACGCCTCAGTGCGAACCAAAATCGGCACACTAATCACAGGTTCGGCAGCGGCAGCGGTGGGCTTAACGCTCATAGTCGCCTCACCAAACGGGTTCTTTGAATACAACCACTCCGGCTGGGATTACACCTGCTCAGCAAGCACCAATATCTGCCTACACCCTGCATATAATCCAAAACGAGCGCAGATCGAGGCCGCACTTGAGCCGACATTGAGACATTTGGAGCAAACGACTTTCAGTGCATCCAGGTATGAGTGGACTAACCGAGGTTTGCTGGGCGAACCGCGTGCTGGCGCAATCGCGTTCCACTTAGATTCACTTTCACCCGGCTGGCAGCAAGCGATGCGTCTGGAATTGTCGCGCGACATCCTGACTGCTGGCAGTTCATCGGGTGGGCCATGCGACAGCAGTTCAGGGGATTCTGATCCCGGCGCCTTTTCTGGGCTCAAGAGCATTGTCGCTGCGTGGCTGGCAGACACCCCCGAAGCGGCACTACCGACCGGCACCCAAGAGATCAGCGCAATGAATCGTTTTCAAAAATTGAGCGAGCGCGACAAGCAGTCGTGGCTGTCTGCACATACAACCGCAATCTGCAATTCGACCCTGAACAGCGACGACTTTTAAAGTGTTTCTGAGGCTCAAAGCTGCTCGGTTTTTTCCACTCGGCACAATTGCTTTGCTGGCGCTGACAATCGGCGCCGTACTGCAGACCGTGACAATAGTTATTCCACCAAGTCGAGTTCTCTCGGTGCCTTTGCCTGTATTCCTGTCGTTACCTGCCGCAATAGTCGTTAGTTTCATAGGAGCAAACGAGCCGAAGGTGCTCGGGCAAACCGCGGTTCGAAATCTCAACTTGCGCCTACTGCTCGAACAGGCTTCCGCACTTGGAATCGTAACTTTCGCAGCTTTGCTTTTGGCTAACCCGCAACCACAGGGCAATTTAATCGCGGCTCTTCGCGATTTCGTTGGGCTTTGGGGTGTGGCAGCGGCATCCAAGATGTTGTTGCCGAGCAAGACTTCTTGGTTCGCGCCGTTTGCACTCTTTGCGTCTTCTATAGTCGCTGGAACAAGCGGCCAAAGCGTTGCCTGGTGGGCATGGCCCGTAGCCCCTTTTGATGATCCAGCCGCTATGGCAGCGGCATTGATTGCCGCCGCCTTGGGAACGGTGGCAATCACCGCAGGCTTGACTAAGCCGAGGTTCGGACAATCACGCTAACGATTTGTTTGACGGATGCCGCTCTAGTGACGCTCGAGCTTCGCACCCTCGACATCGAGATCGGGCAGGATGCGATCGAGCCACTTTGGCATCCACCAGGCGGCCTTGCCAAGCAGGCGCATGGTTGCCGGAACGAACAAGAGTCGCACGAGGAACGCATCTGCGAGCACACCGACTGCAAGACCTAGGCCAATCGGGCGAACCATCGCGAGGTGTGAGAACGCAAAACTGCCGAACACCGCAATCATGATGATGGCCGCGGCAATAACGACCGGACGACCTGCACGAACACCGTGGTTGATGGCTTGACGCGGTGATTCGCCGTGCGCATACGCTTCACGCATGCCCGAGACGAGGAACAGCTGGTAGTCCATGGCCAGACCGAAGAGGATTCCAATCAGCATGGTTGGCAAGAAGTTGAGCACCGGCCCCGGATCGTGCACGTCGAAGACTTGGCCGAGCCAACCCCACTGATACACCGCAACCACGGCACCGAGGGTTGCGACCACCGTGAGGAGGAACCCGAGGCTGCCGAGCAACGGAACGAGAATCGAACGGAACACCGCAATCATGAGCAGCATGCTCAGCGCGAGCACGACACCCAGATAGAGCGGTAACGCATCCGCAAGTTTCTTGGATAAGTCGATGTTGGTTGCGGTCAGACCTGTCACACCAAAGTCGGCGTTGTAAGCGCTAGCGATGGATGCGCTCTCGGCGCGCAGATCACGCACGACCTGTTCGGTCGATGCCGCGGTTGGGCCGTCCTTCGGCAGCACCTGGAACAGCAAAATCTTGCCGTCCTTGCTGTCGGCTGCCGGAACCGCTGCGGCCACGTTCTTGATGCCCATCAGCTCGGTCGCGATGCCCGCCTTGAGCGCCAGAAGGTCGTCCTTGCCGAGTTTCTCTGGCAGAGTCACGACGGCAGCGATCTGACCGTTCGCACCAGCCCCAAAAGACTTGGTGATGAGCGAATAGGCGCGGTACTGCGTGGTGTCGGTCGGCTGAGCCGAACCGTCAGGCAAGCCCAGGCGCATGCTGGTCGCCGGAATCGCGATGGTGAGCAGCACACCGAATGTCAGTGCGAGCGCGAGCCACGGGTGCTTGGTAGCCCATACCGTCTTGTTCTTTTGAATTTCAGCTTCGTTGTGAGCGTCGGCACTGCGACTCTCGACACTCGAGTCGGCCAACCTGCGGCGTTCGCGGCGGCTGAGCAGCTTGAGTCCGGCGAGCTTCATCACCGCTGGGGTGAAGGTCAGGGCGATGAGCACAGCGATTGCGATCGACAGACCGGCGAAATTGCCCATCATGCCCAGGAAACCGATGCCGGTCAGGTTCAGCGCGACCAACGCGATGATTACGGTCAGACCGGCGAAGAGCACGGCATTGCCGCTGGTGCCGTTGGCCAGTGCGATGGATTCGTCAATCGGCATACCCGCCTTTAGCTGGCGACGGTGACGATTCAGAATGAACAGCGAGTAGTCGATTCCGACCGCGAGGCCCAGCATCACGCCAAGCACCGGAGTCGTGCTGGTCATCTCGATGACACCCGAGAGAGCCATAGTCAGCGTGGCACTGACGCCAACGCCGAGAATAGCCGCGAGCACGGGCAGACCGGATGCGATCATGCTGCCTAGCATCACAAAGAGCACGATGGCTGCGATGATGAGGCCGATTGCCTCACCGACACCGAGGATGCCCTCAATCGATTGAGTCAACTCTTGCGAGTATTCGACCGCTACGTTCGGCAAGTTGAGCTTGTTCAGCGAATCGATGACCTGGTTCTTCTCGCTAACCTCGAGCTTGGCGACGGTCTTCTTGAACAACACGGTCGCAATCGCGGTTTCACGGTCGGTCGAAACTGTCTGGAACTTGGTTGCCGCGGCAGCAAGCGCCTCGCCATTAGCCAACTTGGTCTTGTTGCCCGACATGGCCGCATTTGCGTCATCGATGGCCCTCTGACCAGCGTCCAGCTTGGCGCGGTTTTCGTCGATGAGTTTCTGACCGGCCGCCAACTGGGCCTGCTGGCCCTGCAGAGTTTTGAGCTGAGTCTGCAATCCACCGAGCTGCTGGTTCATGCCAGCGAGCTGCTGGTCGGCACCCTCGGGCTTCGGGCTGGCCGCGTTCAGAGCGTCGATGCCCGCCTGCAGCTGCGCGATGCCGTCATTGACCTGCTTGATTCCAGCTGCCAACTTGGATGCGTTCGCGTCGAGCTCATCCTGTGACTTCTTGATCTGCGCCATGCCGGCGTCGATCTTCTTCTGGTTAGTGCTCAGAGTGTCAGGTGCGGTGTCGAGCTTGTGCTTGGCATCGGCTAGGTCGGCCAACTGCGAGCGCTTATCGGCATCGATCTTGAACGGGTCGACTACAGAATCGAGAACCGAGAGTTTGGCAACATCGGCGAGCGCAGCCTGAATGGCAGCCTGTTCAGACTTGGTGAACGGTTCTCCGTTGGTCTTGTGAAAAACCACCTTGGCATTCGCCTGCGAGGCCTGCGGAAAGCTGCTCTTGAGCGCGTCCGCGACCTTTTGTGCCGGCAGACCGTCGATCGACATCGCCGACGAAAGAGTGCCAGAGAAGTTGAGCATTCCCGCGACCGCAAGGCCCAGGATGATGACCCAGCTCGCGATAACCAGCCACGCGCGACGAGCCGAGAATCGTCCGAGCCTCTGGAGCAATGTTGCCAATTCGTTATCTTTCTTTTGAGACGCGTCCTCCCCTAGTCCGATTCACGGAAAAGTAGGAGGGATGTCGGCAGCGACGCTGCTTATTGACCTAAACAATAGGCCCTCGGCGACAATTCCCTAGCGGCGGCCAGCGGCAAAAAGCTCGAGCTTGGCAAACAGGTCTTCAAACATCAAACGGTTGTCGATCGACTCATACACCCGGATTGTGCGACCGTTCGAATTCGGCTGATAACTGCCGTCAGGATTCAAGGTCGGGCAAGCAACCTGGCGGTGCCGCGAACTGCCGGTGTCGGCCTCGAAGGTGGTTTGCAGCGCGGTCAACAGCACCAGCGGACTGTCACCCATCACATAGGTTTCGCCGCCGAGGTGCGATATGCGTTCAAAATCCAGCACAGTCGCAGTTAGGGCATCGGCCAGATAACCGCCGAGCGGACCCTTCGGTGCGATGCGCGTGAGAATCTCGGCGCGACTCATGATTGCCTGACGGTATGCGATTCGCGGAATTTGCCACAGTTTCAGCTCGCTGCGGTTGAAGACCTCCATCGCCGCAATGCGGTCTTCGGCAAAGTTGTATTCATCGCTGGTCACCCCGGCTGGCACGAATTCACCTGGATATTCACCACCGCCGATCCAGACCACGGTCAGTCGCTCTGCGATCCGCGGTTCACGAAGGTATGCACTCGCAACCTGAGTCAAACTGCCGCCGCAGACCACGAACAGCGGCAGGTCGGTGTCGTCGCGCAAGGCCTCGCTCACGATGAAATCAACGCCCGGGCTCTCGACCGGAACGCCCGGTGCCGACATCGGACCCTCGGCTCCGCGCAAGACGCGTACCGCCCCCTGTTTTCCGCACAGGCTGACCACCTGCATCGCGCGCTGTTCGGCGACCTCAACCGAGCTAGAGAAGCGGTTCCAGTGAGTGTCATCGGCCCGCAGGTGGCTGGCGATGATCGCGCGAATCTCGACCGATGGGCTCAGCAGGTGGTGGGCGAGCTGAACCAGACCGTCGGGGTCACCCGAAAAGTCGTTGTCGATAATGATGCGCGATCGAGGCGCACTCGCCTCGGCCGGCCACTTTTCGCCAATCATTAGGCGAAGTCGACAATCCGCTCGACGAGATTTGCGCCGTTGCACTTGATGGTGTCGCGATACCAGTAGCCCGAATCCTTGATTGTGCGCTTCTGCGTCTCGTAATCAACGTGCACGATGCCAAAACGCTTGGCGAATCCGACCGCCCACTCGAAGTTGTCCATCATCGACCACTGCATGTAGCCGCGAACGTCTGCCCCGCGCTGAATCGCCGAGAGCACGGCCATCAGGTGGTCATTCAAGTAGTCGATACGACGCTGGTCACGGATGCGCCCGTCGGCACCTGGCTCGTCGTCGTATGCGGCACCGTTTTCGGTTATGTAAATCGGTGGCAGGGTGTCTGGGTATTCACGCGTCCAGCGAACTAGCAGGTCTTCGAGGCCGTAAGGCGTGATTGGCCAGCCCATGTCAGTGACGTTGCCCATCGAGGTGCTGATCATGCTTAGGCCTGCCAACTCGTCGACCACACGCACGCGGTTTGGGTGATCTGCGGCTACCTCGTGACCGATGCGCTGGTTGAAGTAGTAGTTGATGCCGACGAAGTCGTGCTGTTGGCGCTCGAGGTCGCCCGGCTGAATCAGCTTGGTCAGGCGGTCGCCATAGAGCTCGTAGGCGAGGTCGGGATACTTGCCGGCGAAGAAGGCATCCATCCAGAACTTGTTCTGGTTCATGTCCATGACCGCTGCGGCACGCATCTGCTTCGGGTCGGTGATGTCATCGACATCGGCGTTGCTCTGGCTAAGCACCGGGCCAACCAGCGCGTCAGGACGAACCGCCTTAATCGCCTTGAAGCTCAGATTGTGGCCGAGCATGGTGTGGTGCGAAGCGGCGATCGCGGTGTCATAGTCGGCGATGCCAGGCGCGTGATAACCGAGCCCGTGGCCGAGCCACGACATCACCCAAGGTTCATTGATCGGCGCAAACTTCTGGACGCGGTCGCCAAAGGCTTCGGCTGCCGCGCTCGCATACTCAGCCAGACGCAACGGGGTCTGGCGGCTTGCCCAACCACCTTGGTCCTGCAGAGCCTGTGGCAGATCCCAGTGATAGAGCGTGGCGATTGGTTCGATTCCGGCGTCGAGCAACGCATCGATTAGTCGGTTATAGAAATCGAAACCGCGTTCTTCGCGACGCGAATCGCCCTCTGGAAACATGCGCGCCCAAGCCATCGAGAAGCGATAAGCCTTGACACCCATCTCTTTCATCAGCGCGACGTCTTCGAGATAGCGGTGGTAGTGGTCGTTTGCGATCACGCCAGATTCGCCGCGAGCGACCTTGCCCGGCGTCTCGCAGAACGTATCCCAGATGGTCTTTCCCCGGCCATCTTCATTGACCGCACCTTCAATCTGATAGGCGGCTGTGGCAACACCAAACAGAAAGTCTTCTTTGAACGCCATTTTTGCTCCTAGGTTTAGCCGCTAATCGACCGGTTCGAACTTGAAATAATCCAGCTGTATGCCACCAGCGGCATTCGCCGTCAGGGTCTTTGATAGGTTGTGGCTCGCAGAGAGCCGCACTCGATAGCTGCCGTGGCCGACCTCGACCTCGCCAATCACGAGCTCGTGCCACTGGCCCGCCGTCGACGGAAAAACGGTGCCGCGGTTGATGTATTGCTCATACGACTGGTTTTGATTGCCGTCATAGAAGAGGTGATTGCCAAACAGGACGCGTCCGTTGAAGTCACCGCCCTCGTTGCGGTAGCGAACCGAAACGCGAATCTTTTGCTTCGCGGTTGGCCCCGCGCCAGCCCAGTCGAATTGCACCGATGCGCCGGTTTCTTGGCCGATTAGCCCATCGACATAGCCGTGACCGGTGTAGCCCGCATAGCGCTTTTCAACATGCGCGCCGTGACGGCGAGCGCCCGAAGTTTCGCCTGCAGCCGCGTCGAGAATCGCAACATACGTGTTAGCCGAGTCATCGACGGCACCCCCGCGCGAAGGCGTAAACGGCACAATTTCGCCGTTCGGGCCGTATTCGAAGCGATCGACCATCATCGAACGCGAGGTCGACAGACCAGAGACCCAGGCCGAGTGATAGAACGCATACCACTGGCCTTTGAATTCGACCATCGAGCCGTGAATTGTGCCCGAATTGCCTTCGTATTCAGGGATAAATACCCCGCCGGAGACGTACGGGCCGAGCGGGCTCTTGCTAGTCGCGTAGCACATGCGCTGCGGCCACTTCTCGTTGTCGAGCGCAGGGTAAGTCAGGTAATAGGTGCCGTTGTGCTTGTGCAGGAACGGGCCTTCATAACCCTCTAGGTCGCCGCTGAGGTCGGTGATGGTGTCGACTTTGACCGAGCGCAGGTCTCGGTTGAGCTCGGCCATGGTGATCGCGCCTCGACCACCCCAAATCAGATAAGGCGTCTGGTCTTCGTCGACAAAGAACGACGGGTCCTGACCCCACTCGACTCCCTCGATGACGCCGAGGTCTTCAAACGGACCCTCTGGGCGATCGCTGACCGCCAAACTGGTGCGGAACGTGCTGGTCGCCTTATCGAACGCGCAGAAAACGAGGTAGTAGCGACCCTGCCAGAAGTTGCAGTCGATAGCCCACATGTGACTCAGCGCCCACGGCACATACTCGAGCGCCAGAATTTGCCCGTGGTCGACCCAGTTGACCATGTCATCGGTCGAAACACAGTGGTACGAGATCATCGAGTCGTGAGTGTTCGTGAACGGCTGGTCGTATGACACATACGCATAGAGTCGATCGCCGAAAACATGGGCGGCGGGGTCGGCCAAAAAGACCTTGTCGATTGCCGGATTAGCCACGTACGCCTACTTCCAACTGACGGTTATCGGCGCGCGACCACCTGCGCGCTGACCGGTCGGCGAGTGGATGACCACCTCGGTGCCAGGCGCTGCGTCGAACGCAGCGAGCTCGAAGTGGTCCTGATATTCGTAGTCAGCTCGATCGTCTACCGTGCCAATCGCGAGCACTGCGCCAGGGCGCACAAACAGCGGGAGCCCGAAGAAGTCATACTGACGTTCGTGCCAGCGACCACCCTCGAACTTTTCACCCGATTGCAGGTCGGTCCAGGTGCCATCAGGCAGGTAGAACTGCTTGCTGCCGTCGGCCGACATGACCGGCGCGACCAGAATCGAGTCTCCGAGCATGTATTGCTCATCGAGGTGCCAGCAGTTGCGGTCCTCGGGGAACTCAAGCAGCATCGGCCGCATCATCGGAATGCCACGCTCAGACGCCTCGATCGCCTTGGCATAGAGGTAAGGCATCAGACGAGCCTTGAGCTTCATGAAGTGACGCGTGACATCAACGGCTTCTTCGTCAAATACCCAAGGCACGCGAACCGACTCGTTGCCGTGCAGGCGCGAGTGCGAACTGAGCGCGCCGAAGGCGACCCAACGCTTGAAGACTCCGGGGTCCGGCTTGCCCTCGAAGCCACCGATGTCGTGACTCCAGAAACCGAAACCGCCGAGGCTGAGGCTCAAACCGCCGCGAAGGCTTTCGGCCATTGACGGATACGTGGATGAGTTGTCGCCACCCCAGTGCACCGGCATCTTCTGCCCGCCGACGGTGGCACTGCGCGCAAACACGATGGCGTCTTCTGCCGAGTGCTCGGTCAGCAGCTCATACACGGTCT
>ERZ650311.689-NODE-689-length-19680-cov-12.844739_pt1 | contig 19680 bp, 12 predicted proteins | sample MGYA00376247_ERZ650311 | MGnify/ENA primary metagenome ERZ650311 (study PRJEB26733, sample SAMN07839324) | wastewater metagenome | biome: small river; feature: stream; material: water | place: USA: North Carolina | collected 2016-07-28 ... | reverse complement strand
CCTTGGGCAGGCGGAACTCGGTGGCGTAATAGGCGCCGTCGTTGATGCGCTGGGTGGGCACCAGGGTCTGACACATCATCACCCAGATGCCGGAGGTGAAGGCCACCTGGTGGGCGTTGAAGGTGTGCCAGCCCCAGCGGCTGGCGCCCTCGAAGTCGAGCCGCCACTTGCCGTCGGGTTTGATGGTCATCTCGCAGGGCGAGTGCATGATCGAGTCGAGCTTGGCGAAGGCGTTGGAGACCTGGACGTCCTCGTGCTTGTAGGGCACATCGACGAAGGACACCTTGCGGTACTTGCCGGGCAGGGTCATGGCCTTGATACGGCTCATCAGGCCGCGACGACCTTCTTCGATGACCTCGTGGGAGAACTTCATGTAGGCGTCGAGGCCGTCGGCGCGGATCACGTCCTCGACCAGTTCGCGGATCATGTGGCAGCCGGCGATGCGGGTCTTCTCGTCGAGAATCCAGTACTTGGGGGTGCGTACCGAGCGCTGGGATTCGTGCAGCCAGTCGCGCAGCGGCTCGTCATTCACGCCGGTCTTGCGGCAGGTGATCATGTAACCGTCGCCGAAGCGCTGGGTCTGGCCGGTGGACATGGAGCCGGGAGTCACCGAGCCGGTATCGATCACGTGGGTCACGCCGCCGACCCAGCCGATCAGCTTGCCTTCCCAGAAGATCGGCACGATGGTGGCGATGTCGCAGGGGTGGACGTTGCCGATGGCGCAGTCGTTGGTGGTGAACATGTCACCGGGGTTGATCGTCGGGTTGGCCTCCCAGTTGTTCTCGATCATGTACTTGATCGCCGCGCCCATGGTGCCGACGTGGATGATGATGCCGGTGGAGGTCAGGACGCAGTCGCCCGCCGCGTTGTAGAGGGTGAAGCAGAGTTCGCCTTCCTGCTCGACGATGGGGCTGGCGGCGATCTTCTTGGCGGTTTCGCGGGCGTGGACCAGGCCGCCGCGCAGCTTGGAGAACAGCTTTTCGTAGCCGATCGGGTCGCTGTCGCGCAGTTCGAGCTTTTCCAGCCCGTTGTAGTAGCCGGTCGCCTGGGTGCGCTCGATGATCGCATCGCGATGCTGCTTGAGCGTCATGCCGCTGGCGAGCAGGTTGCCGATGCCGATTTCCTTGTTGCTCATCATGTTCATGTTGGGTCTCCTCACTTCACTTCTTTGAGATGGAACAGGCGATGCTTGTCGATGGTGGTTTCGAAGCCGTCCGGCACGACGAAGGTGGTGGCGTCGGATTCGATGATGGCGGGGCCGACGATGTGGTTGCCGGCCTTGAGGGATTCCATCTTCCACAGGGCCGCCTCGACCCACTTCTTGTGGCGGTAGAACGGGCGGGTGCCGAGGTAGGCTTGCTTGGGCGGCGTGGGACCGGCGTCCGGGTCTTCCGGCAACACCGGTTTCTGGGTCACGACCATGCCGCGCAGGATGGCGCCGGTGATCGAGAAGCCCAGTTCCGGCGAACGCGCCGAACTGGCGTAAACACGGCCGTAGGTGGTTTCGAAGCTATCGACGATCTTGTCCCAGTCGGCCGCGGTGGCGGCGGAGGACACCGGCGAAACGATTTCGAGATCGTTCAACTGACCCATGTACTGCATCTTGTAGCCGGGGATCAGCAGCACGTCTTCGGGCTTGAAGCCGTTGATGACGAACTCGTCGATCACCTTGAGGGCCAGCTCTTCCCAGGCTGCCTGCAGGGTGCTGCAGGCGGCGGCTTTCTGCTCGTCGCCAGCGAACTGGGCGACGCCCAGGTCCACCGATTTGTCGTAGCGGTACTCGAAATCGGCGCAGGCGCAGCCGAAGGCCGAGAAGCCGGCGGCCCAGGCCGGAACCACCACGTCCTTGAAACCGACGCCTTCGGTGTAGCCGTAGGTGTGCACCGGGCCGGCTCCACCGTAGGAGAAGCAGGTGAATTCCGCCGGGTTGTAGCCCTTGGCGCTGATGTTGGCGCGCAGGTATTCGGACAGGGTCAGGTCGAGCAGTTCGATGACGCCGGCCGCCGCGTCTTCGACCGAGAGGCCGAGCGGATCGGCGATCTGCGCCTTGATGTGGTCGCGGGCGCGTTGCACGTCGAGCTTGATGGCGCCGCCCAGGAAGTTCTGCGGATTGAGGTAGCCGAGCACGACGTGGCAGTCGGAGACGGATACGGTATCCAGCCCGCTTTCCGGCCAGCAGGTGCCGACGCGATAGCCAGCGCTGTCCGGACCGAGCTTGATCGACTTGCTGTAGGGATCGAGGCGCACGAAGCTGCCGGCGCCGGCACCGACCGAATCCATCGCCACCAGCGGCAGCGACAGCACCAGACGGGCCATGTCGGGATCGGACTTGATGGCGAAGCTGCCCTTGGTGATCAGCGCCACGTCGAAGCTGGTGCCGCCGATGTCGGAGCAGGCGATGTTCTCGTCGCCCAGGTATTCGCCCAGCAGCTTGGAGCCGATGACGCCGCCGATCGGGCCGGAGACGATGGTGCGGGCCAGCTCCTTGGCCTTCCAGCTGATGGTGCCGCCGTGGGTGGCCATCACGCGCAGGTCGAACTTGGCGCCGTGCTTCTTGAAGCGGTCGCTGACCTTCTTCAGGGTCTGGCGTGAGGGTTCGGCGCCGTAGGCCTCGAGGATGGTGGTGTTCATCCGGTGACTTTCCTTGCGCGACGGGTAGTAATCCACTGACGCGAAAACCGGGATGTCCACCTTGAGCCGCTTCAGTTCTTCACGCACCAGATCGCGGGCGCGCTGCTCGCTGGCTTCGTTCTTGTGGGATTGCAGCAGACAGATCACGATCGCCTGGGAGCCGGCCTCCACCAGCTCGCGAGTGGCCTGGATCACTTCGTCTTCGCGCAGCGGAATGACGATGCGGCCCTGCACGTCGGTGCGCTCGGTCACTCCGCGGGTGCGGGACACCGGCACCAGCGGCTCGTCGTAGCGGTGAGTGTTGAGGTGAATGCGATCTTCCAGCGCGTAACCCAGGTAGCTTTGCAGCGCGCGGCCCATCGAATGGATCTGCTCGAAGCCCCGGTTGCAGATTAGGCCGACATCGAGCCCCTTGCGCATCAGGATGCGGTTGAGCATCGCCGTGCCGGAATAGACGCAGGTCACCAGTTCCGGATAGACGTCATCGACTTCCCGGTTCCAATGGGCGAGCGCATCCACCGACGAATTGAAGATGGCGAGCGATTCGTCGCCCGGATTGCTCTGCGCCTTGCCCACGACGAAACGGCCATCGGCGCGCACAAAGAAGGTATCGGTCATCGTGCCTCCCGCATCGATTCCCATCACCTGTACCTTCGACTGCTGGATTTCCATGTTGCCTCCTGTTTTGGTGTGTTCGTGGTGATTGATCCCACACCGAAGCCATGGCAAGCACCGGGCCAGCACCCGGAAAAATCCCGCATTTCATCGAAATCCGCCGTTGAATCATCGGCTTGGCCGGGAAACCGAAAAACCGGCACGCCGCAGCCCAAGGCGCAAACATGTCCTGAAGCACGACGCAAATTCCAGCCTGTCCGGAATCCGGACACCTCCGAAGGCGGAATATTGCACCGCACAAGTCATTGATCTACAAGGACTTTTATTGACTTATCGGTTGCCGGACGCTAGAGTTACGACCACACTGGACGGTTGTTCGGCCGTAGTGTTTCCGGAACCCCAAACCCAAAGTGAGCCCCAACAGCAATCCTCTTATTCCACGCATCGGCGACGAGTCGGCGGTCGCCCATTCGTGGGAACGCTTCCTGCTGGACCGGCCCCTGCCCGGCGCGGGCGTGCGCAACGTCGTCCTCGATTCGTGGCGGCGCAGTCGTTCGGAGGCGGTCGATCCCAACAACCGATGCGCCCCGGCCGCCGACGAAAACAAGGTTCGCCAGTTGCGGGAGCGCTCCAGGGATTTGTACGAAGCGGCCAAACCGGTGCTGGAAACACTCCGCGAGATCCTGCGCGAGTCCGGCACCCTGATCATGCTCAGCGACCCAAGCGGCACCATCCTCGACCTCAACGGCGAATCCCGTGCCCGCAACGCCGGCGAGCTGATCAACCTGGCGCCCGGCGGCTGCTGGGGCGAACGGCTCATCGGCACCAACGCCATCGGCACCAGCATTGCGACCCACAAGCCGGTACAGATCTACGCCAGCGAACACTACTGCGTCGACGTCAAGCACTGGACTTGCGCGGCCGCCCCCATCCTCGACCCGCTGGGCCACAACCTGCTGGGTGTCGTCGACGTCTCCGGGGTCAAGGAGACCTTTCATGGCCATACGCTGGGTCTGGTCATTTCGGCGGCCAAGCAGATCGAAGGCGTGCTGGCACGACGCGACGCGGAACTGCATGGACGCCTGCTCGACAGCGCCCTGGATGGCTTCAAGCGCTATGGCAGCGATTGCGTCGTGCTATTCGACCACCGCGGCCGCATCGTCAAGACCGGCGGCAGCATGCAGCAGGCGCGCGAGATGTACGGCGTGCGCCTGCCGTTCGAGGTCGACGGCCAAGTCCCGGCGCTCGACCTCAGCCTGCATCCGGACGAGCGCAAATGCCTGATACCGCTCTGGATGCGCGCCGAATGGCTGCACCCGATCCGCGGCCGCGACGGCGAACTCGGCACCCTGCTGGTCATTCCCCTCGGAACACCGAACAAGCAGAAGGTCAGCCCAGCGGTTTCCGGTTCGAAGTCCGGCGCCGAAAGCGACGCATTCGACGACATCATCGGTTCGAGTGCCGCCATCGCCTCCGTGAAGTCACGGGCCAGACGCATTGCGCCCCTCGATCTGCCCGTGTTGCTGCTTGGGGAGACCGGCGCCGGCAAGGAGATTTTCGCGCGGGCGATCCACAAGGGCAGCGGCAAACCCGGCGGCGCCTTCGTCGCGGTCAATTGCGGCGCCCTGACCCGCGAACTGCTGGCCAGCGAACTCTTCGGCTATGCCGAAGGCGCATTCACCGGCGCCCGCCGCGGCGGACTGCCCGGCAAATTCGAGCAGGCCGACGGCGGCACCCTCTTTCTCGACGAAATCGGGGAAATGCCCCTCGACATGCAGCCCCATCTGCTGCGAGTGCTGCAGGATGGCGTGGTTGTCCGGCTTGGCGACACCCGCGAACGAAAAGTCGCCGTGCGCATCATCGCGGCAACCAATCGGGATCTTCAGGCGGACGTCAGCGCGGGCCGCTTCCGGGAAGACCTGTTTCATCGCCTCTGCGTGGTCGGCCTCAACCTGCCATCGCTACGTCAGCGCCCGGACGATATCGAGACGATCATCGACCATCTCAACCAGCGTTTCGCCAAAAAATATGGCTGCCCGCCAAAAAGCCTGCCTCCCGAAGTCATGCAGAATCTGCAGCGCTATCGCTGGCCGGGCAATATCCGCGAATTGCAGAACGTATTCGAGGCGATGTTCGCCTTGAGCGACGGCGACTGCATCGACAGCACCCTGCTTCCCCCCCACATCCGGGAAGCGGCGGTCGATTCCGTCCTGGCCAGAGACGAACCAAACGTCGCGGCAACGGGACGTCTCGCCGAAATGGAGCGCCGGGCGATCAACGCTGCCGTGGCGAGCGCCCACGGCAATCTCTCGATGGCCGCCCGCGCATTGGGAATTTCACGCAGCACGCTCTACGTCAAACTGGCCGCCATGCGCACCTGAACGGCACCACCGAACTCGGCCCCGGCGAGCCGGATCGGTGTGGGGTGGCACGTGAGTTCAGCCTCGCCAAGCCGCTCACGGCCACGTCAGCCAAAGCCTATTTCCCGGACGCCGCCTTCAACTGTGTGGCGAGCATGGCCGATACCGCCCCGAGGTTCTCGGTGCAGAATTCCGAATACAGCTTCGGGTCGAGGGGCGCCACAAAATCGTGTTGGAACGATCCCGCCCCGGTCAGGATCGTCAAGGCCGTGCCCAGAGCCTTGTTGCTCCCGCCCAATTCGTAAACATCGCCCGCGAGGATGCTCCGGTCGGTGGTGATCGAGGTCTTCAGGCGGACAAAACTGTCGCCATCCTGCTTGGCGTTGCCGGTGCCAAACGGGTCGGGCAGCGGATTGTCGTTTTCAGTCCGGATCGACAGGCCGCTCTGCTCGTCGCCCAAAATGAGGCCGGATACCTGGGCCTTGGCCTGGGACGATTTATTGATCGCGACCGCCTTGGTCGTGCCGAATCGCACCACGTAATACGCCTTCATGACCGGGTAGCCCAGCTCCTTCGCCAGCGCGATCTCCGCCTGGGGCAGCGTAGCGGAACTCATCGCCTTGAGGCCGGACAAGCCCCAGCGCAGGCGCTTCGTTTCCTCGTCCGGGTGGGTAACGATGACGCTGTAGCCCGTCGGCGCCATCAGCAGGACCTTGTCCTTTTCGGCGCTCATCTCGTAGGTCTGCCCCTTGCTCATCCCCGCGATGTTCTGCCAAGCGGGGCTGGCCGACAAATCGGACGGTTTCACCAGCGTAATGCCTTGCGCGGCCATCTTTTTCTGAAAATCGTCGAAGACCTTATCGGTGATCGCCTGCATGTCCGCCTGAGAGATGCCTTCCATCTTCATGCTGGTATTGGACGAAACCGTGCTGCCAAACTGGCTGTCGTAATCCTTGGCTTGAATCTGGAACTCGACCGTGAAGCCAACAAGGGCATATTTGCTCTTGCCGGCGACCTTGTCGCCATTGACCACGGTCACAAGCTCCGCCGCATTTGCGTCGGTCGAGAGCACCACCGGCGTGCTGGCCTTCGTTTCGAACATCTTCGACAACAAGCCGGCTTGTGCGGAAAGACTCAAGGCGCAGGTGATGCCAGCGGCAATCAACTTGGCCAACAGCGGGTTCGAAAACTTCATGCGACATCCTTTCTCTTTAGGTGAAGTCGGGCTTTGCGTTTGCTTCGGTCAACCGGATTCGTGGCCATGTTTATTGCCGCATCGAATTTGTATCACCCAACGGCGACTGTCAATCATTGCAACGGCACCCTCCGTGACGCGCTTTGGCAATTGCGGCCAATGACTTCTTCCCCCAGAAAGAACAAAGGAGCCCGCGGCCCCTTTGTATCCATCCTCTTGCGAATGACCTCCATGCGAATTCGGAGGACTCCGTTCAGTTGTCCGTGACAGCAATCGCTGCGAAGCGAGCATCGGTCGACGAAGACAGCAACGGGCAGGTTGTCGTCATAGGCCGACAACCAATGCAGCCATTGACCGTCCTTAGCTACCGAGCAGCTGGTAATTGGCGCACAGCCGCCCGATTTCCGCTGGAGGCCGAAGGTCAGCTTCGGCCGAGGACGAGCCCTTCAGCTCAGTGGCTGGACCTCGGCCAATCCGGCCGTTGGCCTAATGCGAGGAATCGGGCTGCAATCTGTCGTTTACCTGCCGTTCAGCCTTGGGAGCCCTTGAACGGCAGCTTTCCCATCCAGTGAATGCGAACTTCCGACCCCAAGCAGCCAGTCAGCTTTCTCCTAAGCAGCCATTCGGCCATAGATGCCTTACACCGCCTCCAGCGCGAGCAGCTCAGCCACCGTCTGCCTTCGTCGAATAAGCCGGGGCTCACCATTTTCCATCAGTACTTCGGCAATCAGCGGGCGCGCGTTGTAGTTCGATGACATGGAAGCGCCATACGCACCGGTGTCGTGCAACACCAGCAGATCTCCCACCTGCGCCTGCGGCAAGGACCGGTGCAACACCACGCCACCGTCTCCCTGCGTAAACACATCTCCCGACTCGCACAGAGGTCCGGCAACCACCGTGTCAAACTGCAGGCCATTAACCGCTGTGCCATCAGAGTGGATCAACTCCATGCCGTGGTAGGCGCCGTATAGGGCGGGGCGAACCAGATCACTGAAGCCGGCGTCCACCATCACAAAATGGTTGGCGCCCTGTTGCTTCGTGGCGCGCACCTCGGTGACCAGCACGCCGGACTCGGCCATTAAATAGCGGCCCGGTTCTATTTCCAGTTTCACTGGGTGCTCCAGCAGTTGTTCCACGGCATGGCGCGCTGCATCCCATAATGAAAAGTAGTGCGCCGTATCAATCGCGGGTTCACCGGCCTGGTAGGGAACGGACAGACCACCGCCCGCGGAGATGGCGTGCAGATCCAAACCCTGCGCATTCACTACCTCTACCAGCTTCAGCATGGCACCGCACACTTCCTGCAAGTGCGCGTAGTCCACGCCTGAGCCGATGTGCATGTGCAGGCCCTGCAAGGCCAGGCCGTTGGACTTGATCTTTTCGCAGGCGCGTACCAAGTCGCCATGCCAGATGCCATGCTTGCTATGCTCGCCACCGGTATTTGTTTTCTTGGAATGGCCATGCCCGAAACCTGGGTTGATGCGTAGCCACACTGGGTGCCCCGGGTTGACCGCACCCAATTGGTCCAGCATGTCCATGGAGCCGCAGTTCACGGGAATATTGAGTTCCACCACGCGCGCAAGCGTAGCGCGGTCAAGCAGATCGGCCGTGAACACGATGTCTGCGTGCCCGTTGTGAAGGCCCGGCGTAAAACCACCAGCCAACGCGCGTTCGATTTCACCCAAAGACACCGAGTCCACCACTACGCCCTGTCGCTTCATGAGGCGAAGGATGTGTGTATTGGAGTTGGCTTTCTGAGCGAAACGCACTACGTCAAAAAGCCGCAGAGCGGCAATCTGGCGCGTAATGGTGTCGGCATCGTAGATCCACAGCGGGGTACCGAACTGCTGGGCCAAGGGAGCGATGGTAGCGGGAGAAAAAGGGTTCATGGGTGGATGATTCCCTTCATAGTCAATTCAATCAATGCTATTTTTGTCATTTAGCTATTCAATATTGATATGAATTTAACTCATCGCCAGCTGACGATGTTTCGCGCCATCATGCTGCACGGCAACCTGGGGCGTGCAGCTGACGCGTGCGCGTCAAGCCAGCCCACTTTGAGTCGCGAGCTGGGTCGTCTGGAGCAGTTACTGGGGTTTAACCTTTTTGACCGGGTGCGGGGCCGATTACGACCTACCGTGCGGGCACTTGCGCTGATGCAAGAAGTAGAACGCTCGTTTATAGGCTTGGAACAGATCGCAGCGCGCGCCAGCGAATTGCGCACGCAAGCGACAGGTCGCTTGCGCATTGCGTGTTTGCCGGCATTGGCCCATGCCTTGGTACCCCGCGCACTGGTATATCTCTCACATGCACATCCTGAACTAGGAGTCAGCGTGCATCCCTTAGAGTCGCCCTGGCTGGAGCAAGCCATGAGTGAACAGCGTTTTGACCTGGGACTGAGTGAAACCCAAGAGGCACCTGCTGGAGTTGCCTTGCAGCCCTTACTGAAAGTCAATGAAGTGGCTGTTTTGCCACGTGATCACAGCCTGTGCCGCAAGGCGCGACTGCAACCACGCGACTTTACAGGCGAGCGCTTCATCAGTCTCGCGGTTGGCGACCCGTATCGAACCGCCATTGATGCGATGTTCGAGGACGCTAAAGTACATCGCGCAACCCTGCTTGAAACCACGAGCGCAGTGGCCGTCTGCGCCATGGTGCGTCAGGGCCTGGGCGTTGCCATCGTAAACCCGTTCACCGCGCTGGAACTCAGCGGACCGGACCTAGTAGTGCGGCCGCTTACCGTTGCCATCGGTTACCAGGTGAATATGCTTCTTCCGGAAATCGCAGCTCCGCACCCCCTGCAGGGCGTTCTCGCAGACTCCGTCCGCAAAGCCTGTGCCGCCTTGAACCACCATCACTCGCTATGAGTTCCATGGGCATGTCCGGGATTTTGTGTAAAGCTGCCATCGGCAGCTCTTCCACCAGATGGCAGCTTTGGCCGAAAAGCAGCCGTCCCGCATGCCCTCCACTATGGCCCCTTCACACGCGCCCCTACCCAAAAAGCAGGGGGCCATCGGCCCCCTCTCTTCGCTCAGAGTCCTACGAACTTTATTTATTCCAGTCAGCTAACTGACTCCAGCAAATAAAGTCCGTCGAGAACATCGCAGCCAAACCTTTGATTTTTATACACCTTCGCTGATTATTAAAGTCCGTCTGACGTGATGATCTTTGCGCTACCGCAATAGCAGCGACAAATAAAGTCCGTCGAGATCTCTGCAGGCGTGGGTGTGTGCATCAGCAGGAGCTGGCCTCGTAGCCGGCCGCCGGAGACACCATGAATGTCCGCGAGGGAATGGACAACAACCCGCGAGCTTTGCCCCGTGCCATCCCGCCGCGAATGACTGCCCTCTGCCAGCACGGCAGACTCGATCCGACCCAAAGGCGACATCAACACCCTTCAATGCGTTACCCCGAAGCTGCCGGTCGCAAACACGCTGGTCTTCCCGACGGCGGCCCTGAGAAACGGTGGCCGACACGATCACTTACCCGACTCGGGCGTCGGGTTCCGAACCACCGATCGCCTGCTCGGCAAGCTCCAGATCACCAGATCAATACGCCAAGCGTCTGAGCGATCAATCGAGATCAGGGCTGCCGTCCCCTTCCATCGCAAAGACGATGGCGCTGTTGAAGACAGGCGAACTTTCGAAAGTCCCGCCTGAAGGAAGCACCTGAAGCCTGAAAGTTCTAGAGCTTTCGGCTTTGGCGTCGTGAAAGCTCCAAGAATTCTGGCTTTCTAGGCCCGAAAGCGGGCAGCACTCGCTCCTAGCCTCGGCCGAAAGCGCCGCCCCAACTCTCGATTGACGGCGTATGGGGCGTCTATACGCTGACGTCACGCAATAGTAAACGGAGACACCAGCATGCACTCCATCCCCTCGACCGACGCCTGCATCTGCTCGGGCATCCGCTGCTCGATCAAGATTCCGACCGCAACGATGCGTTGCACCGTCGCAATGCCGCTCGCCAACGGCTCCACTCCCAACCTCGTGACCCTCGACGGCCTGGTCGACGGCCGCGACGGTCACTTCGCGCTGGATTTTCCGGCACGTGACGATGCGATCCATCCTCTTGTTCGTGTGCACTCGGCCTGCAAGACTGGGGACGTCCTGGGCTCCCTTCGATGTGACTGCGGCCCCCAGCTCCGCGAGTCGCTGAACGCCTTCGCGCGCTACGGTGGCCTACTGATCTACCTGGAGCAAGAGGGCCGCGGAATCGGCCTGAACCGCAAGATCGACGCGTACAAGAAGCAGGACGAGGGCTACGACACCTTCGAAGCCAACCGCGTCTTGGGCTTCCGCGATGACGAACGCGACTACATCGTCGCGGCGCAGATTCTCAACGCTCTGCTGCCTGGCCGCGCGATTCGCCTGTTGACCAACAACCCTGAAAAGGCCAAGTCGCTCGAGCAGTACGGCATTCGCGTCACCGAATGCGTACCAACCGGCGTCTACGTCTCCACCGCCAACCGACGATACCTGGTTGCTAAGCGCTACGCCGGTCACCGCTTCAACCTCGACCCGAACCTGTCCGCGAACCATTTGGAGCCATGAACATGCGCGCGCCGTTCAACCAGATGGTAAAGAACCTCGAGCGCATCGCCAGCCACGCCTCCGCGGCAGACCGCAAGTTCATCGGCCTTTCCGCCGGCGTCAACTGGCGCACCCCGGAAACCAGTGTTGTCCGGCTGCTAAAGCGTGAGCTTGACCTCGCAATGACCTCGCGCAACTACGGCAACGCCGGCGGCACACCTGCCGTGACCCGCACGCTCGAATCGCTGGAGAACCACACGCACCACTGCCGCGGTCTCGCCGTGACGCTGGTCCACGGCACCACCGAGGGCTCCAGCTTGGCCCTGGATTGCTGGGCTAGCTCCAGCGTCCTGCAAGCGGGTGGCAAGGCCCTGATGATCGGGCACGCCTTTCCTCTGTACCACCGGCTGTCGACCGACCGCAAGCTGGACTTCCACGAGTGCCTCGGCGATGAGGCCAACAGCCACAGCTTCCTGCCTAGCGAGCTGGCGATAACCGAATCTCTGGAACAGCTCAAGCCCAAGGTGATCTTCTTACTGCTGCCCAACAACCCCCTGGGGGAGATCATCAACCCGGCTTCTCTCGCCCGTATCGTCGACTACGTCCGGGCTCACGATGCCCGCCTGCTGGTCGACCGTGTCTGCTTGATGCCGTGGGATGCCCCTAAGCTCGTCCGCGACCTCCTCGGGCCGCTCGTCTTGGAAGGCCGCGCCGCTATGTCGGACTCGTTCTCGAAGTCTGACAGCCTTGCCGGCCTGCGTATGGGCTACCTCGTCACGAGTGCTGACATGAAGGCGCAGATCGTCGAGGCCATCAAGTCGCGCTTCCTGAACCCGCCCGTCTTCGGAAGCGCGACGCTGGCCCTCACTCGCGCGGCCAGTCTTGGCGAACAACGTGCACGACGGTACTTGAATGTCGTCCAGGCGGCCCACAACCGGCTGTACGGCGAGTACCCGCCTGCCGAGAGCTTTCACGACTACCTCGATGAAGCAGCGGCGGGTCTGCGCGACATCTGCCTCGAGACCGCCGCTCGCAAGAAGGAAGTCCATGACAACTTCCAACGCCTGCAGGACGTCTTCGGCAATCGGGTGGCACGTTCGTTGCGTTTCGACGGCGGCTTCAACGTGGCCTTGGCGCTTGACGCCATGGACGCTCAGCGCGAGGAATCGGACCACATCGAACTCGCCGAGACCCACGGTGTGGGTGTCCTGACGTCCAGCTGCTTCTGCCAAACGCCCGTCGGCCGCAAGTACTTCGTTCGCATCGGGCTGACCCTGCCTGGTCAGCAGTTCGCAGAGGGCCTGCAACGTCTCAACCGCTTCTACCACCGCTAAGCCGAGGAGACAGCATGAAGATCTACAGCCCCGACAGCCCCAGCATTTGCCACGACGGCCCGATCAGCGGCGTGGCGACCAACGGCACACACGTCGCCACCGCCGGCTACAACCACCAGCTGATCCTTTGGAACGTCGCGGACGGCACCCCCATCAGCAGCGCCTTTCACGACGACCTCATCAACCAGTGCCACTTCTCGCCCGATGGCAAGCGCATTGCAACCGCCAGCGCGGATGGCTCGATGCGCGTCTTCTCGGTGCCTGGCTTGCGCATCACCCATCTGTACACCGGTCACAAGGATGACGTCGCGCAAGTGCAGTTCTCGCCTTGCGGTGCGTTCTTGGCGACCTGCTCGTACGACGGAACCATCCACGTGCTGGACAGCGACGCCCGCCTTCTCGCGAAGCTCGTCGGCCATACGGGCTTGATCGAGCGCTTCGCCTGGAGTCCGGATAGCAAGCGCATTCTTTCCTGCGGCACCGACGGTCAGATCAGGGAGTGGCTGGCCGAAAGCGGTGTGTGCCTGGCGACGCATGCCGAGCTGCAGTACGACGTCGACGACGTCTGCTACACCAGCAGCAACGTCTGGATCGCCGCCACCGACAGCGGGTCGCTGCTCATGATGCGACCCGAAGGTATGTTACTGGTGCCGGCACACACCACGGGCGTCAAGTGCCTGGCGAAGTCCGGCAACAACCTCCTCACGCTCAGCTACGACCAGCGCTACAAACTGTGGAAGCTGGACGGCGACCATCCCCCGCGAGCTATTGCTCAAGGGGCCCTGTGTTCTGCCGCCTGGGCCCGCAGCGGCGCCATTCTCGACGACGGCCGCGTTGTGGTGAGCTCATTCGGCTCCCGCTACTTGGAACTGAATCCCATGAGCGGCGACTGGCAACTCCGGGACTACCAGCCGTCTCCCAGTCTGAATGCGATTTTCACGCACGAAGGTACTGTGCACACGATCGGCGATGCCGGCAGGCTGCTGGTGGATGGCAAATGTACTGGCGATGTCGGTTCCCTCTGCAACTCCCTGATTGTCCTGGGTGACCTCACGCTCGCGGGCGGCCAAGCCGGCATGGTCTTTGACGCGGAGACCGGCGCGAGCTTGTACGCGCATTCCGCTCCGATCAATTGCATTGTCGAGCTCCCCTCCTGCAACGACGCCAAGGTCGTCGTCATCGGCGGTTACGACGGCAAGATTGCGCGCCTCAGCATCCGCGAACGCACCGTAGTCTCTTCGACCGTGCTGCGCATCGGAGAATCCGCCATCAAGGGCATGTCGGTGGACGGTGCCCGCCTGTTCTGCGGCGTGGCGGACGGCCGCCTGGTCGTCGTGCACGCCAGGCGCTTCGAGATCCTGCACCAACGTGAGGGCGCCCACGAGTCCATCCTCAACGCTGTCAGTACGTTCAACGGCGGCTTTGTCTCGGTTTCCCGCGACCTGACGATGCGCCGCTGGCGCCCGGATGGCGAACCGATCGACACGATCCGCACGCGTCACTCCAAGTCCATTAAGTGCTGCGCCTCAAGCAAGGACGGCCGCTATACGGCCAGCGGCAGCTACGCCGGCACTGTGGACGTCTACGACCACACATCTTCCCGCTGGGTGGGCCGCATGCGCCGCCTCACCACGCGCGGCATCTCTTCCCTGACGTGGTGCGATCGCCGCGGCCAGTTTCTTGCCGCCGGTTATGACGGCAATGTCTACGAGGTGGCAGTCCATGCAGATTGAGTTCAAGACCATTCCGGGCGGCAGGTTTGTCATGGGCTGCGATGCCCGAGACATCGACGTGTCCGTCCGCCAATTCGACTACGCGCTGAACACGTTCAGCCCCGCTGACGTCCGCAACTGGTTCAGCAAGCAGACCCCGGCGTTCTACGTCGATGTGCCCGACTTCGAGATGGCCGTCAGCTTGGTCACGCGTGGGCAGTTCCGTGACTTCGAACGCGCCGCGCGCCTGCCAAGCTTTGGGTTGACCCAAGGCGATCCGGATCTCCCTGTGGAGGGCATCTCGCTCGAAGAAGCGACACTCTTCTGCGAGTGGCTCTCCGCGATCCGGGGCGAGCGCATCCTGCTGCCCAGCGAGGCGGAGTGGGAATACGCGGCATCTTCCCGCGGGCGCTACGCGTTCCCATGGGGAGACGACTGGGATCCGCTGCTTGCCAATACGGCCGAAGCCGGCCCCGGCCACGCTACCAAGACTGGCATGTTCACGGCAGGTCGGTCGATGGAGGGCATCGAAGACCTCGCCGGCAATCTTGAAGAGTGGACCCGCTCACCCTATCAGCCCTACCCGGGCGGCATGCTCGTCCGCGATCTCATCTTCCATGAGCAGGGTCCCGGCTACCACGTGCTTCGCGGCGGTTGCTACAAGCTCAACGGCGATCTCTGCCTGGCCAAGCGCCGCCACGGCTTCCGCGCCAACTACGCCATCACCGGCCTTCGACTCGTCAGGCACCTCGCCTGATCGATTTAGCCAACCATTTCCCCCAGCACTACCAAGGAGACCTGAAAATGAGCGTTACCCGAATCGCACTGATCTCTGGCTCGCACCGTCCGCAAGGCGCCTCCACGCGCCTGGCAACGGAACTGCAGCAACTGGCCCACGAGCACATCGAAGGTTGCGAGACCGAGATGGTCCCGATCGACGACCTCCCGTTCTGGGACGAGAGCTTGTGGGGCGACCCGGCCGCAGCACCACACTGGGACGGCTGGCGCGCAACCGCTCAACGCCTGCGCAACGTCGACGGCCTGATCGTGGTCGCCCCTGAATACGCCGGCATGGTGCCCCCGCGCTTGGTGAACTTCCTGTTGCTCTGCTCCGGCGAAGAGGTGGGGCACAAGCCCGCCTTGGCAGTCGGAGTGTCGGCTACCCGTGGCGGAACCTATCCGATCGCCCAGCTCCGCGCCAGCAGCACCAAGAACAACCACATGTGCTGGCTGCCGGATCACCTGATCCTGCGCGAGGCCCGCGCGGTGGACACTCCGGACGCACTCACTGGCACGGGCTATGTCGCCCGGTACGCCAAGTACTGCATTAAGTTGCTGGGCGCCTATGCGAAGTCCCTCAAGGAGGTCCGCTGCGCCGGCATCATCGATCACGGGAGCTTCCCCTATGGCATGTAAGAACGAAGGCCAGATGCTGCAGATTGAGCTCTATGTAGCCGATGTCGAGATCACGGCCGGCGCTCTCGGGCACGTTTTTGACATGGAGATCATCGAATCCAAGCCGGGGTGGCGGCATCTGCGTCACCTGGCTGGATACGACTTCATGCTATTTGACCCCGCAGCCAATGTCGATGGCGAGGCGCATTGGCCAAGCGTCCCGCTGGGCGACGGCGGCACCGGCATCGAAGTAGTGATCTGCACCACGTCCGTCGAGCGGCGCCGCAATCACGCCGTCGAACTGGGCTTTGACTGCAGTGAGTTTCGCTACCCCAAGTGGGGCTCGAAGGAGTTCATATTCCGCTTGCCAGAAGGTTACCTAATCCGGGTCAAAGAGCCACCTAGGCTGCGGGAATCTGCTGCCCCCTGAGCGCGTCCAATGAAGCTCTGACCGCCGCCATACCCTCCAGCTCTTTTTCGATTGCGGTGGCTGTTGCCAAGCGCGGCAGCCATGCCTCTACCTGCGCGCGACCGAAGCCGAAGCGCGGGTCCACCTTTGGCTTGCGCGACACTTGGTTCACGGCTCTCTCATCCAAAAGCATCTTTCTAACCCTCTCCGAAGTCAGACCTTGCGGCGTCCCAACCTGTACCAACAGGCTTCGCAGACATCGCTCAGCCTCTTCCAGCGCCTTCCCTGCAGTTCGGCTGTATCCCAGCGACGCTGCGCGGTCCGCACACGGTCGCAAATAGGCCGCGTACGCCCGTGCTGCACGTTCGGGATATTGCGAGACGATGCGCCCCGCCTCCAGCAGGAAGGCAAGGTACGTTCTCTCGGAGCAACCGAACTTCGAGAGATCGTATGAGACCTGATCGAGCGTGGCTTCGGCAGCATCTAACATCTTGAAGCGGCGCATCAGATGTGCGAGTGCGACTCTGAATCCAAGTGCAGTGTGATGCTGGCCCTGCGAGGAGTTGTGGAACAAGTTCTGCAGACAAATTGTGAACGCCCGCTGCAGGTAGGCATCACCGCCCAGCGCCCCCAACGTGGCGATGTAGGTGTGAGCGATCTCACGCGAGATGGAACTGGGGTCCTTCTTGGCCATCTCTTCGTACGTCTCCCGCGCGTCGTGTAGGTTGCCACGCAGGTACTGAAGCAGACCACGACGAGCGCGACGGCGTGCGAGGATCTTGTCAGATGTCATCCCAGATACCTTCACAAAGGCGTCGACGTCAGCCAGAGCTTGCTCTGCCTGGTCAAGTCGGTCCATTGCAGAAAGCACCACGACCCGGTCGAGGTGGTCTTCTACGTTGTCCTTCGTGATACTCAAACCCCGACCAGACAGACGAATAAGCCTTTCGCAGCTGTCCAAGGATGCTTCCAGCTGGCCGAGGTCAAGCTGTGCGAAGGCAACTTCACGGTAGTAGCCGGCATGATGCTTGGCATCGAGGGCCTTATGGGGCCGGCCGAGCTGCCCATTACTGCTCATCAACTCGAGCAGTTCACCGGTCAACTCGTATGCCCCGTGTTGGCGGGCAAGCTTGCGATTGACCACGTTCCCGCTGTTGCGGTTCCCGTTGAGCTCCTGCCAGAAGATCTTCTCGAAGCAGAAGTTCACGACCTCATATGGATCGCACCCACCCCCACCAAGTTCCTGTCTTGGTGGAGCGGGAAACGGGTTGGAGAGAGCTGCCATCGTTGGGTCGCCTTCGCCCACCGGTCCACATGATCGGATGAGATGCCGAAGGCACTCAGCGAGAAAGAAAATCCGCGACCGCCCCCAATGTGGTTCGTAGGGGAACTCCTCGGTAAGAAGCGCCTTGTCGTTGCACCGATCGAACAGGCGCTTGGCGATGAGATAGTGCGCCTTAGCTCGAGAGAAGGGGTTGCGACGCTTCCAGCGGTCTTGGACAAGCGCACGCGTCGCCAAGTCCATCTTAAAGTTCTCGGGCTCCGCGCTGGTTGTCCTCCTTGGGTGAGGGGCGTCCGATAGGTCCGGATCTCCGCGCCCCGCGGGATCTATGACCTCGGCCGCGGCCACGCGGTCCGTGTTGATGAGGGTGCCATGCGCCTTGTTGACGGCCGTCTTGAAAGTGTCCCAGCTCATCTTCCGGAGCTCAAGCAGCTGCTTTGCTGCTGCCCCCGTCAACCAGTACAGCGCCGTGCTGCACCACTCGACAACTTTCTCCACGTTGTCACGCGCAGTTCCCCGAAGCAAGGCATTTGCCTCATCAATATGCAGCCGAATCTCAACAGGAAGCTTGTCCACGTCCATAGAGGCCAGCTCGCTCCAGCCCGCCGTTGGATCAAAGTAGCTGAACGTCTCGTAGTTCGACGCGAGAAAAGCCAGCATCCGTACCGAAGCGGACTGGGTTGCTACGCTGTCTTCGGTCGCGTAGTAGTCCTTGACACGACTCACTCGCGTGCCTTGCTCGTCTGCAGGTGCGTGCTTGCGTAGTTGGCAGTATCGCTTCCACTGCTTCTCAAAGAACGCTTTGGTCTCAGTTGCTTTAGTGCCCCCGACAGACGTCTCAAAGTAGCGGCAGTTGAGCGCTGAATACTCGGGTTTCCCAATAAGCATCACGGTCGCTAGGTCGCGCTCGCTACTTCCTGCAGCTTTTAGTAGATCTTTGAGACCACTCGCGCGCCCCTCGGCCATCAGCTCGGCATGCACGACTATCACGATAGCGTTATCGCGCTCCAAGGTTCTCAGAATCTTCTCGACCGATGCCTCAGGCGGCAGTGCCAAGTGCTCGCGAAACTCCCGCAAAGCCACTTCGAAGGGAACCTCGTCCTCGTCTTCCGCCCCCGACTCTTCGGTGTATCCGGCGTACGGGCAAAGCAGGAACGAACGTTGAACACCGAGATTCGGCAAGTAGGTGCCTGCCAAAGCGTAGGCGATGAACATTGCCCCGATAGCCGGAGCGTTCTCCCAACAGACGATGTTGCTTGCGTCCTTCTTGACCCGCGAAATGATGACCTTGATGGCTGCATCCTCTGGACCGCTGATGCAGTTGGCCCCGTCGGGAAAGGGCCTAGGGATCACTACTGCACGATTCGATGGTCCATGGACCTCGACTCCCGCATACAAGTACGGCGTGAGGAAGACCTCCAGTCCTTCGTAGGTTTCAACACCAAAGATCTGCGGCATGCCCAACTTCGTGGCGATCCGATCCAGCACCGCGGCTTCGCGCAGGGCGATTTCGATGAACTCCGTCGTCGACTCCCCCATCGTCTTTAGGCGATGGAAGTGGTTGTAGTTCAGCCTCTCGGGGTCCCCAGGGAAGATGAGCTCACCCCAAGCCTTCTTGCGGTACGCGCCGATCCGCTTCAGAAAGTCCGGGTAGGTGATGAACAAATACTTGATGACAAGGTCTGGGGCCATACCCGACACGCTCCCTAGTCTTACTGTGTCACTAAAATAGGCGCATTATTCGCTCCTTCAGAACTTGGCATTGTACGCAAAGCAAATGATGGAGACGCGTTTCGAGACGTACCTTGAACACCTGTGCTCGGCCCTCGGACACGCGGACAGACGGGAAGGACTTCGCGGCTATTGCCGTGGCCTGATGCTGCCACTGGCTCGCAAGAGCGTGGAGCCGCTGGCAGCGAGCATCGATTCGCATTCCGTCCAGGCACGACACCAGTCGCTGCACCATTTCGTGGCCAAATCGGACTGGTCGGAACCGCCCTGCTGGAGAAAGTCAGTGCCTGGATCCTGCCGACGATGTTGCGTTCGGATGCCGAGCACTATTGGATCATCGATGACAAGGGCTTTCCCAAGAAGGGACAACACTCTGTCGGCGTAGCGCGCCGTTTCAGACGACGTTAGCTCTTGCTACGCTTTGCGCTCAGACGAGGGTACGCCATCAGCCGTTCTCCAGTCCGGCCGAGGGCATTTTATTCAAGCTGTC
>ERZ650311.688-NODE-688-length-19697-cov-4.646574_pt1 | contig 19697 bp, 37 predicted proteins | sample MGYA00376247_ERZ650311 | MGnify/ENA primary metagenome ERZ650311 (study PRJEB26733, sample SAMN07839324) | wastewater metagenome | biome: small river; feature: stream; material: water | place: USA: North Carolina | collected 2016-07-28 ... | reverse complement strand
GGCAGTTGCACACATGTAGGTACTGGTAGCAGGTTGTGTGCAACCACCGTGCCACCCGGTACTGTGCGCGCGTTCATGTGGTTGGAGAACTTCGGCCCAAACGAACATAGACGGCCGGGACTGGGTGTCCCGGCCGTCTGTTCAGTGGACACTTGTTCAGTAATCCGTGGGGTTCTCGATGTCCTCCCGGCACTTGGGGTTGGGACAGGTGAACAGGTCCCGCTTCTTGGCGTACTCGGTCATGAGCTTGACCCAGTGGGGCATGTTCAGCCCGATGAGGTACGCCTCCATCCCCGCGCACGGGGTGGCGCTGAAGGTGCCGTCGTCCGCGATGCGAACCTCGAACATCACGCCGTCGAGGAGGCGGTCCCCGACGTAGTAGCCGTCGAGGAGGGCGTACTCGTGCTCTTGGCCGCAGCCTTCGCACTTGAAGGTGTACTTGCTCACTTGAACCGGCTCGTGTGGCAGACCAGGGCGTTGCCCACGATGATGGTGCCCGCCATGTTGCTGGCCTGCACGTTGCGAACGGGCTTCTCGACGAAGGTTCCCTCCTCGTCGCAGATGAGGATGAGGCCGGGGATGAGGGTGTGGACCACCTCCACCACGCGACAGTCCAGCATGTCGTAGAGCTCCTTGAGGTGGTAGCTCACACCGTCCTTGGGGCGGATCTCGGCGGTGGTGCCGTCGGCACGGAGCAGGGTGTCCGGGTCGCCGGGCTGGGGCTTCTTGGCAGCGGCGACCTTGTCGGGGTTCTTGGGAGCACGGGGCATCGGTCAGTCCTTCCCCCAGACGCGGTTGCTCACGTCCAGGTGCATTTCGGTCAGGGCGTCAACGGCTTCGAGCACGTCCATCGGGTCGGACGGGGTGTCTCCGTGGGTCACGTTCATGCCCGCGGAACGGACAATGTCCAGGATGGTGTTGGTGAACTGGTTGGGGGTGAGAGGGTTGGGCCAGCGGGCCTTGACCAGTGCGGTCACCCGGTCTCGTCGTTGGGTGGCGGTTTCCATGTGCTTGTCCTTGGGGCGCTCTAAGCGAGTCTCGACCCTGCCTCCTCGGTCTGTCTGCACCCCACGTCACTGGGGAGGGTGGCTTTCGGAGTGTTCGTCCTAGCCCTCACGGGCGGTGTCCACCTAGACCAAGGCTGTCACTCACCGGCACCCCCACGGGTGACGCCATACGGGGCGGTGAGTGTTTCGAGACCCGCTTGGAGCGTCCCAGGGTGTATTACGCCCTGAGAGTTTCCGTCAGACTTCGGAAGTTTCCGTCAGACTTCGTACGGGGCGTCACCGCCCCACTTGTAGACGGCGACCTTGCGCGCTTGCAGGCTTCCGAGCCTGGGGCCGTACACCGTCACGGTGTGGTCGTCCGCGGTGCAGGCCTGCACCGCGGCTTGTCGAGCGGTGGACTCGTCCGGGTGCGACGTGATGTCGTCGCCCAAGAACGTGCCCACCCCGTAGGGACCGGCGAACTCGTTGCCGAACTCGTCGTAGTACTTGGTGCTCATGGGTTCTTCCTCCAGTGTGAGGGGTGGGACCCCGGAGGGTTCTCGGGGGTCCCCTTCCCTTGGCGTTCACGCTCGCGCACCTTGGCGTCCGCCGCGGCGAGGTCGTCCCAGTCGAACACGGGCTTGGGCCACTCGGCCTTCATGGCCTTGATGGTTGCGACGTGGGCGCGGTAGCCGGTGCATTCCGCGCAAGGGCACTGGGTGCTCATGGTGAGGGCCTTGGCCTCGCGGGGAGTGATCACAGCGGCCCCACGGTGTTGAGGATGTGGTCGCGGGTGTCGCGGTTGACGGCGCGGCGGGCCTCGCGGCGCGAGCGGACCTTGGACGCCTTGAACCGACGGGCGCTCTCCGAGCCCGAGGGGCGGGGGCGATCGTGGTTGCACTCGATGCCGCCCTTGCAGCCGACCGAGTAGTGGAGGCTGGCGCGGAACATGTCACACATGGCAGTGGCTCCCTTGGTGATTGGTGGATGAACGAAGGGTCAGTGTGCGGGATCGCCCTTGGGTAGCCCCAAGTTTCCACCGCTGGGTATGTCCAGCGGAGCTTCCGCACACTGTCCCTTGGACGCAGACGCGGGAGTCGAACCCGCTTGTACCCCACACGCCCTAGCGGGCGACTCACCGGAGTCCTTTTCGGTGGGGTCTGCGATGGGTGGCCCCCGAGGGGGCCGAGTCGGTCACGCGATGGTCGTGGTGCCCTTGGAGCTCACCAGGGGGAGGCCCTTGAACGCGGTCTGCACCGCGGTCCAGAGGGCGGGCTTGTTCGCGACGGGCACGCGCCACACCTTGGCGTTGCGGTCGAACCAGCGGCCGGGCACCTGGAGGGCGTTGAACGCCGGGCTGAACGGGGCCTTGACCGTGAGCACCTCGCGGGTGGTGGTCTTGCCGCGGTAGGTGTCCGTCACGGTCTCGACCGTGATGCGAACCTCCTGGGGCTCCGGGGCGCGGTTGGTGTAGCTGTTGCCGTACTTGCGGCCCGCCTTTTTGGCGGCTTCGGCCCGCTTGGCGGCGAGGGCCGCTTCCTTCTCGGCGCGCTTCTTGGCGCGGGCGATGAACTCGTCGCGGCGCTGGGTCATCCGGGTCGAGAGCCCGACGTACCCGAGGGCGTGGACCGCGTCCACGCACCAGGGCTGGTGCTCCGCGTCGAGCGCGTAGATGTGGAGGAACAGGTTGCAGACCACGCGGGCGTCCGTCCAGTCGGTGACCGCGTCCTCCTCGACCCCGTTGCCCACCGCGATGGTCTTCGCGGCGTACCAGTCGGGGGAGGCGGGGACGTTCTCGAACCCGTACCGCTCGCGGCAGTCGGGGCCGCACGCCACCTGGACGCTGAAGGCGTCCTTCAGGGGGTGGCCGCAACACCCGCAGTGGGTGGCGACGCCGATGCACTCGTCCGAGCGCATCCACGACCTGCCACGGCCCTGAGCGGCGGCGATGATGGCGGCGAGAGAGGCGGACGACTTGCTGGTCATGGTGGTGCTCCTTGGGGCCGCAGTGGCCCTCTGTGTGTGGTTGCTTCCAACCCCTAACAACTCTCGTTCGGGGCAGTTTAGCAGAATCGTTCGGGGGGCCGTCGTTTCCTGCGACCGCCTCCCCTCCCACCCCCTAACAACTCCCGCCCAGGGGTGTTTAGTGAAATCGACTGGCACACATCCTGCTACGTTTCCTCACAGGGTGCGTGAGGGCGCGTCCGCGTAGCAACCCCCGTGCCAAACTTTGTTGTCGAATCCACTAAACAGCCCTGGGTGAGAGTTGTTAGGGGGTGGGAGGAGAGACGGGCCATGGGGTCCCGAACGATTCCCGAACGATTCCACTAAACACCCCCCGACGGCAGTTGTTAGGGGGTGGAACCACAACGAACACCTCACGGAAGGACATGCACATGAGCGATCTCACTCGGTTGTACAGCGGCGGGCGCGTCGGGATGATGGTGGTCCTCGATCACGTCTCCCTGTCGAAGGATGACCCCTTCGCGAAGTACCAGCAGCCCGCGTTCTTCACGATCGTGGAGGACCTGACCCCCGAGGAGCGCTGCCACCCACTGCGGGTGTTGCTCAACGGCGACTACATCCTCCAGGACCAGGAGGGCAACCGCATCAGGACCGTGACCAACCCCGAGGGGCGCTTCGGGACCAACGTGGCGTCGTACCTGAGCGAGGTGTCGGTGTGGTCGGCGTGGATGGCGACCAGCCACGCCAAGGCCATCTCGACGCGGGACTCCCAGATCCACGACCTCGCCGTCCGCGTGGCCGTCCTCAAGGAGGTCATGCAGAACCAGGGGGTGCGGGTGGTCACCACCGAGCAGGCCAAGACCCTGGGCATCAAAGCGTGAGCGAGCTTCGCACGGAGTTCAAGGTGGAGCGTGAGCTCCCCCCGGCCGCGAACGCCGCGGGGGAGCTCGAAGACCAGAGCCCCGAGATCGTCACGTACACGGCCCTCTGGTACGTGGAGGGCGCTTCGGGCGACGGCTACAACGAGCCCTACGTCCCCGCCTACCCGGTCCTGGAGAGCGTCGTGGACGCCAACGGCGTCGTGATGGTGGACGTGGACGGCGTGTACCACCCCGGCGCGGGGGACCTCTACAACCGCGGGCTGGACGCGATGAACGCGGAGTTCAACACCGCCAACCACGACGGAGAGGAGGACTTCGGACCGTTCGAGGACTGACCAAGCGAGACAAACGCGGAGGGATACGTGTCATGATACACCAAGGACGTTGACCACCACCCGATGCCACACCGGGGGTGCGAGTCCCACCAAGTCAGGGCTGCAAGGGAGACGACGCCGGGCGCTCCCCCCAAGCGAACACCAACCCGGCCACAACCTCACGGGTCCTAGTTCCCAGGTGGGAACGCCTTACCCCCGGCCCTGGATGCCGGAACTGGGCTGGTAGCGGCGGTTCGAGTCCGCCAGGATCCACCATTGTCCGCAGTCAAGAACCGTCAACCGGGCGTAATACATGCGCCATCACCAGGAGACAGACCGATGCGTTTGCAGTTGTGCTTCGTAGACCCGATCGCCCAGCAGGCCTCGTGGCTCGACTTCGAGCCCGACGAGCGCCTTCCCAGCACCGAACAGCCCGACGACATCCTCCGGGTGGTCTCGGAGATCGTCCTCCCCGAGGGGATGGCGGGCCTCCGGGTCCTCACGTCCAAGGAGGTCTGGACCTTCCAGTGGCACCCGACCTACGGGTGCGTCCCGCGGCTCCGCGACGACTCGGGGGACATCGTGGAGGTCTGGCCGACCAACGCCGAGGTCGGCGGGGTGTGGGAGATCCAGCACGTCCTGCCCGACGGGCACATCATGCCGATGATGTACGTGGAGCCCGCGGCGACCTTCACCATGGGGGACGACGAGTCCCCGTCACGCCGCAAGGTCTCCGTGCCCGGCGGGTTCATGGCGAAGACCCCGACCACGGTCCGCCAGTGGAACTACTTCGCCGCCGCGACCGGCAAGCCTGCCAGGCCCACCACCGCGCACGACAAGGCGGGCAAGGTGGTGGACCTCCTCGACCACCCCGTCACCGAGGTGAGCTACTGGGACGCCTGCGAGTTCGCGGACTGGGCGGGCGTCGGGATGCCCACCGAGGAGCAGTGGGAGCACGCGGCCCGCGGCAACGACGGGCGCAAGTTTCCCTGGGGCAACACGCCCCCCGACGAGACGGTGTGCCACTCGTCGGTCAAGACCCAGCAGGAGCGCACGGACAACGTGTTCAACCGCCCCGCGGGCGCGTCGCCCTTCGGGTGCCTCGACCTCAGCGGCAACGTGTGGGAGTGGACCAAGACGGTCCACAAGTAGGAGCGACCGCCATGAGCGCCAAGCCCCGAAAGGCACCCACCAAGCCCCTGACCAACCAGGAGCGGTTCGACAAGCTCCGCGAGCGCATCAAGGAGCTTGGCACCGTCCTCTGGGAGGACGAGTGCCGGGTGAACGTGTACCAGGGAACCCACCTGGAGGTGTCCGCGGGGGGCTACGTCAAGTACGAGTTCCGCGGGTGCGACACCCCGGCGAAGATCCTGGACGGGATGCGGGCCACCCTCAAGGGGGTGGTCCAGTCCCTCAAGGACCGCCGTGACGAGCTCACCGAGGCCCTGGAGACCATCAACGACGCCCTGGAGGTGTGACCGTGCCCGACGACACCCGAGACCCCATCCAAGAAGCCGCCGTGACGGCGGTGTCCCAGGCCCTCGACCTCGCGTGTGAGTGCCACAACATCCTCCCGCCCCGAGACATCACGGCCCACCTCTGGGCCGAGTCCATCCTCGCCGCGTCGCTCAAGCAGGGTCGGTTGCCCACCCAGGTGGATCTGACCGAGATGCTCAACGGCGTCCCGCCCCTCTTCATCTCCGACCGCAACAAGTAGCACTCCCACCAACCACGTCCCCAAGGGGCCACCATGCTGCGATTCCCCGGCGAACGTCATGTGGCTCCCTTGGGGCCACCCAAGAGCCCCATCCGAGTCATCAACCGCGGTGCGTGCTGGAACACGTCGCGCACCACCCAGGTGTACCTCCGCGCGTCGGCCACGGACGAAGAGATGTCCGACATGCGCTACCCCGCCCAAGGGTTCCGCACCTTCCGCAGTGTGCGTGAGGTGCGCCCATGAATGACCCGTACGTCACCAAGGGCGCGTGCTACGGCGCAAGGTGTGTGCTCGCCGGGCTCAGGTCTGCCGACTGGTCTAGCCTCCACCCTCTCTGGGCGAAGGCCCAGTACCAAGGGTTTCGCACCTTTCGTTCCCTTCGTCGGGGTTGCGGGGTGCAGGGGTGAACCCTCAGTCCGTGGATGCCCACCCTCGGATCAACCGGGGTGGGAGTTTCTTGGTCAGTGACATCGACTACGTCATGGTCACGCCCAGAGACTCAGACCCTCCGACCCAAGTGTGGTCCGTGCTGGGGTTCCGCACCTTCCGCCGCATCCGAGAGGTGAAACCGTGACAAGAAACGTCGCCAAGGGATCGTACTACGGGAACAGTGAAGTTTGGCTCAGTCCTACCAACAAGACTGACATGGACACATCGTGGGCGAAGTGTCACTGCACAGGGTTCCGCACCTTCCGCGCCCTCCGTCTCACCCCAAGGCCCAGCACATGAGATTCTGGGTAGACCCGAGTTGGGAAGACCCCCAGGCCTACCGGGTCAATCGTGGGGGAGGGTTCCGGGTCGATGACCCCGACTACTTCGTCACAGCCAAGGACGCCGACCACCCCTCCCAGACGTGGGGGGCTCTTGGGTTCCGCACGGCCCTCAACCATCGTCAACCAATCGGACAACGTCCGAGGAGCTAGCAGTACATGGGTTCTTCATCCGTTTCGTGCGCCCTGACGGGCGTCACCCTCTCCAACCAGCCCGCGGTCCTCATCCCCCTCGCCCCGGCCCGATGGCCCGGCGGGGAGGGAGGGCGCTCGCACCCGTCCGCCATCGGTGGCGCACAGGTGATCTCCAACGAAGGCGCGGGCGCGCTCTTCGGCCCGCTCGCCCTGCCGATCCTCGGGAGCGTGGGCGACTACGGCGACCTGGAGTCCTACGAGGAGGACGACAACGTGCGCTTCCTCAAGGTGCGCTTCGGGGACCAGTTCGACGACTTCATCGAGGGCTGCACCCGCGGTGGCCACACCAAGCTCACCGACCGGATCGCCCGCAAGGTCGCCAAGTCCCGGTTCAACAAGAAGTACCCCGGCTGGGACGGGACCCTCTCCGGGTGCTGGGTCGCCCGCGATGCCTGGAACCTGTTCAGCACCAAGGCGTGGAACGAGAACGGCACCCAGCGGGCGACGGTCGGGGACGACGGCTGGCTCGACCCCCAGAACCTCAAGACCATGGGCTTCGTGAGCGGCCCCAAGGACGAGGAGACCGCGAAGGCCCTCTTCGGGAACGGCCCCCACGAGGGCGACCGCTACAACACCCCGTACACCCACACGGAGCTCCCCGAGTTCATCGTGTGGTGCGACGAGCACATGAGCTCCCGTGCGAGCTACAAGGGCAAGAAGGCCGAGATCGGCCTGACGTTCCAGCCCTTCCTGAAGGGGCTGAAGAAGCTGGGGCTCAAGCTCCCGGAGAGCGCCCGCACGGCGGTCACCTCCACCAGCATCTTCCGCGGCCACCTCATCGAGGCCCGAAACAAGCACGTCGAGGACGTGGAGAGGGAGAACCGCCACGAGGCGTTCCTCAAGGAGTACCCCCAGGCCCGGTTCAACCTGATCACGGTGGAGGGCGGGGACCCCAACACGGAGGTCTACTGTTCGCGCGACCGCTACTCCCCCACGCGCGGCAAGCACTTCCACGTCACCCTGACCGGCAAGGTGGCCTCGGAGACGGACGGCTCGGAGTCGGCCCTTCGCGGCGAGGTCGAGTCCTTCACGGTCACCCGCTGCGAGGGCGGGGACCACAAGGAGGTGTGGAAGCGGGGGATGCAGTTCACCCCCGCGGTGTGGGACGCCCTCAAGGAGGCGGGCTACAAGCCCCGCAAGCGGGAGCGGCTGTCGATGTCGTCGAGCGACCCCTACCTTCGCGGGTTCCCCGAGGAGGCGCTCATGCTCTACACCTACCGGCGGCAGACCATGCTCTCGGACAGGTTCCTCCCGGCGATGGAGGCGCTCCTCTGCTTCGAGAGCAACATGTACGCGGCCAACAAGATGCTCGCCCCGACGGTGAGCGGGTGGCAGTGCGGCAACAACGCGACCCAGCGCGAGGTGGCCCGGATGGCCCTCAAGCTGGTGGCGGCACGGGAGAACCGCCACAGGCGGTGAGTAGGGTGGGTCCTACGACAAGGACCCGGACGTGAAGAGAAGGCCGGGGTGGTGAGGCGCAAGCCCACCACCCCGGCCTTCTTGCATTTGGGGTCTGAAGTTCTCACGGTTCAAGGGTTGTGGTCCAACCCCCCAGAACCGCTCGATAAACTGTTCGGTTCCTACCCCAAGTCCCAAATAGCCGTATTGACTCTGGACTGATTTTGGGAGGGGTCGATTGGGAATGGGGTTCAGATGCCGGGGAGGAGGGGCTGGCGCTTGAGGGCCTCACGGGCGCGCTCTGCTTCCAGGTCTCGGGTCCACCACTCCATGGTGTGTCCCTCGGGGTCGGTCACGCCGTGGGCCGTGGGAGGGATGGAGTTGCGATCCTCGGGGGAGAGAGAACTTGTGGTGGCGGGGACCGCAGCCGCCCGGAAGTTCCGCACACCCGTGGCGGGTCCCTGGTCCCGTGCGTACTCGTTGGCCTTCTTGGGACTGGTGGCCAGGACCATCGTCTCGTAGGTCACCGACACCATGTACAGCTTGGGAGTGCTCACCAGTGATCCTCCTCGGCGCTCTCGTTCATGCTCAGGGGGTTGCGCTTGAAGGTCTTGAACCACTCCGCGCAGCACGGCTCGCACACGTCCGACTTGAACGAGTGCATGTCAGGGAAATGGGTGGAGTCGTAGCCCCCGCCCCCCGAGATGACCGCGCCGTTGATGTTCCCGATGTCGCTCTTGAGGGAGTTCCCACAGCGGTCGCAGATGACATCCTCTACGACCTGTACTTCACGAGTCTCGGTGCGAGTGACTTCCATGAGATGGCCTTTGTGCGGGGCAGACCGGGAACGGGGGGATCACCGGGCACGCCGGGATCGGAGGGAATGAAGGACACGCCGGGATGGCCACAGCGGGGCACACCACGGGGCGGGTCGTTGTATCGGCCGTAGGGCGACGGATTGCCACCAACAGGGCGAGGACGGCAATGGTGAGCGCCAGGACGCCCATGATGATGGCGACTCGAATGCGGCCATCCTGGTAGCGGTCCCAGGTGATCATGTGCTGTGTGACACCGAGTACACCTTGGACGGGAGTGTTGTTGCGGTCAGGGGTAGTCATGGTCATGAACCTTCCACCCCTACTAGAACAACAGGCCACCTAACCGCGACGGCGAACGACCCTGAGGATGAGCCACCCCCAGATGGCGAACCCCAACACGTCCAGGAGGAGGATGCGGCTGGGGGCGTGGTACCGAAGAACCAGCGCCGGGGGGATGGTTCCGATGATGACCGTGGACAGGACCCACAGCCTCTTCTTGAGCTTGTCCCGGTCACGCTGCACGGAGTCCAGGTTCTGCTTGGTGGCCTTGAGCTCTTCACGGAGACGGAGAACTTCGGCCTCGGGCGCTTCGTTGCGGTACATACGCTACTCCTCGCTCTCGTCCTTGGGCGTGCTGGTGAAGGTCACCGTAGCCTTCACCAGGATGCCAGCCAAGGCCAGCCAGAACACGGACGAGATGAACAGCGCGGCCTTCAGTCCGAGGGTCGGCACCATGTCCGTGCCCAGGACGCACGCGACGGCCAGCCACACACAGAACCCGATGGCAGGGACTCTCCAGAGGAGATCCTTCAGCGGGACCTTGTCCTGCACGGGGGTGCTCACAGCGACCCCTGGAGGAACGCATCGGCGGCGGCGTAGACCTCGGCCAGCGACATGGACGCGAGCGGTGCCGTGCCCTTCCCGTGGGTGAGGCGGGTGAACACCTCTGCCACCTGGGTGGCTTCGAGGGGGCCGAACTCCACCCGGCGCAGGAGGCGACCGGGGCGCGTGATGGCCTTGTCCATCTTGGTGATACGGATGTTCGTGGTGGCGATGATGCGGAGGTCCAGCATCGCACCCACGATCCCGTCCGAGAGGTTCAGGAGGGAGGCCAGGGCCTTGGTGGACCCACGGTCATCGTTCTCCTCACGGGACTTGAGGCAGTCGTCCGCGTCCTCCAGGACCAGGATGATCGGACCCATCCCTTCGTCCGAACTGTTCTTCAGGACCGGGATGAGGTCCGGGTCGGCCAGCATGGCCGTGAGGTGCTCGGGCACCACGATCACACGGGCCTCGTTGTGGAGCGAGCTCATGAGCGCACGGACGAACCGTGTCTTGCCCGTGCCGGGCGGACCATCGAGGAGGACCAGACGGCCCGTGGGCACCGTCGCGAGGAGGGCCTTCTTGCAGAAATTGAACGCCTCCACGACCTTGGGATCGTAGTTCCCGGGCACGAAAGGCTCGACCTCGGAGCCGATGTTGATGTTGATGAGCCCGAAGTTCCCGTTCGCCCGCGCGAGCATGTACATCTGCGTCTGGGGGACGATCTTCTTGTGCCGGATCTTCTTGCCGAACCATGCCTTGGAGAGCTCCCGGATCTTGTCCAGGGGGCCGTCGGCCATGCCGTGGTAGTAGACCTCCGAGACACAGGGACCCGAACGGTTCTCCTCGAACTCCAGCTTGACGATGGCGCTCTCCCACCCGAAGAACGCCTCGTTCCCCGCCGAGGCGAAGAACATGTGGCCTTCGAGGGCCTTCATCTCCGCGATGGCATCTGCCTCCGTCCGCAGGAGCTTCCGCCCGTAGTTCCCGAAGTACTCCTCGACGGCGAGGTTGTTGGTCTCCAGGGCGTGTGCGGCCAGATACGGCATCCCCATCCTGGACCTGGAACCCATCCAGTTGGTGATGTGGTCGTAGTGGCCGTTACGGGCTCGCCAGATCGGTGTCATCATGTGCATGATTCTCTCGGGGTCAGGGGGTCGGTGGGGTGTCATAGATAAACAGTTCACTGAGGGAAGCACCCCACCCCTCAATGCTGCGTTGGAGGTTCCCGCGAACGGTGATGATGTCGCCGCGGTTGAGTCCCAGCCCCCCGTCGTGACCAATGGCCCTCACGGTGGTGTAGAACGTCCCGGCCATCTGCAACTTCTGGGACTCGGGGCAGGCGAAGTAGACCATCAACCCGTCGCCACCCTGCGGTGACGTACGGACATCAATCACCCGCACGTCCCACACGATGGGGGAGGTCTCCCCACCGGGCCAGCGTTCGCGAAGCTGGAGGTCCGTCATGAGACGCCGGGCCTCCATGATGTCGTTGCACCGACGAATGGACATGACCAGAGGGACCCTCTCGGGAGTCTCTGGAAGGACCTCCCTGTGCTGGTCAGTCAGATCATGCCAGACGTAGGTGAAACAGAGCACCGAGCCCAAGGATGCAAGGGCGAGGTACCCCCATGCTTTGTTGAAAGACATGGCTACGTTACGCCTTGCGGTGGCGTTCGTGCCACGCCTTCTCGCGGGCTTCCCACGGAGGCACTGCCCGATTGCCCAGCCTGAAGTAGGCGTCGGCGTGCTGCTCGATCTCCTCGGGGGTCCGCGGGGGCATCGGGTCGTCCTCCACCTCCACGATCACGTCCACCGGGTCTGAGAACACGACCCCGAGGGCCTTGTACCTGTCACGGAGCTCCCGCATCCGGCGCGTGAACGCTTCGGGGGTGAGGTCCCCTCGTTCGGCCTCCAGGGACTGGACCGCCCAGGTGAACGCCTCGGTGTTGGACCGAAGGGCCTCACGGGCTTCCTCGGCCTCTTCCTCGGCTTTCTTGGCTTCGGCCACACGCTTCATCTCCGCGGCCACGAGGCCGTGGGCGTCGTCGTCGAGCTCGTAGACGATCCGAGCGTCCGCGCTGAAGTAGGCGCACTCCGACACGTCCCCGGCGGTGGCTCGCACGGCATCCATGAGGGTCTCCCCGGTGTTGGAGCCACTCGTCCCACCGCAACACCCGCGGGTGCAGTTCCGCCCGCGGTAGGTGATCTCGTAGCGGAGCTTGTGGAGGATGGAGCCCGGGCACTCGTCGGTGTGGTCCTCATCACGGAGGCTGCACAGACGGCAGAACCCATCCTCGTCGTACAGGAGCTTGGTGTTGATGGCCATGGTCAGACCCCACCCTTCCCGAGGTCCTCGTTGTCTTCGTAGTCCTCGGGCACGATGAACGTGAAGTACGCGATCACCGACATTGCAGCGGTGAGGAGGATCGCTCCACCTACCGCTCCGACGATGGGTGCCCCGACGACACCGGCCGCGGACAGGGCCAGATCACGGGCACGGTTGATACGGCGTCGGAGGTTCATGGTCAGGCCTGCTCTCCCGACTTGAGGGCGTCGCGGAGTGCGGTCTGAAGGGCGTACACGTCCACCCGCTCGATGATGCTCCTGACCAGGGACCCCGTCATGGTGTTGACCATGGTGGTCACGGTCTCGCGGAGACCCAGCTTCGTGGCGGTCAGTTGCTCGGTCACGATGTCCTTGATCGTGTCGGCCACCTTCTCGGCCTCGAAGGCACGCTTGATCGCGGCCTCGACGTGCCGGGAGAAGAAGTTCACCCGGCCGTGAGAACGGTCACCCGTCCCGATGGCGTAGATGCGGCTCTCGATGATCTTGTCCATGCGCTCACTCGCGGCCTTGAAGGCGATGTCGGTGAGGGCCTGCTTCTGCTCATCGCTCATGCGCTCCCAGAGGAGCTTCACGAGCCCGTCTTGCGCCGCCTCGTGGTAGAGGAGGGTGTTCGCCAACACCCCCGCCATGTGGTCCTTCTCGCTGTATGCCATGATGGGTGTATTACGCCCTTTTGGTTGCTTGATAGAGGGCAATCGCCAGCCCGAGGGTCATCACCGTGTTGAACAGGGGCAGGAGCGTCCACCACCCACGGTGAAGAGCAACGCTCGCACAGGTGTCGGCCATCCAACCCAGCACGGCCAGCACGGACACAGAGCGGGAGAGCTTCTTGATTTCGGCGTTCATGGGCGAGTCCTTGTGTTGTCGATGTGAGCCCGGTAACACATGGGGCTCCTGGGTTCCAGGGTCCCAAGTTCTCGGGCTGGTCGATGCGCTCAGGACACCCGGGGGCATGGAGGGTCTTTCCCTCTGCCTTGTCGTACCCGATGCCAGCACACAGGGTCCACGATGCTACCCCATCCCTGGGACCCAGGTGCTTGGGGGGCTGTCCGCCGATGTGGATGGATGTGCCTACTCGGGTGCGTTTCACGAGTGGGGGTACTTCTGGGCTTCGGCCACGGTGAGGAAGAAATGGATGCCTCGGGTGTCTGCCACTCGGATGTCCGGGTCGTACTTGGGTTCCACCGCGAACTCCCCCAGCCGGTAGATGAAGTTGCTGTTGTGCATCGAGACGAACTTCGTCACCTCGGGGAGCTCACGGGTCATCCCACAGTGAGCACAGAGTCCTGAAGGGCTCTCGACCACCCGCATCACCTTCACCTTGGATGCACGGCAGTGGGTGCTGTAGGGGATGGATGATGTCCTCAGTGCATCTGCGGGGATGAGAAGCTCCAACAGGAACTTGTCCTGGTAGGACCAGAAGCTGTTGACCTTCTTGTATGCCAGGAACTCTCCGTTCGCGGGGCACCCCTGGACGGGAGTGAGAACTGTGCCCGTGATGTCCGCCCCTCGGAGCTTCACTCCATACAGGTTGGCTCCGGTCAGGTCCGCCCCCGAGAGATTGGCCTCCGTCAGGTCGGTGAAGTTGAGGACCGCCCCCCGAAGGTCCGCCCCACTAAGGTCCACACCCGAGAGGTCCATCCCCCTGAGGTTTGCCTTTGCCCCTGTCGTTGGGTCATGGAGGAACAGTCGGTGCTGGTTGACAACCAGGGCGAGTTCAGACGGGGTCATGGTGAGCGTTACGCTCGGGCGAGTGACACCAGGGACAAGTCCATGAGCCGCCCCCGCACCACGTCCCTGGGTTGCTCGGTGTCCAGGGTGACGGTGGCGTGGGGACACACGGTCTTGCGATACGTCTCCCGCTGCACCGTGTCCGAGGGGCGCACCACCTCACCGCGCTTGGTGAGTCGTCGGTCAAGTTCTGCATCCGAGGCATCGAGGACGGCCAGCATCACAGGTGCCGGAAGTGTGTTCCTCTCCATGTGGGCAAGGACATGGAGCCGGGTCTTGAGAGCCCCGTCAATGATGGCGGCGAACACCAGGGTGGAGTGGTACCAACGGTCGGCCACCACCACCGTGTCGGTGGCCCCGTACTGGTCCACCAGCTTGGAACGCTCGCTGGCATAGTGGCTCACCCGCGTCCAGGGGCTGCAACCCTTGGGGGGAGGGGGGTGGTGGAACTCAACCGTGGTGTAGCCCACCTCCCGGAGACTGTATGCCAGAGACTCGGTGTGGGTCGAAGTGCCGGTGCCGTCACAACCCTCGATCACGATGAGTTTCATCTCGAAGTTCTCCCACCGTACGGAACGCGAGAGGCCCAAACGCGAAAACGCCGGGCAACCCTGGTGTGGGTTGCCCGGCGTTTGCTTGGATCACTGCGACTGGATGGTGTGCTTGGGGTCGTGGTCGATGTGGGTCCCGACCCACACCCCAACCGCTGCCGCGCCCACCAGACCGAGGATGAACACCACGATCACCACCGTGAAGCATCCCGTGACTGCTTTGCCGACTTCATCACCTGACAGCATGGTGGAACCTCACAGGGTCTGTTGGACGATGGCGGTCTTGGCGATGCGGACGCCCTTGAACCCGCACGCCTGGAGGAACGCCCTGACGTGTGCCGGGTCTGGCCCGAACACTACCCAGTCGTTGACGCACACGGAGGCGTACTCGCTGGAGTTCAGGACGTGGACCACCTCGCCGTTGGGGCCGATGTAGCTCTCGGGGGCGAGGTCCCCCTTGTAGGGGCCTTTGCTGGTGCCCCGACGAGGTCCGCGGTGCATACGCCACCCGTTGAGGACGTAGGCGGGGTCGGTGGCGGGCTTGGCATTGCGGTCGTCCGCCTCGCACACGGTGTCGTTGTGATCCGCGAACAGGGTGGTGTCCCCCACCCTCGCGACGTTCACCTCGTTGGATGCGTAGGTGTGGGCCAGGGCGATCATGAGGGACACGGGCTTCGCCTTGGGGGTCTTGGTCGGGGTCTTGGTGAGCTCCGCGAGCACGTCGTTGAGGAGCGGGGTGAACACCGCGTCCATCTCCCGGAGGTCGTACTTGAGGGCGTCCTGGACGCGCCTGATGAGGTCTTCGTTCATGTCATTTGTTCCCTTCGAGGTAGGAGAGCAGGGCCTTGGCGCGTTCCAGCACCACGGCCGGGTCCATCGCGGCCAACTTGGCGTTCAGGTGGGCTTCAATCGCGTCACGGTCCGCGCGACTCAGGGCCGCGAAAGCCACACGGTCTTCGAGGACCTTGGCGATGGTTTCGTCGTTGATGACCATGGCTACTCGGACCATCCCTTCTCGGTCTTGAGCATCACGATCTGTCGGGACATCCCCGGTGCCGCCGTCCCCAAGAGGGTGACGGTCACGTCGGGGGACGTGACCCAGAAGCACTTCGGTCCGTGCTGGACCTCCGTGTGGTGCGGGCACTCGTGTTCGCAGTCCCCGTGCTCCGGGATGAGCGAGCGGGCGTCCGCCTCGTCCTTGGCGACGACGACGGCGGACCGCAACTCACTGGTGTAGTCCCGCACCTCCCGCATCCAGTCGAACGCGGCGAGAAGGTACAGGTTCACGACGGCTCCTGGGCGTCGTGTTCCATCTGGTAGGCGCGGTTGGCCGCGGCGGTCTCGTCGCACCACGCGAGGTACTCGGCGCGCTCCTCGGGGCTCATGGCGGCGACGATGGCGTCGAGGTCCATGGCGTCGCACTCGGGGGATTCGTCGATGGAAGGCTTGAGGTCGTTCATGGTGTCTCCCTTGGGGACTCACTGTCCCTCTGGTTCGTTCGGGGAGCAACCGCGCTCCCCTTCCAATCCCTAACAACTCTCACCCAGGGGCGTTTAGCGAAATCGACGGCCCAAACGACTATGACGCGCCGGGACAAGTTGTCCCGGCGCGTCATAGTGGCTCGCTGCGTCATTCCTGGTCGGGTCTCACAATGCACACCGTGCGGTAGCACCGGAACCCGAGGTTGGTTCTCCACTGAACGGATGGTGAGTGGAACTCTTGGGACACCCTGACCCGGACAGGGTCGTTGGTGTTGAGTGCTCCCCCCTTGTAGCGTCTCTCTTCGTGCCCCGTCACCGGGAACGAGCTCACTTGATCTCCTCCACCCCCGAGAGGGACCGGAGGCTCACTCGCGGCGTGCTGGGGATGAGTGTGGTGACGGTGGCGATGTGCTTGGAGACGTTGGGGGGGAACGAAGCGACGAAGTCGGGGTTGTTGTTGCGAAGCTGGAGTCGGACCTCGTAGAGCGCCGGGAAGAGCTCCCCCAGCACGGCGCGCTCACCCTCCTCGGTGACCCCGTCGTTGAGCTTGAGGGTCGGTCCGGGGAACACCACCTTGCACTGGGACATCCCGTCCCCGTTGAGCGTCACGACCGGGGCGCGCGACACCAGTGCGACGGCGCGGACTTCGGTCTTGAACGGTTCGAGCGCCTTGGATGCGCTGTCGATGAGCTCCCAGAGCACCGCTGCGGCGGCGATCTTGGCGGGAAGCGGTGCGTTCGGGTCGTTGATGATCCGTCTCTCGTGGTCGATGTTGGGTGGCATGGCGCTTGGTCTCCTTTGGGGCCACCATGGCCCTCATGGGGGGGTTGTGACGGGAGTCGAACCCGCGAGGTTCCGCCTGTTCGAGGTGAGGGACCTTCCGAAACCCCTTGGTGAGGGGGCACAACCCGAGAAGCGAGGCTAGGCGGGGGGCCGTAGCCCCCCACCCTTGGGGTCAGTCCGCGAGGACCATCCCCTTGCCCTGGACGTAGCGGACCGCCATGCCCTTCTTGATCTCGCGGCCGGTCACGCCGCACACGCCGTCGTAGGTGGCCTTGATCGTGCCGCCCGTGGGGTTCGCCGGGGCGCGCGGGGCGTTCGGGTCGAGGACCGCGGAGACCGCGGCGTCGAGCTTGGCGACGGGGGCCGCGACCGGGGTGTTGACCAGCGGGTTGGACACCAGGAGCTTGCGCGCCAGGAGGTCGAGCTGGGCGGCCTTGGCGTTGCGGCAGAACCCCGCGAGGGCGCACTCCCCGCACGCGGGGGACTTCGCGCTGAACGCGCCGAAGCAGTCCTGGTTCTCGATGACCGCGCCGCGGATCTCGGGGTCCGAGAGCCACTCGGGCACCGTCACGGGGGCCGCGGGCGCGTCGGCCACCTTGAGGCGGCGCTTCGGGGCGACCGGGGCCGGGGTCTCGACCACCGCGACCGGGGCGGCGGTCTCGGGGTCCACCGCGACCGTGACATCGACGGCCGGGACCAGGGCGTCCTCGGCCTTGGCGAGCTCCGCGGTCGCCGCGGGGGTCTCGACGGCGGGCGCGGGGTCGGTGACGGGCGCGTCGGTCGCCGCGGTCTCGGTCTTCGGGGCCTTGGGGGCCTTCGGCGCGCTGCGGCCGGGACCCTTGGGCATCGGGGCACCCTCGTGGACCGCGAGGCCCGCGTCGGTGAGCACCCACTCGCCGCGGACGGAGCCGTCCCCGACGAGGCCCTTCTTCATGAGGTCGTGGCGCGCGTTGCCGATGCAGTTGATGTCGTGCGTGAGGGTCGGGTCGCCCCCGACGAGGGCCAGCACGGCCACCCGGACGGCGGACCCCTGCGCGGTGCGGTTGGGGGCGTTGGCGAGGTGGGCGAGGATGAGGGACGAAACGGAACCCTGCGAGATCGTGGTCATGGTGAACTCCGTGAACGTGGAGCCGTTGTGGCTCTCGGTGGTGGTCGGGGAACCATTCCCCTTCCAACCCCTAACAACTGTCGTTGCGGGGTGTTTAGCGGAATCGACTGCGATGCGGTTGCGATGCGGTCGATTCCCAAGCTCCACGGGCTTCGTTACGCCCATGGAGCTTGGGAATCGACCGGGACCTTCGACAAGGTCCCGGTCGCCCCTCTCACGTCTGGAGGGGGTCGGACGAGATGTGCGACGTGTCGCCCTCATCGACCGCGCCACCCTTGAGGTGCGGGTCCACGAGGCGCTTGAGGGACTCGCGGGTGTCCTCGTTGGGGCACCCGGCGAGGATGTCCTGGAGGCCCGCGCGGAGCATCTTGCTCCAGTCCTTCGTTCCGGGCGAGCACTGGGCCTCGGCCGCGGTCGCGTCCATCCAGTTGGACACGGAGCGGTGACCGAAGTCCAGGTAGAGGTCCTCCTTGGCGATGCTCTCGCGGATCGCCGTGGTGGCCTTGATGACCGTCGAGAGGAGCTCCGGGAACCGGGCGCACAGCGCCGCGTACTTGGACCGGAGGATGGGCTCTTCGTCCCGCGGGTCCATGTCGTGGAACGTCACCTTGAACGTGAACCGATCGAGGACCGACGTGTCCACGGGCGACGCCGTGTAGCGCCCCGTGGTGTCACCACCGCCCGACGTGTTCGCCGTCGCGATGACCAGCGTACCAGGGAGCACCTTGTGCATCCCGGACTGGGACTGGATGCGCCCCCCGAGGCTGTCGAGGATGGCGCGGAGGGGCTCCATCTGGCCGCGGCTCGCGCGGTCGAGGTCCGAGAGGACGATGAGGTACGGCACCCGCCGCCCCGTCGGGGTGACGTAGCCGTCGCGGAGGGCCTTGAGCAGCGGCCCCTCCTCCCAGTAGGTGCCCGTGGCGCTGAAGGCGCGGGTGTCGAGCCACGCGGCCACGTCCACGTCCGGGGCGATGTTGAACACGATCGCCGGGCGGCGCGTCCGCGCCGAGAGGGCCGAGCACACCGCGTCCTTGCCGGTGCCCGGTGCGCCCCAGATCCAGATGGGCTTGTTGTTGCCCGCCGCGACCCGGACCGCCACCGCGCGGACCGCCGCGGACAGCTTGCCGTACTTGGGCACCTGATACCCGTGGGGCATCGGGAGGCACCCGGAGGCGGGCACGTCCACGTTCAGGGCGAACGGGATGCCCGCGAACGAGACGTTGACGCCCTCGGTGCCCTTGAACGCCGTGCGCCGACGCCCCTTGACCGAGGCCTCGTACGCCGCGTCGAGCTCCGGGGACACCGTGTCGCCGCCGTACGACTCCTCGGTGACGCCGTGCGCCTCCAGGAGGTGGTTGGTCAGGAAGTGGGCCTCGAAGGCGCAGAGCGAACACTTGAGCTTCGGCATTGGTCTATGGTCTCCCTTGGGGCCGCGTTGGCCCTCAGTGCGTTGTCGTTGTCGTCTCAGCCCCTTACAACTCTCGGGGCGGACCGTTTAGCAGATTCGTTCGGGGTGCCGTCGTTTCCGACTCAGGCACCCTCCACCCCCTAACAACTGTCGATTGGGGGTGTTTAGTGGAATCGCACACCCCCCGTCGCATTCTGTTTCGTCAGTCTCCCTCCACCCCCTAACAACTGTCGATTGGGGGTGTTTAGTGAAAAGTTTGGCACGGGGGTTGCTACGTGCGCGCCACGCGCTGTGTGTGGATCGCGCCCGCGTAGCAATGGGTGTGCCAAACTTTGTTGTCGAATCCACTAAACACCCCTGGGCGGGAGTTGTTAGGGGGTGGAGGGACGACTAGAAACGGACAGACGGAAAGCGACGGGG
>ERZ650311.687-NODE-687-length-19756-cov-9.013147_pt1 | contig 19756 bp, 17 predicted proteins | sample MGYA00376247_ERZ650311 | MGnify/ENA primary metagenome ERZ650311 (study PRJEB26733, sample SAMN07839324) | wastewater metagenome | biome: small river; feature: stream; material: water | place: USA: North Carolina | collected 2016-07-28 ... | reverse complement strand
TGTCCAGTAGGTGCACTTACTGGTGCTGCATATCGTTTCCGTGCACGTCCATTTGATTTAGTTTCAACACCATCTGCATGTGAACACTGTGCATCTGGTTGCGATATGCGCACCGATGTTCGCCGCGGAAAAACTTTACGTCGTTTAGCAGGAGACGATCCATCTGTTAACGAAGAGTGGAACTGTGACAAGGGTCGTTGGGCATTTAAGTATGTAACTTCAGTTGATCGCTTGAAGACTCCATTGGTACGCAATGAAGCAGGCGTTCTTGAAGAAGCGTCATGGCCAGATGCTCTCGCAGTTGCTGCAGCTGGATTGAAGGCTGCAAAGTCAGCTGTTCTAGTTGGCGGTCGCGCAACCTATGAAGATGCTTATGGCTATAGCAAGTTTGCTCGCATTGCACTTGGCACAAATGATATTGATTTCCGTTCACGTCTTGCATCTGATGAGGAACGTGAATTTTTAGCAGCTCGCGTGGTGGGGTCAACTACTACATACCGCGATATAGATAAGGCAGACCAAGTACTTCTGGTTGGTTTTGAGCCAGAAGAAGAGTCACCAATTGTTTTCTTACGCCTCAATAAGCAGTTTAAGAAGCGTGCTTTGAAGGTCATCTCAATCGGTTCTAAGGAATCAATTGGTGTTGAAAAGCTAAAGGCTGAGTTTGTAAAGGTTGCTCCTGGACAAGAGGCAGCGGCAATTGCTGCGCAGTCACTCACAAATAACTCAGTGATTCTTGTTGGAGAGCGTGCTGCAGAAAGCGCAGGTGCACTTAGTGCTGTTGCAGCGCTAGCGGATGCAACTGGAGCAAAGCTTGCATGGATTCCACGCCGTGCAGGTGAGCGCGGAGCAATTGAAGCTGGAGCAATTGGAAACCTATTGCCTGGCGGACGTCCTGTAACTGATGCAGCTGCACGTGTAGATATTTCTACAGCGTGGAATACAGATTCATTACCAACTGAAATTGGCCGCAGTACTTCACAGATTATTGATGCAGTAAATGACGGCAAGATTGGTGCACTTGTAGTTGGTGGAGTTGATCCACTTGATGGCGAAAACAGCCAAGCAACTCTTGCCGCACTTGATAAGGCGTTTGTTGTTTCTCTAGAAATTGCGACAAGTGCTGTTACAGAGCGTGCAAATGTTGTTCTTCCAGTTGCCGCTGTCACTGAAAAGTCTGGCTCATTCCTTAACTGGGAAGGCCGTGCACGTTCATTTGATGCAGCGGTTAGCGATTCATTAAACCGCAGTGATCTTCGCATTCTTTCTATGATCGCTGAAGAAATGGGAATCTCAATTAATTTGGGAACAGTTACTGCAGCCACAAAGGAAATTGCATCACTTGGAAATTGGGATGGCGCTCGAGTTTCATTGAACAAGGTTGCAGCAGTTCAGCAACCTTCACTCAATGCTGATCAAGCACTCGTAACCTCATGGCGTCGTTTGCTAGATCTTGGAACTTTGCAGCAAGGCGAAGAACATCTTGCAGGTACCGCCCGTCGAACAGTTGCCGTTATTTCTCCTAAGCGTGCGCAAGCACTTGGCGTTGTAGATGGCGATCAGTTAAAGATTTCAACCGCTCAGGGCTCAGTAACGCTTTCAGCTCTAGTTGAAAATATTCATGATGATGCAGTGTGGGCCCCACGTAACTCACGCGGATCTCAACTCTTAGTAAACCTAGGCGTCGCACATGGCGCAGTAGTTACGGTGGTGAAGGCATGACTGGAGCTGAATTGTCTGGCGCAGAACTTATTGGAGCAGATCCAGGTTGGCTGATTGCAGTCAAAGCGTTAATCGTTTTCGTTCTCTGCGTCCTATTAACCCTGATGTCTGTATGGGGAGAGCGTCGTCTTGTTGGTCGTATGCAGCAGCGCCCTGGCCCTAACCGTGTTGGACCATTTGGATTAATTCAGGCACTTGCCGATGGAGTTAAGTTGGCGCTGAAGGAAGACATCATTCCAACTGCAGCAGACAAGGTTGTTTTCGTACTTGCACCAATCATTAGCGCAACCACATGTTTTATGTCATTTGCGGTAATTCCAATTACTGGTGAAGTAACTTTGTTTGGGCACAAGACAGCAATGCAGCTCACTGATATTCCAGTTGGTGTTTTGTACATTCTTGCGATCGCCTCAGTTGGCGTTTACGGAATTGTTTTAGCGGGTTGGTCTTCTGGATCAACCTATCCATTACTCGGCGGACTTCGTTCAAGCGCACAAGTTATTTCATATGAAATTGCTATGGGACTTTCACTTGTAGCGGTCTTTATCTATGCGGGCTCAATGTCTACATCTGACATCGTGGCTGCGCAATCTTCTTGGTGGTATGCGGTTGTGTTGTTCCCATCTTTTGCGATCTATGCAATCTCAATGGTTGGAGAAACAAACCGTGCACCATTCGATCTTGCTGAGGCAGAAGGTGAATTGGTTGGTGGATTCCACACCGAGTACTCATCACTAAAGTTCGCACTCTTCTTCCTTGCTGAATATGTAAACATCATCGCTGTATCAGCCTTGGCAACAACATTGTTCCTCGGCGGATATAAGGCACCTCCAGGACTTGGATTTACTGAAGCCTGGCTAGGCGGCTGGTTTACAGCTATCTGGTTCTTCTTGAAGGTACTTACATTCTTCTTCGTATTTGTTTGGTTGCGCGGAACACTTCCACGTCTTCGCTACGACCAATTCATGCAGTTTGGTTGGAAGGTTTTGATTCCAGTTTCAATCTTGTGGATTTTGGTTGTTGCAACACTTCGCGTGCTATCACTTCAAAATGCACCAAAGGCGGTTGTCATTGCCTTTGCAAGCACGATTGTCTTCATCATCATGGCTGTAAATATTGGTTTTGAGAATGCGAAGAAAAAGAAGGCAGCAGCTGTTGCTGATAGCGACAATAAAGCAGCACCTAAGTTTGCGGTGCCATCTTTACCAATGGAAGTTTCATCCATCAACGTTTCACAGAAGCAAGGGGGCGATCGTGGCTGAAAACCTCGAGCCGTTAAAGCCAAAAGATCTTGGTATTAACGATGTTGAATATTATGAAGTGGAACAAACACCTTCAGTTGGCTTCTTAGGCCACATGAAGGGTTTCTGGGTTACCTTCTCAACAATCTTCAAGAAGCCGCTAACAGTTGAATATCCTGAAGTTAAGGCACCAACTGAAGAGCGCTTCCATGGTCGTCACCAACTCAATCGCCACCCAGATGGTTTAGAAAAGTGCATTGGCTGCGAGTTATGTGCATGGGCATGTCCTGCAGATGCGATTTATGTTGAGGGCGCAAACAACACTGAAGAAAACCGCATGTCTCCAGGTGAGCGTTACGGCAAGGTTTATCAGATCAATTATCTGCGCTGTGTTTTCTGCGGACTTTGTATTGAAGCTTGCCCAACTCGCGCGCTAACAATGACAAACGAGTACGAGCTTGCTGATGACACTCGTGCGAAGTTGATTTTTGAAAAGCAGGATCTATTGGCACCGCTTCGTCAGGGAATGTTGATGCCTCCGCATCCAATGTATCCCGATATGAATGACACAAATTATTACAACGGTGATGTTAAAGAGGCACATCCATCGCAGGATGTGAAGTAATTATGCAACTAGCCCTTCAAGTAGGTCAGACCGCGCAACCAGAGGCGATCTTGTTCTGGGTGCTTGCACCTTTGGCAGTTTTGGCTGCGTTAGGAATGTTGCTAGTTAAGAAAGCTGTTCACTCAGCAATCTTGATGGCATTTGTAATGATTGTTTTGGCGATCTTCTACATCGCGCAAGATGCGGTTTTCCTAGGAATCGTGCAGGTAGTTGTTTATACCGGTGCGGTAATGATGCTCTTCTTGTTTATCTTGATGTTGGTTGGTGTGGATTCATCGGATTCACTCACCGAAACAATTCGTGGACTTCGTCCAATCGCAATCACTGCTGCAATTGGCTTCGGTGGACTGCTCGTTTCATTACTTGGCCGAGCAACAATTGGTCGCAATGCAGTTGGACTTTCAGCCGCTAACGCTGATGGAAATGTTCAAGCGTTAGCACAGTTGCTTTTCAGCACTTATGTGTGGCCATTTGAAGTTGTATCTGCACTTCTAATTACCGCTGCCCTCGGTGCAATGGTTCTTGCCCATCATCACAACACACAGGTGCGCCCAACTCAGCGCCAACTCTCAATCAACCGTTTCCGCGGAGACTCACTTGGTAGCGCAGCAGGTCTGCCTGGCCCTGGTGTTTATGCTCGCCACAACGCGGTCGATGTTCCAGCGCTTCTTCCAGATGGAACTCCTGCTCCAACATCGGTTAACGCAAGCCTTGAAGCACGCGGAGATATGTTGGATTACAAGAAGTTTGATCTAGCTGAAGTTAATACTCAGGTAGAGGAGGAGAAGTAATGAACGCTGCCAATTACCTATATGTATCAGCACTTCTCTTCACAATTGGTGCGGTCGGAGTAGTTGTACGCCGCAATGCAATTGTGGTTTTCATGTGTATTGAATTGATGCTTAATGCAGCAAATCTCTCATTTGTTACTTTTTCACGTATCAATGGCGATCTCAATGGACAGGTAATGGCTTTCTTCACAATGGTTGTTGCAGCTTGTGAAGTTGTAGTTGGCCTGGCAATTATCGTGACGATTTATCGTTCACGCCGATCAGCATCTGTTGATGATGCTAGTTTGTTGAAGCGATAATCATGACGACATCAAACAGCCTTGTTTATTTAATCGCTCTGCCTTTGGCAGGCGCGGCACTGTTGCTTCTTGGTGGACGTCGTACAGATAAGTGGGGACACTTTCTTGCGACAGCACTGTCAGCCTCATCATTTGGCGTTGGTCTTTATCAACTCTCTCAGATGCTTGGCCGTTCAAATGAAGCTCGCCCTGTTTCTCAAAAGCTTTTTGAGTGGATCAATGTCGGTAGCTTTAATGTAGATGCGGGTCTGTTACTCGACCAGTTATCTATCTGCTTCGTCCTGTTGATTACAGGTGTCGGAACTCTGATTCATATTTACTCAATCTCATACATGTCACACGATCACGATCGTCGACGTTTCTTTGCTTACCTAAACCTATTTATTGCAGCGATGCTTCTTTTAGTTCTAGGTGATAGCTACCTCAACCTTTATGTTGGTTGGGAGGGCGTGGGTCTTGCTTCTTATCTATTGATTGGTTTCTGGAATCAAAAGCCGGCATACGCAACAGCCTCAAAGAAAGCGTTTGTTATGAACCGTGTTGGTGACATGGGCTTGTCATTTGCGATCATGATCGCATTTGCAACGATGGGCACCGTTTCATTCTCAGGTGTTGCAGAACATGCACACCACACTTCAGAAGCCGCACTAACAGCCATGGGAATCATGTTGTTGGTAGCCGCAGCTGGAAAGTCAGCCCAATTCCCATTGCAGGCATGGCTTGGCGATGCGATGGCTGGCCCAACCCCAGTTTCAGCACTTATTCACGCAGCGACGATGGTTACCGCTGGCGTTTACTTAATTACCCGTTCTAATTTTGTGTTTGATGCAGCTCCAACTGCACAACTATTAGTTGTAATCGTTGGTGCAATTACTTTGATGTTTGGTGCACTAGTCGGTACCGCTAAAGATGACATTAAGAAAGCGCTTGCCGCATCAACAATGTCGCAGATCGGGTACATGGTTCTTGCAGCAGGACTTGGTCCTGTTGGATATGCATTTGCCATCATGCACTTGCTAACTCACGGATTCTTTAAGGCTGGAATGTTCCTTGGAGCAGGTTCGGTAATGCACGGAATGAATGATGAAGTAAATATGCGCAGGTACGGCGCACTTCGCAAGTTCATGCCAATTACATTTGTCACCTTTGGACTTGGTTACCTAGCGATTCTTGGTGTTCCACCATTTGCTGGTTTCTACTCAAAGGACATGATTATTGAAACCGCATTTAATGCGGGTGGTGTTAAAGGAATTATTCTTGGCGTCACTACTTTAATCGGTGCTTCAATCACCGCGTTTTATATGTCGCGCGTAATGATCCTTACCTTTACCGGAACTAAGCGTTGGGATGACAATGCACATCCACATGAATCTCCTTGGTTGATGTGGCTACCAATGGCGGTCCTTGCGATTGGATCAGTCTCATCAGGATTCCTGCTTTCACGTGGCGACGCACTCGTTAATTGGCTTGCACCATTATTTGAGCACCATGCAGAGCACGAAGAGCATCTGCTTGAGCCAATTGTTGTTTCTGCGCTTGCATTAACCATGGTTGCCATCGGTGTTGCAATCGCATTCTTTAAGTACTCACGTCAAGAAGTTGCTTCTGTTGCTCCTGAAGATGTTTCAATCTTTACAAAGATTGCCCGTCAGGATTTGATGCAGGATCGTTTCAACGAGGCTGTCTTTATGCGCCCAGGACAAGCGTTAACTGCAACTCTTGTGGCTGCAGATAATGCAGTTGTTGATGGCACAGTCCGAGGTGTTGCTAAGACCGCGCTGGGCTCAGGTTCAGCGCTTCGAGGCCTACAAAACGGCTTTGTACGTAGTTATGCCGCGTTGATTTTGGTTGGTGCAATTGCACTAATCGGTGCGATTTGGGTGGTGGTTCAGTAATGAAGTGGTTAACACTATTAATGCTTTTGCCTCTTGCAGGAGCAGCAATCATTGCAGCCCTTCCAAAGGCCAATGAAAAGGCGGCAAAACAAGCAGCTCTTGCAACAACCCTTGCTGTCACTGCAGCAACAATTGCAATGGCTGTTGGATTTGAGCGAGATAACGTTCAACTTCAATTCGTTGAAAAGTACGCCTGGATTCCTAGCTTTGGAATCAACTATGCACTCGGTGTAGATGCGATCGCTCTTGTACTGATTTTAATGTCAACCATTCTTGCTCCGATCGTGGTGCTTGCCGGATGGAATGAAGCACACGGTGGACGCTGGAGTGTTAAGACTTTCTACATTTTAATTCTTGTTCTAGAAACCATGATGATCGGTGTTTTCGCTGCAACTGATGTTTTCTTGTTCTACGTAATCTTTGAAGCGATGCTTGTTCCTGTTTACTTCCTAATAGGTGGTTATGGAACTGGAGAACGTGCAGCTGCTGCAGTGAAGTTCTTGATCTACAGCCTTGTTGGTGGATTGCTGATGCTGGCTTCGATCATTGCGCTGTATGTAATGTCAGGCGCGCAGGGTGGTCACACATTTGATATCAACGAGCTTTCAAAGCTTGAAATGTCATCGACAACTCAAAACCTTTTGTTCTTAGGATTCTTTATCGCCTTTGCAATCAAGGCTCCGGTATGGCCATTCCACACATGGTTACCGGACGCAGCTCAATCTGCGACTCCTGGAACCTCAGTGCTTTTGCTTGGCGTTCTCGACAAGGTCGGTACCTTCGGAATGATTCGTTACTGCCTAACTTTGTTCCCAGAAGCAAGCAAAACTTTCACTCCGTTAATTCTTGTACTCGCAGTAATTTCGATTATTTATGGCGCATTCCTAGCGATTGGTGCAAAGGACATCAAGCGTTTGATTGCCTACACATCAATCTCTCACTTTGGTTTCATCACAATGGGTATCTTTGCGATGACAAGCCAAGGCCACAGCGGTGCGACTTTGTACATGTTTAACCATGGTTTCTCAACGGCAGCTCTATTCCTAGTAGCTGGTTGGATGATTTCACGCCGCGGCTCTTCAACAATCGCCGACTTTGGTGGATTGCAACGCGTGACCCCGGTAATGGCTTGGACATTCTTCTTAGCAGGAATGTCATCACTTGCACTTCCTGGTCTTTCAAGCTTCGTTAGTGAATTCCTTGTTCTAGTTGGAACATTTACTCGCTATCCAGTTCATGCAATCATCGCAACATTTGGAATTGTTTTGGCAGCTTTGTACATCTTGATCCCAGTTCAAAAGGCTTTGCACGGTCCAACGACTCCAGGCAATGAAGCTTTGAGCGATCTCAACCTTCGCGAAAAGATTGCGATCGCACCCGTGATTGCCATCATCGTTGTACTGGGCTTCTATCCATCACCTTTGCTCAAGGTAATCAACCCAGCGGCATCACATGTGATTTCACAAATGGGATTCACTGATCCAGCTCCAACAATGGGGGATAAGTAATGTCATTTACTTCACCAGTACTTTCCTACACACTACTTTCACCGATGCTTATTTTGCTCGGCGGAGCACTCATTGGAGTTTTAGTTGAAGCCTTCGTATCAAAGGCGTTACGACCTGTAGTTCAGTTAACACTGACCCTTGGCTCACTATTACTTGCATTGATGCAGGTATGGCGAATTCGTGGTCAGCAATCGCTAACTGCAGCGATGGGTTCTGTAACCATTGATGGCCCTGCCATTTTGTTGCAAGCTTCGATTTTGATTATCGCAATCATTTCTGTATTCCTGATTGCAGATACAGAAAACTTCACGGCTCTAGCTGCCGCACTTCCTGGTTCAAAGGAGGAGCGCGAAGCGTTGCAATCTGGAAATCAGGTCACTGAGGTTTATCCACTTACCTTGTTCGCAGTTGCTGGAATGCTTTTATTCCCTGTTGCAAGCGATTTGATCACCTTGTTTGTGGCACTTGAAATGCTTTCATTGCCACTTTATTTGATGGCAGGACTTTCACGTCGCCGTCGTTTGGCTTCCCAAGAATCAGCACTTAAGTACTTCCTATTAGGTGCATTTTCATCAGCATTCTTCCTCTTTGGCGCCGCTTATCTATATGGATTCTCAGCCTCAATTACCTTTGCTGGAATTCGCGAATCTGTAGTTGGTGGCGGTGGAAATGATGTTCTGCTCCTAATCGGTATCGCATTCCTATCAATTGGATTGCTATTCAAGGTTGGCGCTGTTCCATTCCATGCTTGGTCACCTGATGTGTATCAGGGTGCGCCAACTCCAGTAACCGCTTTTATGGCAGCGGCTACCAAGATTGCTGCTTTTGGCGCGATGCTCCGTATTTATTACACGGTTTTTGCAAATGCACAGTGGTCTTGGACCCCAATGCTTTCAGGAATCGCAATTGTGACCATGCTTTTGGGTTCATTAGTTGCAATTGCACAGCGCGATGTAAAGCGCATGCTTGCATACTCTTCAATCGCTCACGCAGGTTTCTTATTGTCAGGAGTAATTGCACTTAATAAGGCAGGACTTGATGCAACGATCTTCTATCTATTTGCATATGGCGTAGCAACCGTGGGTGCATTTGGTGTAGTCACACTGGTTCGTGACTCTGCTGGTGAAGTTACCGACCTCAATCGTTGGAAGGGCTTAGGAAAGCGTTCTCCATTTGCCGCAGCTTCATTTGCCTTGTTCCTTTTAGCATTCGCTGGAATTCCACTAACAAGCGGGTTCATCGGAAAGTTTTCAATTTTCTCAGCTGCTTATGAAAGTGGAGCGAAGGGTGTAGTTATCGCTGGTGTTCTCTCGAGCGCTATTGCAGCCTTCTTCTATATTCGTGTAATTGTTTTGATGTTCTTCACCGATGCAAATGAAGATGGAACAGGTGTTGAAATACCTTCAATTTTGACCCGTGCAACAGTTGTGATTGCAGTTGTTGTAACCGTGGCACTTGGTGTGTACCCAACACCGTTGTTGAATTTCATTTCTGATATCGCAACCTTCATTCGCTAATGTCCACATTTGGCATTCCGAACGTTGCCCCTGAATTAGAGGCACAACTGATTAGCCAAATGGCTGATGTTGAATCGTTATTGCGGAGCCACACTCGTAGTGAGTACCCATTTGTTGATGAAACTGCGCACCACCTCGTAGCTGCTGGAGGCAAGCGCTTACGCCCGTTATTGACCCTTTTAACCGCTCAATACGGCAATCCCGAGGCTAATGGGGTTATCGCAGCAGCTGTTGCCTGCGAGATTACCCACCTGGCAACTCTGTATCACGATGATGTTATGGATGAAGCACCACTTCGCCGCGGAGTTGAAAGCGCAAACATGCGCTGGGGAAACACAATTGCAATCCTTACCGGAGATTTCTTATTTGCTAAGTCATCAGATTTATTAGCAGACCTTGGACCTGAAGCGGTTCGTTTGCAAGCTCGAACCTTTGAAAGACTTGTAATTGGTCAGATCATGGAAACACAGGGACCAAACTCTGGGCAAGATCCACTAGAGCATTATCTAAAGGTAGTTGCAGACAAGACAGGTTCATTAATTGCTGCCTCTGCTCGATATGGAGGAATGATCTCTGGTGCACCTGCTGAAATTACAGACACCGTTACCGTCTTTGGTGAAAAAATCGGTGTTGCATTTCAATTAGCAGATGATGTTATTGATATAGCAAGTGAATCTAATCAATCTGGAAAGACTCCTGGAACAGATTTACGCGAAGGCGTTCCAACGCTGGTCACTTTAAATGTTATGAAATCTAGTGATCCCGCAGATGCGGAATTAAAGCGTTTGCTTTCAGCTCCGATTACAGATGAACCAACGGTTCAGCAAGTATTGGTTGCACTGCGAAATCACAAGGCGCTAGATGAATCTCGTCAGCAACTATTTCAAATAGCAAAGGAAGCTCGTGGGGCACTTGGCCCTCTTCCGATTAATAATGCAACAGGTGCTTTGATGTCGCTATGCGACGCTGTTATTGACCGCTCTGCCTGATCGAACTAAATCAATTGCAAGGGTTGTAAGCGAGACCCAAATAATTAAGAATCCCACCCAGCGAGCAGTTGGCATATCTTCATGTCGAATCCACACTCCTACTGAGAACTGCAAAGTTGGAGTGATGTATTGAAGCAATCCAATTGTGGTGAAGGGTAGGCGAGTAGCAGAACCGTTAAATAACAACAAAGGAATCGCTGTAACCGCTCCAGCGCTCATCAAAAGAAGTGTTAAACCCCAATGATGACCGAACTGCCCAGTGCCCTGATTACCTATATAAATCAGGTATCCCAGGTAGAAAAAGGCAGAGATGAAGGTTTCAATCGCAAGCCCTTCCAGCGCGCCAAGGCCTAACTGCTTCTTAATCAGTCCATAACTGCCCCAAGAAACCGCCAAGGTAAGCGCAATCCATGGCAATCGACCGTAGTCGATTGTTAAAACTAAGACTCCAATTGATGCAATGGTTACCGCAGCCCATTGAAGCGGTCGCATCTTTTCCTTGAGAAGAATTACTCCGAAGCCGATGATGATGAGCGGATTGATGTAGTACCCCAATGAGGCCTCAACTACATGGCCGTTATTTGTCGCCCAGATATATACGAGCCAATTGATCGAAATTAACAATGAGGTTAAAAATAACTTTGCCGCGATCTTTGGTCGCTTTAAAGTTGCAAGAGTTGATTTCAACGCTTTAGTTACAGCTAAAACAATAAAGCAGAAAACTAAAGTCCAAACAGCTCGGTGCGAAACTATCTCTAGGGGGTTTGCGGGTTCAAGCAAAGGCCAATACAAAGGGAATGCACCCCATAAAGAGTATGCACTGATACCAAATAAAAGGCCGAGCTTGTTTTTACTCAATTATCTGAAGTTCGTAAATTGAACAGCGAAATCCCAGCCACCATCTTTGATCATGGCCATTGTTTCTTGAAGATCATCGCGGCTCTTGGAGGTTACGCGAAGTTCATCACCTTGGATCTGAGTCTTTACAGACTTTGGACCCTCGTCACGAATCTTCTTAGCAATCTTCTTTGCATTCTCAGTTGAAATGCCTTCCTTCAACGGAGCTGCGATCTTGTAAATCTTTCCTGAAAGTTGTGGCTCACCAGCATCTAAATGCTTCAGTGAAACACCGCGCTTAATCATCTTGTCCTTCACAACATCTAACGCTGCCTTTGCACGCTCTTCTGTGTCCGCTTCAATCAAAACCTTGTCACCTTCAAGTTCAATCTTTGAACCGGTGTTCTTGAAATCAAAGCGGGTCTCGATCTCACGAACAGCCTGGTTAATGGCGTTATCTAGCTCCATACGGTCGATCTTGGAGGTAACGTCGAAACTGCTATCTGCTGCCATCTGAGGGCTCCTTCTCTGGAAAAAGCGCGGTTTGTGCGCCTACCTGCCTAAGGTATCCTTTCCCTTCGCACAATCCTAAATTGCCGCAGTACTTGTTCGACCTTGGCGGGTTGCCCGAGCGGCCAATGGGAGGGGACTGTAAATCCCCCGGCTCTGCCTTCGAAGGTTCAAATCCTTCACCCGCCACCAGCAGCGCCCTTCACAACGAGGGGCGTTTTTGCTTTCCTCCTGCATTTGATTTGCAAGTCGACATTCATCAATTCACTCAATAGCCTTCGCAGGTATCCATTTCGCCCCACAAATAAGGAGAATTAGATTGATCTTTAGAAACAAGAAGAGCGGAATTTTCGCAGCTGTTGTAATTGCAGCTGCATTAACACTTACAGGTTGCTCGTCATCAGACTCTTCAACATCTGAAGCGGCATCATGTGCAAAGGCAGATCTTGCAACTATTACTGATGGCAAGCTAACTATCGCGACAGGCGAGCCTGCCTACTACCCATGGATTATTGATGACAAGCCAGAGACTGGAAATGGTTTTGAAGGCGCAGTCGCTTACGCAGTTGCAAAGCAACTCGGATTTGATGCAGCTGATGTTGTGTGGGTTCGTACAACATTTGATTCAGCTGTAACTCCAGGAGAAAAGAACTTCGACTTCAACTTGCAGCAGTTCTCAATTACTGCAGATCGTCAGAAGGCGGTTGATTTCTCATCTCCTTACTACACAGCACCACAAGCGATCGTTTCATTCAAGGGAAGCAAGATCGATGGAAAGACATCACTTGCAGATCTCAAGGGTGCAAAGCTTGGCGCAGCTGTCGGAACAACTTCACTTGATGCGATTTCTAATCAGATCGGTGCAACACCACAGGTGTTCAACGACAACGCAGCTGGTGTATCAGCTCTGAAGAACAAGCAGATCGATGGTCTAGTAGTAGATCTACCAACTGCCTTCTACCTTTCAGGTGTTGAAGTTCCTAACGGTTTAATCGTTGGACAGCTTCCATCAACTGGTGCTGGAGATCAATTCGGTCTCTTGCTTTCAAAGGGCAGCAAGTTGACATCATGTGTTTCAAAGGCGGTTGACTCAATTACTGCAGATGGCACATTGGCAGCAATTACAGATAAGTGGCTAGCAACTGATGCTGGCGCTCCTGTATTGAAGCCTTAATAGAAACTAAGAAGTAAACACGGTAGTTTGGCGACCATGTCAGAGACTCAAAACTCTGCGTGGTCGCCAAGCTCACGTGAGATAGAACGCCGGAACTCTCGGCGAGCGATAAGCCGCAAGCAAGCAGGTATTGCTGCGGCTTCTTCCATTCTGGTACTTGGAACTTTGGCGATCATTCTTGTTACCTCGCCAGGATGGGAAACGGTCAAAGCCACCTTCTTTGATATCCAATATGGCAAAGAGGTTTTTCCAACTGTCATAAAAGGTTTATGGATCAATTTGCAGCTCACCTTTATTGGAGGGGCGGCAATTGGTGTAATCGCACTTGGCTTGGCGTTAATGCGCACAACAAAATCACCAGCCCTAACACCATTTAGATTTTTAGCAACCGCCTACGTAGACATTTTCCGAGGCGCACCACTGATCTTGATTATCTTGCTAGTTGGTTTTGGTGTGCCAGCTTTGGGACTCAAAGGTGTTTCCAGCAATGTGATTTTCTTGGGCACCGTTGCGGTTGTACTTACATACTCTGCATATGTCGCGGAAGTTATTCGCAGCGGAATTCTTTCAATTCATCCAAGTCAAAGAGCAGCCGCACGTTCTCTAGGTTTAACTTCGGGGCAAACAATGCGCTTTGTGGTTTTGCCACAAGCAATTCGCCGGGTTGTTCCGCCACTGCTCAATGACTTTGTCTCCTTGCTCAAAGACACCGGTTTGGTTTCCATCCTTGGCGTTACAGATGCTGTTCGAGCGGCTCAAATAAATGCAAGCCGCACCTTTAATTACACCCCATATGTAGTAGCTGCAATTTTGTTCTTGCTCATTACAATTCCAATGACTCGCTACACAGACCGTGCAATTAGGCAACGTACAACTGCTCAGAACTCTGAAGGTGCCATCTGATGAGTAATGTTCTTGAGCTTGTAAATCTTCGCAAATCCTTTGGATCTGAACTTGTACTTAATGATCTTTCGCTCACTGTTCCGGAGCACACCGCAACGGTTTTGATTGGCGCATCTGGATCGGGAAAATCAACGCTATTGCGCTGTATAAACCTTTTGGAATCAATTGATGATGGACAAATTTTCTTGGATGGCAAGGAGATCTCTGATCCGCTCATTAATGTAGATGAGGTCCGACGTCGTTTAGGAATGGTTTTTCAGTCGTTTAACTTATTTCCACACAAAACCGTTTTAGAGAACATCACTCTTTCGCCGGTCAAGGTTCATGGAAAGAGCAAAGACGAGGCGAATTCGCACGCCATGCATTTACTTAAGCGCTTTGATTTGGCTGATAAAGCTGATCAATATCCAGATCGTCTTAGTGGAGGACAGCAGCAACGAGTGGCGATTATTCGCTCTTTAGCGGTTAGCCCACGATTGCTGCTGCTTGATGAAGTTACATCAGCGTTAGATCCCGTCTTGGTCAATGAAGTTTTGTCCGCTGTTCGTGATTTAAAGAGCGATGGAATGACGATGGTTTTAGCAACACATGAGATGGGCTTTGCTACACAGGTTGCAGATGAGGTCTGCTTTTTAGAATCAGGAAACATCGTTGAGCGTGGAACTGCAGAACAGGTGCTGCACAACCCTCAGAATCCAAAGACCCAAGAGTTCTTAAAGCGTGTACATCAAGCGGGCCGACTTTAAAGTAAGACGGGAAGTGAAATTAAGCCTCTTAGAGCAACGTCTTTTCGCCATTTTAACTCTTCGATGCCGACTGCAAGTCTTACATTTGGAAATTTAGATAGTAACTCCTTGATTATTTCCTGACCTTCAATTCGCGCAAGGGGAGCACCTAAACAAACGTGAACTCCGCGCCCAAAAGCTAAGTGCTTTCGAGTATCTCTTTCTAGATCTAACTTATCTGGATTTGAGAACTCATATTCATCACGATTAGCAGATGACAATATTGGGAGGACTAATTGACCTTCAGGAATCACAACTCCTGAAATCACCATATCTCTTTTTGTTAATCTCCAAGAACGAGGAACTGATCCATCAAAACGAGCCATCTCGTCCACGGCATTTGGAATTAATTCAGGATGAGCTTTAAGTTTTTGAAGCTCAGTTTCGGAGTTAAGTAAAGCAAGCAAACCATTGCCGAGCAAATGTGTTGTGGTCTCATGACCAGCAACGAACAAAGTAACTACAGTTGATACAAGTTCAGAATCACTCAGAGAATCACCCTGTAATTCTGCATTAACTAGACCAGCCAGAACATCCTGCGACGGATCAAGTTGATTCCTATCCCGTAGCAAGCGCCTTTCGTTGGCAAGCTTCGTAACGAAAACCCGAATCTCTTGAAGCATCTCCTCTGCATAAATTGCCTTTAGTGGGTCGATTACCCCACCTTTTTCATAGAGGCCATTTATCGCGCCTGCCCAACGAATTAAATTTGGAATATCTGAATCTGTCGAACCTAAAAGCCGACCAACTACGAGGGCAGGAACCGGTGTAAAAACATCACGAATCAGATCCGAGTCGGAAACCAAGCCTGCGATCACTCTTTCAACAATTTCATGAGTTATGGGCCTCATAGATTCTGAGACCTTTGGGGTGAATGCCTGAGCCAGAAGACCGCGTAGCCTTTTGTGTTCCGGCGCATCCGAGTGTGCTAGCCCAGTGGCAAAGTGCATTTGAAGCATCGGTAATTGACTTTGAATCTCAGGCTCTAGCTTGTTGATTAGGTGTAGAACTCGACCCTTCGAAGAATAATCTTGGTGATTATGCAAAATATCTGAGACATCCTGAAATTTGGTTACCACCCAACCTCCTAGCGAATCGCTATAGAAGACTGGATCATTCTTACGCAATGCTGAAAAGAGTGGGAAAGGATTAGAAAAGTAAGTCTCATCGTTAATGGCTTGCCTAAGAAGCAATTCGCCACTCATGTTCAGACTGTATCAAGTATTTATAAAAAGATATAGAGCCACTACTATTGAAGTAATGTCGAATGAACTCAAATTAAAGTTTCCAACAAAGTCTGTTCCATTGTTGGCTTACGCTGCCGGAGATGCATTTGGCGTTTATTATGAATTTCTAGATCAAACCCCAAAAGAAATTCCACAAGTTTTAATGCCTAAAGATGGATGGCCTTTTGGTGGGGTAAGTGATGACACATTACTTTCAATTCTGACTATCAAGTCCTTAGTTAAAAAAACACCAGATGAAGCTGCAACATTTTTTCTAGATAATTTACGCGAAGCTATTCCTAAATTACGAGGCTTAGGGCCAACAACAAGGACGGCTCTCGGGTTGGAGGTAAGAGATGGTGAGCGAGGTGTCATCGGCGAAACAAATGGCGCAATTATGCGAACTGCATTGTGCGGCTTGTTTATTAAGCACAACCGCGATGAGTGGATTAAAACTTTAGTTCAAGTGACACATAAATCTGCAAAAGCAGTTGAGTGTGCTCAAATCGCAGCTGGGCTTTTTGCCGGAGAAGAATTTCCTGATTATCCAGACTGGAATCCGCCAGCGGGAGGAATTTCGCTTGATCCACTAGAAACATTGCAGGCTGTTGTTTGGGTCGTCAAAAGGTCATCAAATTGTGCGGATGCATTTGCTCTTGCGTGTTCACTAGGCGGCGATACAGACACGGTGGCCGCGTTAGCAGGAGCTCTTTTTGCAGCACGGTGGCCTGAAAAGTGCGAGTTCTATTCCATTCCATGGCTCAATGAGGTTAAGTGGGATGAAATCGAAAAAGATCTTCACGAGTGTTCGCTGATTTTGGAGTCAATTAATGGCTAAAAAGGTGTGGGTCCACGGCCCAATTTCATTAGACACTGTTGTGTATCTATCTGAATTTCCGAATCCTGGATCATTTATGAACGCAATTCGTACGGAACAACGAACAGGTGGAACCGCTGCGAATGTTGCACTTGGATTATGTACAGCATCAGTTGAAACAGGTTTTATTAGCTATCTGGGGAAAGATGAGATTGGAAAGCAACTACTAAATGTTTTAGAACAAAGCCACATAAGAGATTTAATGATTACTCATATTGATGACAAAAGTAACCATGCTTTGGTACTAGTTGATGGCAAGTCAGAGCGGACGATCATTGCCATGGCAACTCCACATTTGCGTGAGCTTCGAATGGATGACGTAGCCGTGCAACCAGGAGAAATTGTTGCCTTTATTCTTTGGCGTGAAGAATTTCTAAATGACCTTCACCGAGCTCAATCAGCTGGTTGCTTTACAGTGGTTGGTGCAGGTGCTCTCGCAGATCCAGCTGTTGATCATGCTGATTTATTAATTGGTTCTCGAAATGATTTTCCTTCCGAGTTAGATCCAGAAGAGCATCTTCATCGCTTTACAACAATTGTTCTGACCGATGGAATCAATGGCGCAGCACTCTACAACGGCGATACAAAGATCAATCAGCCAGTCTTTAAAGTAGATCCAAAGGACACGACTGGTGCAGGAGATGCATTCATTGCTGGATTCTTAGCTGGGATCGCTCATGAATTGAATCCGACCCAATCACTAGAAATTGCTGCTCAGTGGGCAGCTTCTTCAGTGCAGTTCAACTCATCCATTCCACCTGCCTTTGAAGTAGTTAAAGCGCAATGGGGAATAGACTTAATTCCATGAGCGCTTTTAATCAACGTATTCAGCCGATTCGCGATCTTATGAAAGCGAAGGGGCTTGATGCCTTTGTATTGCGCCGTAATCCAAACTTGGCATGGGCTATTGCCGGACGTGCACATGTACCCACGACAATCGATATGGCCTGCTTTGATTTGATAATCACTCAGGATTCAGCAACGGCAGTTACAAATGTTGTTGAAGCACCACGTCTGATAGCTGAAGAACTTCCAAGTGAAGTTAGTGTTAACGCAATCAAGTGGTCTGAAGGACGCGATCCTCAGTTGCCAACTGGTTCTAAAGTTGGTTCAGATCAACCTGGAGCTGATCGAATTGATTTAGGCGTTGAAGTTGAAATGATGCGAGCATCTTTGATCGCATCGGATGTAGATCGTTTCAAAGAAATTTGTGTTGATGCTGCAGTTGCTTTAGGTAATGCCATGAAGCAGGTAGAAAGTACGGATCGTGAAATTGATGTCGCAGGTTTAATTAACCACTCTCTCTGGCAAGCAGATTTAGAAATCGCTTTTCTTGGAGTAGCTGGTGCTGATCGTGTTCATAAATTTAGACATCCTCTGCCAACAGATGCTGTTGTTGGAAATCGAGTGTCTGCATCTATTTGCGCAAAACGCAAAGGTTTAATCGCTTCCGTTACCCGAATAGTTACCTTTGGAGAAGTAACAGATTCGATGATCCACGATTACACATCGATCTATAAAGTTGAAGCCGCTTTGCTTGATGCAACAGTTGTCGGAAAGCCTTTCTCAGATCCAATTAATGCAGCAATCGCCGCTTACCCAGCCAATGGTTTTGATGCTGACGAGTGGACTAAGCACCACCAAGGTGGCCCAACTGGATTTATGCCTCGCGATTGGCCAGCTAACCAAGGCACCGCACGCTTGATCGCTGAAAACCAACCCATCGCCTGGAATCCAACGGGTAAAGGCTGGAAGGCCGAGGACACCATCTTGGCCACAACTTCAGGCGTAAAAATGCTGACTAACGACCCTGATTGGCCCACTTTTGAGGTCAATGGTCGGACCAGAGCATTTCTGCTCCAGAGATAAGGCTCATCACGGTCCTATAACGAAGCGCAAAATGGCCTAGTTGCCATTGACTCGCACCCAAACCAGTGGCACCCTCTGCCAAGAGGTCTTACCACTGGAGGTATAAATGAGCACCGTTGCTCTCGTCGCATTAGCGCGCCCTACCTTCGACCTCGTTTGTGCACAAGCAAATTTTGATAGCGCTCGAGCATTACTAGTTGAGCTCGGAGCAACAGTGGTCGGACCAGCCGAGTTAGTGATGACCGTTGATGATGTTGCTGCAGTGAAACTTCCTGACGCAGATCTTCATATTTTATTTATGGCCTCATTTTCAGATGCATCACCAGCTGTAGAACTACTTGGAAATGTAAAAGGCCCAGTTCTTGGTTGGTCGATGCGTGAACCAGGTGAGGTTGGGGAGCGACTTAAATTAAATTCAATGTGCGGCGTAAATCTTGCAGCACATGCATTAATGAATGTTGGTCAATCAATTCGTCACATTCATGGAAATGCTGATGAACCACAAGTACGTGCAGCAATAAAAGATGCGCTCGCAGGAAAGATGCCCGAAGCATCGACTCCAGAAAATATTGTGGGTGAACTTGGATCTGAAGCAGATGCTCAAAAAGCCTTTGATTGGATGAAGGGTAAAAAGATTGGCGCCGTTGGCGATGCTCCAATTGGCTTTACCCCCTGCGTGTATGACGCACAACAAATTCGTTCATTGTTCGGCTTGGATATTCGACAAATAACAATTGATGATGCCTTTGGAAAGATTTCAGAGGTTAAGGAAGAGGCACGCGAACTAGCCTACGCCGGCGCGCTTGCGGCTCAACCATCACTTGCTTCAGTCAATGTTGATGAAGCAAAAAAGGTTTACGGAGTTGAAGTTGCACTTGATAAGTGGCGCGAAGATGAGCTGCTAGATGCAATTGCAATTCGCTGCTGGCCAGAGTTTCCTTCTGAAATGGGAGCCTGTATTTGCTCATCTTTAGGTCGCCTGGCAGAT
>ERZ650311.686-NODE-686-length-19789-cov-32.337083_pt1 | contig 19789 bp, 35 predicted proteins | sample MGYA00376247_ERZ650311 | MGnify/ENA primary metagenome ERZ650311 (study PRJEB26733, sample SAMN07839324) | wastewater metagenome | biome: small river; feature: stream; material: water | place: USA: North Carolina | collected 2016-07-28 ... | reverse complement strand
CCTGCACCATTACAAGCGCCGCCGCGGCAACCCCTGTGACCTGTCTCGCTGACGCCGATGTGCCCGCGGGCAAGTCGGTCTATCTCCTCGGCTGGCATGCAAAGGTGAACGGGGCTACGGCGTGGTCGACTACGGCCACATGCACCATTCAGGATTCCGGATCGACTGGCTTTGCTCAAATTGCGGTCGCCGCGCTGACGGGAAATGCGTTTGTGGGAGACCTAACGGCCAATGTGACCGTCCTGTCTGCATACTCGCTTAATTTGGGAGGAATGGCAGCAAAGGGTCTGCGGGTGGTGTGTAATGCCAACGGGACGGGATCTGATTTGGTTGTTACGCTCTATGGGTCGATCAAATGAAGACTACCCAGGGCCCGCCCCCAGCCCCTTGCAGCAGCATGCCGGGCCAGGGTAGCAGCTGCACCACGATGGACGCGCGCCGCACGCCTTGGGGTCGGATTGACTACAGGACGTGCATCCGGCGGCGTCCAGCGATGAAGAAAAATCCGGTGGGCTTGCAGACAGGTCTGCGGGCGCTGCTGGCGTGTGGCATGCGAGGGAAAACAGAGTCGCAAACAGCAGTGATGACAAGCATTTCATTCGGTGGCCTCCGAGAAACCAATAACCGCGTCCGGCGTTTGGCGTCAAGCCAAATCGCCAAAGGTGCAGCATGAGTAGCGACTTCAATTTCGACCGCGGGAACTACGGGATCATCTTCTACGGTTCGAGCACCGAGCCATTACCTACCTACGTCGATGTCCTTGGGCAAACACGTACGGCCATGCTGCTTACGGATTCCGTCGCGAATATGATGAGTACCCTCATATCGTCGGCATATCCTCATGTGGGAAGCGCCAGCGCTTTCGACTTACAGGTTGAAGTCGATGTGCACGGCGGTTCGTCGTGCGAACTGTCGTTGGTCGCACAGAGTGGCGAACCATCCACGCTGCCCGTGCCAGACTTCACGCCGGTGGCTACGTTTAGGAATGACGTTGATCCGGTAATCACCAAAGCAGTGCACGAATTCGCGGAAACGGGGAAGACCATCCTTCAGACCGCTAACCTTACTGGTACGACGGTTGCGGCGATTTCGGTCACCCCAGACTTCAACGGCGAAGACATCGACATCGTTGTAAAACTTCGGGTGCAATGATGAGCATACTGGGATTTCCGACTGGAGATTCGCCGGCTGGCGCTCAGGGCCCGCCGGGGCCTCCGGGTCCGCCGGGTTCGGCGCCGACCAGCCTGCTTGCTGGCAACGTCAACGTCAACCGCGGCGTGGCACTTGGAGCCGGCGGACTGACGCAGCATAACGGGACGCAGGCGAGCGCTGAATCCATCGTGGGCATCTGCGTGACCGGCGGCACGGCTGCGTCGATGGTCACCTACTACGGCAGTGGAGCACCGGCTCCGGTCGGCATCACGGGCTGGGCAACCGGCGTGCAGCTGTGGCTCACCGCGACCGGGGACCTCGATATCAAGAGCAACATCGTTGCCGGCACCTGGACGTGTCCCATGGGCGTCTATGACGGCAACACGCTGGCGGTCAACGTCGGGCAGTCGGAGCTAATCTAATGAGGACGATCATTCGCTCGCTGGTGCTGCTGTGTGCACTCGCGGGGGCGGCGCACGCCCAGACGCAAGTGCTGTGCAACCAGGGCAGCAGCAAGGTCCCGTGTACCACGCCGCTGCTGCAGACCTATGTGCCGGCATCTATACCTGCCACGAAAATCGGCGGCGGCGCGGTCGACAACACAGAATACGGCTACCTCGACGGCGTCACCTCGTCGATTCAGACCCAGCTGAACGCCAAGCAGAGCACGCTGACGCTCCCCTTGTCCAAGGCCAACGGTGGATTCGGTCAGGACGTGAGCACAGGGTTAACCAATGGTCGCTACGCAACGGTCGTGGGCGGCGCGATCACGATAGCGGCAATCCTCGCGGGCGATCTCCCAACGGGTATCGATGTCGCCAAACTCGCGGCCGGGACGGTGACGAACACAGTCTTTGGCTATCTCGCCAATGTAACCAGCGATATCCAGGCGCAACTGAACGCGCTGCTGCCGGCGAGTTCAACCAAACTCCCCCCGACCCCGAGCGGATCAGGCGGAACCCTTTACGACAACGGCACGGCATGGACGCGGCTGGCTGCTGGCACTGCGAACTACCTGTATCAGGCAAACGGTGCCGCATCCCCGAGCTGGGTCAATAGTCTCACTGGCATCACGATCAGCTGTGCCAGCAACACCTGCAGCAACATCGCAAACGCCGCGCTGACGAATAGCTCAATCACGCTGACATGCACAGGTCTTTCTGGGTGCGGCACGGTGGCGCTTGGAGCCACCCTTTCACCCGCGGTCATCTATGGCACGGGCAGCAACACCGCCACGCAGGGGAATGATACCAGGCTGCCCCCAGCGCCTACCGCTGCGAACAAACTCCTGTATGACACCGGGAGCGCCTACGCGGAGACGGCGGCATGTGGAACGGCCGGCACGATCTTGCAGGGCGCGTCTCCCCCGGCCTGCACCGCTACGCCGACCATAAGCACATCGCTCGATGTGCCTCGCGTCAACGCGACAGCCGGCAGCGGCACATTGATCCTAAATGCCACCACGGGCAATGCGGTCCAACTAAGCGTCAACAGTTCCACGGTGTTTGCGGCTGGCGGAAGCGGTCTGACTGCTTCGCAGCCGTTGGCGATGTCGAGTCAGAAAATCACTGGGCTCGCCACTGCGACTGCCACCGGCGACGCACTATCATATCCATGGATCACTGCGACCGCGTCGTTCAATACCCTGGCGTCCGGCTTCGCAATCACGGCCGCCAATGGAACCTACGCAGGTACCGGTCTCACGTACACGTTTGGGGGAGCGGGAACCTATTGGTGCACCGCAAACGTTCGGACCTCGGTTGCCGTGACGGTCGGCGCTGGGGCCAATATTTCGCTCAAACTGCGGAACACAACAACGAGCACCGACATCGCCAACTCGGTTCGGATCGGCGCATACGCCTCGACGGTTAGCGCTGCCTACATCACGACAACCCCGATGGGAGAGGTGGTGACGGTGACCGGCGCGGATACGATCGAAGTATGGGCTGCCAGCAACACTGGCACCACCTACACCGCGCGAAGCGTGGACTCCGACACAGCCGGCTACTCGAAACTCGGCTGCGTGAAGATCGCGCCATGATCGTGCGCTGTGTCTGGGTAGCCATTGCCCTGGCGGCATGCGGGAGCGTCGATCGGGGCGGCGCATCATCCAATGCGGTCGACAATCCCCTCGTGGCCTCGGCCCTGGCCAAGTGCAGGACCTGTCATGGCACGGACGGCCCCGGCATCGAGCTCCGGCGCGATAGCACGGAGGCGCTCTCTGGCCTTATCCATGACCGCGTCAGCAGCGGCAGCATGCCGCCATGGCAGCCCGGACCCGGCTCCGTGCCATTCGTAGGCAACTACGGGCTTACGCCCGAGGAGCGCGAATCGGTCCTGGCATGGGCAGCATCTGGCGGGCATCTCCAAAATGAACTACAGGATCCGCAGAGCGCGACTATCCCGGCCGGCGCCAAGCGCGTAGGGGATCTTGTGATGCCGCATGCCTACGTGCCTCCACCGCCGCCAGTCGGCGATGAGTACAGGTGTTTCGTTCTTCCCTGGGAGGGGCCACCCGTTGCCGTCGTCGCATATCGTTGGAAACTCGGCATAGAGCAGGACCCCACCCACCGCACCAGTGTCGCACATCATGTGACGGGGCGGGTGGTCTCAGCGATAGGTGCCACGGAGGCATCAGCCCGGCAGGGAAGGGATGGACGGCCAGGCTTCCCGTGCGTTGCCTGGCCGCCAGACCTTGAGGACCAAGCCGACCTTGGCGCATCAGGTGTGGGGCCCGCCATGGTCCAGGCCATGCCGCCGGGCACCGGGGTTATTCTGCCCACGGGTGGGGCGGTTGTGATGCAGGTTCATTATAGGGGTGCCGCGGCCGCCGGCGATGTCTCCGGTGTCGAGCTCTGGGAGCAGTCCAGGGAGTTTTCGGCTATCCAGCAGTGGGCTCTATGGGCCCCAGTCGAGCTCCCATGCCCGACCGGGGTTTCCAGTGATCCACGCAATCGTTGCAGTCGCGAGTGGGCGATCGCGAACTCGACCCTTCAGACGCCCGATGAGCTCCGCGCGCAGGAGCAGTATGTTCTAGGCAGTTGCGGGCAGACCGTAGCTGGAAAACTTGGGACCGTAGCCTTTGCCAAGACCATCCCAGAGCATTGGCTCGTGCCAAGTGCCTGCGAGGGCACCTTCCCAACAAATGGCGTCCTGCGGGCAGTTCACGGCCACATGCACACGATGGGGGCGAGTATCCGGGTTGAGCTCCGCCAGGCCGATGGCGCATGGTCAACGATTCTCGACATACCTAACTGGCGATGGATCTGGGAGCGCGCCTATACGATGCAGACCCCAATACCTATCCAGGCTGGCCAGAGGGTGCGGGTGAGCTGCCAGCACGATAATGGGTCTCAGGCTCAATGGGGACTCCTGTCAAAAGCGCCTGGCATGGACGGTCGAGCGGAACGTCCCCTGCAAGATGTCGCCTATGTGGTCATGGGGCTGGAGGCCCGAAACGAAATGTGCGAGGTGTTTTTCGCCTGGACAAGGACCTAACATGGAACTCAATCTCGTCCCGCTCATCGAGGCGGCGTATCGATTCGGCGAGGGTCCGAAATGATCGACTGGTCAGTCCTGATTCCAACGGCCGGCGCTGTAGTTTTGGGGGCCTTCCGGCTCATCGCGTATTGGCTTCGGCTCCGCGCGGCAATGGCTGCAACGCCTGCCCAGCTCGAAGCGATCAATAAAATTGAACCGCCAGTATTTCTGCGGAGTGGCGGGCCGGCGCTGGCCCTTCTCGCGTTGGGCGGCGCGATGGCGACGCTGACTCTTGTGACATCTCATCAGGCACAAGGTCGTCCGGACTGCACCCCGCAGACCTGCAAGCCGCCTGCGCGATGCACGTCTCAAGGATGTGCCGATGTGGCGCGGCCGCCCAAGGGCAAGGCTGAGACCGCGGATGCTCTGCCGCTCAAGGATAGCTCAATCCCTGGCGATCCGGCGTGGGCGATTCCTTGTGGTGTCTGGGATGGCCGGGTTGATTGGATTGGAGGCTGATATGTGGATCGTGATCGTGCTGTTGTTCCTAATTGGCTGCGCAACCGCCCCAGAGGAGCGGAAAGACGAGCCCGGCCAGGTCCTCATCACGCACAACGTCGGGTACAGCAGCAAAATCGGAACATCCGAGGGGCAGGCGGCGCCTGATTCCGACTTCGCACCCGATCCTGTGCCGGCCGCGTCCACCAATGACGGCCTGGCGGGTTTTACCGCGACGACGCAGGCAGTGCTTGACGCCGTTGCGCAGGGCCAAGGGGGCGTGCACTGTGCCAACGGGACAACGGAGCGTCTGCCCGATGGAACATGCAGGTACGCCGACTTTTCGACAGCCATGGCCTGCGAAGCGCTGCGGCTCGTTGCTCATGAGACCGTTCAGGCATGCGCTGCTGAGGTCACCAACAACAACTGTCTCCGGACCGATGGCCGGTATCAGCCAACGGAGTGCCCAAAATGCGCCGAGCTCGACGGCATCGATACCAGGATTGCGCAGCGAGGGTGTCCGCCACGGGAGCGATACCCTGTGCTTCGTGAGGGCAAATGAGGAGCGTCGTCCTGCTGCTTCTGCTCTCCGCCTGCATCCCCACGCCGGCGCAGCTGCTGCGGGCGAGTCAGTGGAGCGCTGCGGCCGCGCTGGCATCGGCTGATCCAGCGCTGTGCGAGCCGTCCATGCGATGTTCGGGCGCGGTGCAGATCCTGGCGGCACCTGGGTCGGGGCGTCCGGAATGGAGCGAGGCGCAGGCGGCGTGTGTCTTGCCCAGATCTGCGGCCGGACGCTCTCTCATCAACTTGGATGGTATTGCGGGCGCGGTCGAAGCGGTTGCCGATGCCGTGGTCAAGCACCTTCAGGAGCAGGCGGCGATCCGGCGGTCGGTGCTGCACCAGGCAACCGGGGATCTGGCGGTTGAACGCAGGCGCTGTCGGGCGCCGAATTCATAGCCGTGGCCGAGGTAGATGGACGATTGGCCAGGGCGCGTTCGCAGCTCGTCCGCCTGCAAGACGATCGCAGGTCCGGGCGAGACGAGTTGAGCACGGTAGCTCAGCTCATACCGGTTTGCGCTGATCTGCTTGAATACTGCTCGGAGTACCTAGCCGAGCGAGCGCGTCTTGCAAGGTAGCGCGCATCTTGGCCTCAACCACGAGTCCGACGCGTCGGGGATGTTCGCCGCGCACGCCAGGCACAGGTGCAGCGTAACGCCATCTTTGACCACAACCCGTCTGTGGACACCGCAGAAATATCCTTCGCAGCTGTTCTCATCGGCGCCGTGCATTCCGCCGCAAGCATAATTGATACCTCGGTCAATCTCCTCCGTGCATCCTCCAGTGTGGTCACAGGTTCCCGTGTGGGCATAGCCAATCGGCCGCCCCTTGCTGTCTTCTCCGCAGTTAGCCCATCCCATCTTCTCTCCCTCCTATCCTCTATTCCCCGCCGGTCTGCGGTTCCCAACTTCGGCAATCATAGATATCGCGCATGCGATATCGGCCAGCACGGAACGCACCCGTAACCAAAACGATCTGTAGTGCCGTCATTGTCTGCCTGTGTAGTTCAAGCAGGCGCGCCTCGTCATCTTCCGTGATGGCATGTTCGTCCATGCCGAGTTTCTGGGCCATGTCCTGAGCAAGGTCGCTATTGCCATACGGCCTCTTGCCGTCTATGCAGGCGGCGCCCCACTCGCCATCCCCCCACTCGACATAGGACGAGCGCAGAAGTTTAATATGCTGCTCGGTCAGCTCGAACTCGAATGCTGGTCCCATCGGTTGGCCCTCCTATCCGCGCACCCTACCGCCGCTGTGCCGGCGAGGCAAGCACAAGTGGTCCGCATCTGTCCCGCTGACGCACGGGACAATACATAGTGCCGTCGCTGGATGCGTAGGTATAGGATATCAGCAAAATATCCTATACATGCTCAAGTCTTCGTCGAGGTCGCTTTGACTCAGACGGGCGCGGCATCCATCCTGTGCCAAAGCGTCCATTCCGTGCTGAATCGTCGGGAATTATCCCTTTAAGAAACCAGAGCCTATCCGGTCGGGCCACCTAACCGTTTAAACCCCGTCCACCCTTCCGGAGTTTCTCCGGTTCCATATGCCACGGCTAACGTCAGACTGGACCCTGTTGACTCCACGTCTGATCTCTTCACCGTTTCCGCCGGCGGCCCCCCTGCCGATGAGAAAGTCTCGGATCTGCTGTGGGCCACGCGCCAGGGAGTCCAGGACAGAGCGAGCGCGGCTTGCGTCTACCTCAGCAGAGCGATGCGCTGTGCGCGTCGGCCGAATCTTTCTAATAGGGCCAGCCCTCCGCACAGACCGACGAGCCGCGACTGCCGGTTTTGATGCTGACCTGGCCGGAGCGGGGGCAATGGATTGCACCGCCGGAGCTGTCTCTGCGGCAACCGGATTTATGTGCTGGCCGCGCTACGCGCGTCACCGACGTATTTCGGGCAAAATGGCTTGACAAAGGCCCTGATTGCCCGCAGACTCCGCGTTGCTGAGGCACGTCGTCTTTGGGCAACCAGGGGCAATGTCAACCTAACTATGGACCACTTGGTTTTATGTTGGGTCGCAGGCAGCGGGGACCAAGCTAAGCCCCGCTGCCTGCCTCTAATAAGAGCAGACGCATTGCTGCAGCCAACACGGATCAACCTTGAGCGCATGAGCGATCCGCGCAACCACATCCGTGCGCGGTGTGTGGTGTCCATTCTCAAGCTCTGTAACTGTAGACGGCGATACCTTCGCTTGCTCCCCCAGGGCGCGCACTTCTCTGTGTGGTGTTTCACCGCGACAAAGCCGCGGTGTCCTGCAATGGAGCCCCGGAGATCGGGGAGTGCTGCGCACTATCTGAGACGCCGTCCGCGTCAGATCTTAGAGCGCACAGACCAAAGGAAGCGCAGAAGTCGGCCGCGTCAGCATCGATATCCAGATCGGCCGACATCGTTTCGAATTGTTCCAGCGAGTAGCGCGCGACCAGCCGCGCGGCCGAGCCATCTACGCAGACGCCCTCCACATCGCCATTATCCCACTGATAATCGGCCTCAAGGACGACGATCTCGTTTCCATAGTCTTTGGTCGGAACGTCGGGCCGAAGCACCTGGTGGACCATCCAAAAGACATGCAGGCCGTCGGCGAGTTCACCTGAGCTGGTCTCGCTCAGGTGGTCAAGGCCAAGTCCCGCGGGCTGGATTCGGAAGTAACGGCGCGTCATGAAAATTAGTCTAGCGATCTCAATATAGAACGCAACACTTTTTTATCAAAATCACACGTCTCTGTCGGCAAATAAATTCACCAAGCCGATTTGCCTTGCAGCGCCCGATGCCGATCGCTACAGTTGTTTGATGCGAAAAATATCATCGCTGGCGCGCAAGGAACAGGGCGCTCGGCTGCGTCAGCTCCGAGAACAGGCCGGGCTCAGCCAGGATGAGCTCGCTCAAATCGCCGGCGTTGGTCAGCCAGGCAGGCGTAATGGCCCCTCGATCGGTGCCTGGGAGCGCACCGGTGGTGCTCAGTTGGAGGCAGCTGTTAAGGTCTGCGAGGCCCTGGCGCGCGTTTTAGGACGCGCCAAGGCTGAGATCCTGGCTTACGTGGTGTGGGGATAGGCCCCTTTCGGGGCCCGTATCCTAGTTCGGCGCTGCCTTCGCGGTGTCGAGCTCGTCGAGTTCTGCGCCCTCTTTGAGCAGTAGAGCCTCCAGTTCGGCGTCAGTCTCTGCCAGTTTCAGGATCTGACCGACCCGATCCAGGTCTCCGTCTTCGAGTGCGGCACGGTACTGGTTGGCGATCTTATTTCGGTCCATCGTGTCCTCCTATCTGTATATTCAAAACAGGCGGGCACTTTGTTACGCCGATAGAATTATTATTTGTTTCGCACTCATGCCCAAACGCCAGCCAGCTCGGCGATACGTTGAGCGCGGCGGCTAGTGTCTCGATCGTGTCCGCGGCCGGCAGATACTGCCCAGCTAGCCACGCCCAGACTGCGCCCGTGCTCTTGCCGGACGCCTTGGCCAGCCCGCGGATAGAGAGCCCGCTTGCGTCCACGGCATAGCGCAGGCGGGCGGGGAAGGCGGTGCTCGTCAAGCGGCTTCCTCGTCGTCCTCGGTATCATTGCCGCCATCGACCGCGCGGTAAGAGTCTGAGTACATCGGCAACGACATCTCCTTACGGATTTGGCGTTTGACTTTTTCAATGGCTGTCGACTCATCGGGGGCCCACACAGTGCGGGTGCCGCTGTAGGTTGCCGCTCGATAGCGGATTACAAACTTCTGCTCGGCCATCATCTTCATCCTTGCCCCGGCGGACCGGGGCGGTGGGGGTTACCAAACATCCTTGCCGGTCGCTACGAAGTACCAGTCGCTGTCCATCTGATGCGCAAGCAGGTAGGCATTTCCATCCCGGCTGGCCTCGCGTTGAATCTCTGGGTTACAGCCCTCAAACTCGGCTTGAACGCCGTCGCGCCGAGCGGCCTCCAATGAATGGTGCCCATCGACAACGACTTGATATTCGACGTCGTCGACCTCAACGGTCGCAACCTGGACCGTGTAATCCTCGGCGTCCTGCTTGGCGGCTACAATGCTCTCGTCGATGAAGCGCTGGCTGCTTATGAGATTGGCGGGGATGCGCGTCGTGTCCATGAAAAGAACTCTACCAACTTTTACGCCGAGTGCAAGTAAAATGAACACGTCCCATGTCGATTTATTTCATCCCGTCGCTAAATCAACTCGATCGCGCTCCGCAACGTACCCAGGTCCAGGTGGCCATAGACGGTGTCTACCAGCCGGCTCGTCGTGTGCCCGAGCAGTCTCGCGACGACCATCGAGTCAACGCCCTTTTGCTTGAGACGGCTGGCGAAAGTGCGGCGAAAGTGCGCCGTGCACTTGGCGATACCCGCCCTCGCGCACGCCTTGGGCAGCGTCAGGTGGGGGGTTGACCCATCGGCGCAGGAGCGGCCCCTCTTTCACCGGCCGCGCTCCTAGCCAAGCCTCGAAGGCCGTGGCAAGGGTGACCCGCCACGGCTTGCACTGGCATGGCGCGGGCGTCGTGTCGAGCAGCGCCATCACCCACCCCCGCCCAAGACCGGGTCTGGCCTCTTGCTCTTGCGCTTGGCTAGTATCTCATACGGTCGGACGCACCAATCGATCCGGTGGATGCACTGGTACTGATGACCGCGCCGCCCGCGGGTGGGGCGGCGCTGTTTCGGGAGATCACTATCGGCGAGCTGGTCAACGAAGTGGTGGGCCGGTAGATGACTATGGAAACCAGGTTCGCGAAGTGAACGCCAATCTCCCCGGCGATCTTGAGCAGTTCCGCCGTCGGGATCTCATAGGTGCGGGTGACGAGGATCTTGTCGGGCAGCGCGGTCGCAGTCATAACAACCTGCCTTGTTTAGGATTTTCGGCAGTGGTCGTTCGTCGCCCTACCTTATCCGAAAATGTCTTTGCTAAGGCATCCGCGTGTGCCAGGCGGTGCCTCGCGATCTGGACGTACTCGGCTTCTTTTTCAATGCCAACGAAACGACAACGCTGTTTCAATGCAGCAATACCAGTTGTGCCCGAGCCGGCAAATGGATCAAGAACTAGGTCGCCGGGGGCCGCGATTAGGCTCACGAGGTGTTCCATGAGCTTGATGGACTTTACGGTAGGGTGAATATTACGGGTGCCGTCGGGCAAGCCGGCTGATCGTTCGCTAGACGATGGCTTTGCGACGTAGAAGAAGCGGGAAGCAGTGCCGGTGGATGCCTCAATAGCGGGGCCTCCGTCGCCCACAGCGCTGCTCTGGTAGCCTAGGCCCTTACGTACGCCGGCTTTTCGAGATCCTGAGGTACGCTCACCACTCTGCTCGTCGAGTATCTTGACTGGGCACCCCTCAACACACTCCCACGCCTCGACGGTCTCGCTACCGTCAGCATCGCCGTATACATGACCGTGGCCGACGCCAAACATCCCTCGATTCTCGTCGGTTTGCGGAACACCTCCGCCCCGATTGACCCTGTGTGTACCTACCTGCGAACACATGCCGTCATGGTTGAGCGCGAAGTTGGCGGGCCAGCGACCTGATTGATTCGGCACCCATATGCCTTTTTGGCCTATCCGTGAGCCATAAACCTGATTTGGCGTGCTGTTGCCGCTTCGGCCGATCATATCAGAAAGATCGGTCTCTGCGATTGAAATTCTATTCTCCTCAATCCTCAACTCGCGCAGCTCGCCCGGGGCCTTGACCAGAATCCAGTTTTCGACAGCCGGCTTCAAGAGCGCGCGACTCTTGGGAAATCCGGTACCAAAAACATGTACAAGCACGTCCCGCACAGCGAAGCCCGCATCCTCACACGCCGTCGCCGTCCAGTGCGCAGTGCGCGGTAGCGCCCAGACCCAACCCATCGCGCCGGGCTTCATCACGCGGCGGCACTCCTCCAAGACACCGCGGAGCCACGCGATCCACTGGTCGCGACCCCCTTTGTTTTTGTCCCACTCGCGACCCATGAAACCGATACCAGCAGGCGGGTCCGTCACCAGGGCATCAACACTATTGCCAGGCATATGCCGCAGAAGTTCTTCGGTCTCGCCGTGCTCAAGCCACCAATCGAGTTCTTTTTGCACCGCATAGCACCGCTGCTCGGACTCGCGCTTGATGTTGTGTCCCTCGGCCTGCGCGGTCTCTAGCGAGCCTTCATCCTTGGCCGCGGCAATCAGTCGCTCAATCTCTGGTCTCATCTCATCGTCCTATCGTGGTGGGCAGGATGCCGGAGCCGTCGCAGATCGAAAACGTGTGCAACTTTGTTAGCATCGTCCCCTCGGTCTGGATATCGAACCCGTCGCACTGGTTGCACTGCTCCGAGCCGGGCTCTCCTGTCAGCTCAGCACCCATCGCGCATACGCCAATCGTCGGCAGGTCATCGGGGTTGGTGTTGTATCCGATGTTGTCGCTGTCGCACGACTTGCAGACCATGCGTTCCACTTCAATGGTCGGTCCGCACTGGTTGCACCCCGGGCAGGGCCTCAGCCGCTCGCCGATGCGGTACTTGGCGCGGGCCGCGGCATACAGAATCTGACCGGTCCCCTGCCGGTGCATGACGGACCATAGATAGCGGTTTGAACGGTGCTTGGCGCTTGACTCTTTCGTCCCTTGGTACTCGGGCTTCAGTGGCGTGTCGTTGCGCGCCCATCGCTTCCGTGCCCCCATCGTCATCCCCACCAACGACATGGCGGCGAAGGGCTTGGCTGGAATCTCAACCGCCACCAATGACCGCGGAACCGCATACCCGTTCGCGTTGTGTCGACGCAAGTACCCGGCATTCGCAAACGACCAGATAAAGCCAGGCGGCCAACTTCGGCGCGCATCCTCGTCTCTCACTTTGCGCGCCCACTTCCGCCACCGCCTGCGCCCGTTCGATTTCATAACGGATGCACCCCCATCGCCCGCGCCGCGACCTTGTCAAGCTCGGCCCGCAGGCGCTCGACCTCGGAGGGGGCAACCTCGAGGCGCTCATTTGCCGCATCCCGGGCGCGCCTAGTCTCAGCCATCTCCCCCGCCTGCCGTTCGACGATGGCAAGGAGGGTGGCGCGGTCATCATTGATCTCGTTGGCAAGAATGGCGGCGCGCCTAATATCGGTGTTAGCGGGGAACATGTGTCCACCATCTGACCACGCTGTGTGCCGCTTTAGGATTTCGCGCACCTCCCCCGGCACCGCCGCGTCGATGGCGGCGAGGCGGTCTAGCAGGGGGAGCGCCGCCCGCAGGATCGTGTTGGGATCGTCCGTTACGCCGTCGAAGTATTCACGAACGCGGCCCGCTACGCTCTCTGCTTCGTTCATGGCTGCGGTCCTTTCAGGCGGGCGAGCTCGGATAGCAGTCGGTACCGGTCGCAATTTACCCACGCGGGATTGGCCGTCATCCTGTCGTTCATCACCTCAAACGGCGTCCGTCCGCAGCACGGCATCAAGCCCTCACCCTTGGGCGGACACTGGTGGATCGTGACCCCGGCGTCATCACGGGCGCACCGGGCCTTGAGTTCGGCGAGCTCAGATAGGGCGGCGTCGCGATCGGCTGTCAGCGCACGCACGGCGTCGAGCAGGGTGGCTATGTCGGCGTGATATTGATAGTAAGACTTGCCATCTCGTTCGTGCCGTTCGGTTATCGCTAGAAATGCTCCCCCCAGTGCAGTCCCCTTGATATGCGCAAGTTCCTGCTCGGTGTCGCTAGCCCGCTTCCCCTCGCTCTCGGCAAGGTCGGCGAGCGCGGGCAGGAGGGTTCGGGATTCGGCGATGAATACCATGTTTGCGCTGCCCTGATCGTCCCCATCCCTGGAGTCAAAGCACTCGTACCCGCTTCCGCTGCGTACCCCAGAGCGCATTCCCGGCCTTATAGGAGCCGCACGCCTCCAAGGCCCCGGAGTCGCCGCCACGCTCAGCGCCTTCGCCTTCTCAATCAGCAGTTCCTTGCTCATTTGCAAAGCTCCTTAAGTCTCCGCAGGTTGGTCCCGATCTCGCCGGGCCACTGCTTGTCCATGTAGTCGAGCACGGGGCGGAGGGCGTCCTTGATGGCGCTCAGATCCGCTTGGTATCGGTCAATCATGTGCGCGAGATCATCGACCGCTCTGCAGGCAACCTCAGCACGGCATTCAGCCAGCGCAGCTCGCCTAGTCATCTCCTCCAGGTCGCGCTTGAGGCTGGCCAGCGTCATCGGTTTACCCATTGCCAAGATCCTTTAGCTTCCGCTCCGCCTTCTCTGCCCGCTCTCGCAGCGCGTTCGCCTCGTTGCGAAGATCGACGATGATACGGCCGACCTCCGTGCGGTTGACCCCGGCCTTACCGCGAAGCTCCGTTAGGCGCCGCTTGACCAGCTCGGCAGTCGTTAGCAGTAGATCATCCGGCCCAGGCCCGAGCAATACTCGGATGGATCGCAGTTCTTCCACCTTCGCGGCATGCAGCGCGTTCAGGCCCCTTGTCTCGACATAGGCAATGGCCCTGTCGCCGAGTGCGAGCCGAACCGACTCCTGATGCTCGTCGATCTCCTTGACGTACGCAGCTCGCGTCGCTTCAAGCCTCAGCAGTAGCGCCTTGATTGCCTCCGCCGGCCCGCTCAACGTCGGTCCCTCGCAGTGCGGACATGCAAAGGCTAGCGGAGCGTCGTGGCCGCAGCCGGCGCAGATTTGGGGATTCATACTGCCTCCATCTCTGGCGTGGTGTCATCGCGCGTGCATGACGGGATTGTCGCAAACACTCGGCCTGCAAGGTCGCGGTACTCCACTTTCCGTGGACCCTTGCCGCCAACGTCGTGCATCTCGATACCGCACGAGCACTCGGCGTCGCGCGTGGGGTGGTGGCCGGCGCCCCATGTCCAGGCGTGAGGAAGTGCTTTAGTCATGGGCCGAAGGTGGCGGCAGCGCAGCGGGAGCCGGTGCGCGCCGCGGTCCGGTCGGCTGCAAGTGGTGTACCTCCAGCTTCTTGCGGCGCGGGCGCTTGATCTCGACCGTCTTAGGCTCGGTCATCTCCGGGCTGCCCACAACGCGGATGCCGCCTTTCTTCTCAGCCCCGAAGCGCACCTCTGGGTCAAAGGCCACGGTCAGTAGCCGTCCCGCCCATTGCTCGATGACTGGCGTACCAAAGACCTGCGCGGCCAGCTGGGCGTTAGTCTTGCACCATACGATCTCACCCTCGCCGTCTTTGTCCTTATAGCGCAGGATGGCCTTGGGCTCTTTCTTACCGTCGTCGCCTTCTAGCTTCTCTACGCAGATCTCCACGATGCGAAAGGTCTTCTGCCCCTTGAGCGTGACCCCCTTCAGGAACCGGCCAGGGTACAGTGCATCGAAGTGCGTTCCACTCTGGGCTGCGTTTTGGTCGCTCATGTTCATCACTCCCTTACTGAGACTTCCCAGTCTTCGTTCTCGCTATCGAGCACGTATCGCGGGGCAGTCAGGATGGTTGGTTCCGCATAGCGTCCCGGCCAAACATTTGTACGCCGGCACTCTTCGAGTTTGGTCATGATGCCGGCCAGTTCTTCCCGAGCGGCATACATGCTCTCTTCACTTGGGCAGTAAACGCAGACATCATACGGCGCACTGCTCTCGACGGCAATGATAAAGGATTCGATGTGTTCAGAATCCTTGCCGAGCTGCGCCCCGAGTCCGGCCGCGTAGTGCTCGACCTGGTGAAAGTAGCCATACTTCCAAGCCATGTTCGCGAAACTGTGCTGCTCGATGTTCAGCGCGCTCTTGAGTTCAACGGATTGGTGCTTTGGCGTGACCCAATCCAGGCGGCATTTGCAGCGAATCCCGGTTCGCGCATCTGTCCAGGTCAAGGGCACCTCGGCGCGCCCTTTCGCGAGCAGCTGCTTCGCCTCGGGATGTGCTCGCACCGCAGCCGCGACCCCATGGGCCCGTGTCCACTCATCCGGCGCCAGGATGGTCATGTGATTGTGCGCGGCTTGGAACTCGACCCAGGCCTTCTTTGCGCCCTCGCCCCGGCACTTGTCGGCTGTGTAGGTCACGTACCGATCCGCGAAGAGCTCGGGCTCCAGCAGGGCGCAGTGGATCGCGCCGCCCATCCTGAATGCGTCCGTGGTCGGTCCTGCATGCTTGAGCCCGTGCAGATAGTGCAGCGGTGACTTGCGCATATTCTTGAGGCGTGACCAGCGCTCGCCCTCTGCTGCGTCGTACTCGTGGCGCGGGAGTTCGCCGTTGTACATGGGTCCTCCACAAAGAAGACCCGCCCCAACGCAGCCGGCACGATTACCGACCGCTGGCCGTGCACCTAACGGGGGGCGGGGCAGTGAACACGGCCCGATTCGATCGGGCGGCGTCTCGCCGGGGCGTGTTCGGGCCAGGTCAGGTCCGCGGCGGTAGCTGATCCAGTTGCTCCGTGGTGTCTCCGCAGATGGCGAACCCTGGCAGATTCAAGTGCTGCATCTCGTTGCGTATGTTGCACCCATCGCGGAACGGAAGGTCGATCTTTCCGTTGCGAATCGGAATCTCACCGCTGCCGTTTTTCACGCCGGTCTGCCCGAGCGGGACCGCCATGATATGGCCAAGCATGTGCTTATAGACCAGACGATAGTGAACAATGAACTCGCACCACTCCCGGCCCTCATAGCCGTCTGCTTCGTAAAGCAACTCAAGCCGTGGCACCGGCAAGTTCTGATCGTCGGCCAGCTTAGTGTGCAGCGTCCATCCGCTCTCGGCGCCGCGTAACTTCTGGCTCAGCTCCTCGATGGAATCGCGGAGTTTGCCAATCTCCCGATCTTTTTCTATCAGCATCGAATTAAGTCGGTCCGCGATCGTTACTTCGTCCGTGTCCATCCTCACACCTCCACCCCGCCCGTCCGAGCGGGGGCTGATTGGGTTACTTGCTCGGAGACCTTCACCGCGCACACGCCGTCCTTTTCGATGACCTCGCAGGCGAAGTGCTGAGCCAGTGCCGGAATGTAGCTCTCGACGCGGGCACGCTTGGCTTCGGCCGGTGCTGGATCGTAATGGCCATCCACCATGTAGCGAACCGTGAGAATGTCTCCGCTCTGGTCAACCCTGAACCCGCTAGAGTAGTTCTTCCAGCCACGAATCGCAGACGGATAGGCGTGCCGCTTTGCGTGGTTCGCCGCGGACAGTACCCGGCTCACATTCGCCGGCGTGACCTTCATTGGCTTCTTGGCTTTCATTGCCAGCCTCCCTTATCTCACCGCATAAACGATCAGGTGCCACGCCAACTTGACCAACACCACTGCGCCTACCGCGAGCGCGAAGGTCCTGACCCAGTTAGGCCCACGGGGTGAGCGCGGCATCCTCTCAACGACCGGCAGCGGAATCTCGACCCAGTGAAGTCTGGGCCGGCGGGTGTGTAGCGAGACCATCATGGAGTTCGTCCGGTCGCGGCCCGTTTGATGGCATATGCACTTGGCAGGCCCGCGAGCCGGTTCAGTCGCGCGATCGACCGTCTGTTACATCGCCGGTCCCGCGAATTGCCGCCGTTACGAAGGTGGGGAGCAAACCACTTGGCAATATAAACGTCCATTGCCGTAACAGTGGCAATCTCCTCAATTGACCCATCCGTGAGGCCCAAGCGCATCATCCGGCGAATATGACGAATCGACTCTTCGGTCACGATACCCTCCCTTGGAGTGCGTCAAGCCATTCGGTGTTCTCGATGAGATCACTGAACTCGACCTCGTCCATGCGCAGGCCGCGCCTAATCTCGAAGCGGTTCTCGTCGAAGCACTCCACCCGCTCGGCATTGACCGCAGCGAGCGAGCGCCCAGCGGATTCCAGGCACGGCATATCGAGCCTGCGGCCGCGTGCGCGGTACCCGAACAGAAGCGGCTCGCGCTCGATCGTGGGCAACCGCCAGACACCCGCCGCCACCCGCTCATACCACTTCCCGCCCTCGCGCCAGATGTCGCCGACCTTGCGCGCTGTACCCGCCGGAGCTGGCGCCGCCTCGAGGTGCGGAGGCGCGATGTTCATGGCAGAACCTCCCATGTCCATACCCAATACCCGACCACCTCGCTTAGGCGGTAGGTGGTATCATACTGCCGCGTGTCTAGAGCTACTTCGGCAAAGGACTGAACCCAGCACGCCGATACGAGGCGACATTTTCCGGGAGGGCTAGCTGGGACGGGGGCATCGCCCGCTGCCACACAGTCACTGACGGTCGTTGCATAGGTCACGACCGCACCGTCTCATAGCGATCCGCCGGTGGCAGTGCCTTCAATTTGGCTACCGCGTCCGCCTTGCAGCGCCTATCCGCCATTTCCGCAGCCACACCGGCCAGGTCGAGCTGCGCCGCCATGAACGGCGTGGTCACTCCAGCGCCCTGAGTCGCGACCGCGCGAATCAGCAGCATCAGGCGGCTCGCCAGCAGAGCAGCTGCGCATTCGGGCTGGCCGCAGGCAGTGCACAGAGCGCGCGTCGGTAGCGGCCGGCGCGGCTGATAAGGACCGCCCAGCGCAGGAGCGGCACCGGCTTTGTACAGGTAAGAAATCGCGTTCCCGTAACTAAGCAGCTGCTGCGCGGAGGCGTGATCGGCTACATTGAGAGCGGTGGTACCCATTCGCAACTCCTTGTGTGTGGAGTTGTGCCATGGGTTTCAGGGCGTGTCAATACTTATTGGTTAAAGTTATTCATTTTTCTTTGCGGTCGTCGGTGTGTTGCTTTGGTAGATCGGCCGTAAAAACTCTGACGCGCTCTGCTGAGATCCCAAGTATTTCCGCGATCGCCCGGAGAGTTAGGCCCTGACAACGTAGATCGCGCGCCTTTTCTCGATGCTCGCTGTAATAAAGACCAGGCGGTCTGCCTCCGACGCCAGGCATCTTGGTGCCCTCTTGGCGGCCTATGGCGATGGCGTAGCCCGACCGCTCCGCCTCACGAATAATCGGCGGCAGGCTTATGGTTATAAGGTACTCATCGCGAAGGCGCCGCTGCACCTCGCTTGCGTTGAGCGTCATTTTTCCGTCTTTGGTCTCTCGTGCCACCTTCGCCGCGAGCTTGCGAATGACGGCGAGAGTTCCTTCCGGGAGACGCCGGGGCATGCGCTTCGCGATGACGGGACTTGTCTGGGCTGCTTTGGTGGAAGATCGGCATGCCGCTGAGTTAAGCAATTGGGCTTGCATTTTGTGCTCTTGTTTTTAGATCCCGCATGTGCATCGGGCCAGAAAATGCGTATACCACTTACCGACGGCGACCGCAACTTATAATTGATTATTTATACCAATAGGCATTGACAAGTTCGCCAGGGCTGGGTTATTCACCTCCCATGCTTACCCAAGAGGAGCTTCTGGCTCGCGAGCGCTACCGCGCACGGCTTAGCTATCTGGACGCACTGCTTCCCGATGAGTTGCAGCGCGATGCCAACGTGTACGCGGTAGCTCGCGCCCTCTGTCAGCGGGATGACTTCACAATCGAGCGCTGCTTGGTCGAGATGGTCAAAATACTGGCCAAGGTCAACGCCGACATCATGTCGAAGCTCGGTGAACTCTACGCGACCAGGATTCCGGGAACCCCAAAATGACCCCCGATGATCGCCAGGCCCTGCTTGCGTGGAAGGCGGAGGCTGCGCGTCGAGCCGGACTTGATCCGATTGCAGCCGCGGAGGCTAGACGCAAGCAGCAGCAGGCTGCGATCATCGGGCGGGCGCGGGTGATGACCGAGAACGACGTTGCCGCAGAACTGGACTCCATTGAAATGCGGCAGCAATCCGATAGCCCCCTCCCACCGCAGAGGATGACCCGGTTCGCTGCCGGCGGTGGGACCAACAACCCGTAATAAAGGAGCCCCAATGTCTGAGATCACCCGAGAAACAACGGCACCGCCTACCATCTTCAAGATCCTTCACCGCTCCACGGGGGCCATCGTTCATGAGGTCGCCGCGGAGTCGCTTCGCGCTGCGGTCATCTCGTTGGTGGCGCAAAAGGCGAACCTGGGCGGCGCGAACCTGGGCGGCGCGAACCTGGGCGGCGCGAACCTGCGCGGCGCGTACCTGGGCGGCGCGGACCTGGGCGGCGCGAACCTGCGCGGCGCGGACCTGGGCGGCGCGGACCTGGGCGTCGCGAACCTAGGCGACGCGAACCTAGGCGACGCGTACCTGGGCGGCGCGGACCTGGGCGACGCGTACCTGCGCGGCGCGAACCTGCGCGGCGCGTACCTGGGCGGCGCGGACCTGGGCGGCGCGAA